>JADMIO011485809.1_pt1 | contig 98551 bp, 90 predicted proteins | sample 8958161 | NCBI WGS metagenome assembly JADMIO01 (sample SAMN16585339, study PRJNA669376) | soil metagenome | isolation source: Crop rotation soil | place: USA: Cullars Rotation, Alabama | collected 2011
CGCGACAACTTGTCCACGTGGAATTCTAAGCTTAGGATCCCAATGTGCTGGAAAGACCGCCCATAGTGACATTTGTAAAGCCGGATCAGCCGCTGAAATGCTCGGCCGGTGCTACTTTCAACTTGAGCAGAACACCAGCTCCGAGTTCTATTTCGTCGAAAGTTTCCGAATCTTTCAGAAGTTAGGATTGGAAGTGAAGGCGGCTCAGGTTGCCGTGCAATTAGCCATGTTCTTCCTCTCTCAAGACAGACAACAAGAAGCGGAGATCATGCTGGAGTATTATGAAGAACAGCAGCTCAAGCACTTCGGCGCCGGACACTTCCAGTCGGTGAACGCCAGCGAAATGCGAGTGACCGTTCAAGAAAAGAGAGATTGTCCGCTAACGGTAGTGGCGCCACTCAACGTTGCCTGAGGCGGCGATTACTTCGGCGGTTTGATTAGTTTGAAGATTCCGGAGACTCGTCCTTGAGCGGATGCGGTCAGATGATCGGCTTCGTCCTTTCTGCCGGTCTCAGAGAGAAGGTGGGCGTAATGCTGGATCAGGTTCACTGATTCTGCGTCCATTGGCCCGGCTAATTCTTTGCGGATGGAAATGGCTTTCTTGTAGAGACCTTCGGCTTCTTCGAGTTTGTTCTGAGCATGCAGAATTTGAGCCAACATGCCGGAGTTGCGACCGGCTTCTTCGCTTTTTTCGCCGTAAAGCTTTTCGGCTATGGCAAGCACTTCACGGCAGATCGGTTCCGCTTCTTCGAAGCGTTCGTGCTCATAAAAGAAGGCAGCGATTCTGGCCAGACCGTCGGCATATCTGCGGTGCGTGGGTCCGTAACGCTGTTTGCGCATCTCGATGGCGCGCATGAGGTAATTTTCTGTTTCTCTGAAACGCTTCTGAGCCTGCATCAGCTCAGCCATCAGCTCCAACACGATGAACCTGCGTTTGTCGTCAGGTGCCAACGTTTCGGTCAACTCAGTGGCTTTCGTCAAAAAAGACTCGGCCGCTTTGTAGTCCTCATTGGCTACAGCCTGCTGGGCTCTAAGAATCAATTCGTCCCATGTTTCGGGCATTTTTCCATTACCTTGTGCCGAACGCCGGATCAAAAGCTTCCTGTACAGGTTGTCTATTATATGATTACAGCCGTGTCGATGGTATTCTTTGAACACAACAATTTTCAGCACATTAATTCTTGTGGCTGTGAAGGCTGAATTTACGGGCGTTTTGAACGAGAGGAAATTGGGTGATCGGAAAACTCGGACACTTTCTTCTTATAAACTTGCTTGTCTTCAATATGACAAGTGCTTGTCTTGCCAATGAAACATCGGGTTCCGGCACACCAAGCGGCGAGGTTCCCGCGCTGCGAGAGCCTATAGCTCAGCCAATTCTGGAGAAATCAAACAGTTCCCAAGCAGGTAAGCCCGTTCAAGAACCTGCAAAGCCGAATTCACCTGCTGTCGGTTCGACTGCGGGCAAAGCGATCAGCTTTCCGATTGTCTGGCCGGTGGCAATGCCGGTAGCCTTTGTTCGGGGAACGATCGACGAATTTTCCACTGAGACCCGCGAAATGAATGAGCAATCGAAGAGCAAGGTTTTGACCGTTGCCGCAGCGCCCATTTTCTTGCCACTATCATTGGTGGCGGGTTTCTTTCGTGCTCCAATGCTGGCCGGAGTGAAAGTTTTTTCCAGCAAGCCGTTCAGCAAGAAAGCGTTCTGCCTCGAAGGTGATCTTGACCCCCAATCGCCAGCCCAGATCGCGCGTTAGTTCACTCCTTCCCCAGCATCGCAAGTGTCTTCTTGGCGGCTTCGACTTCATCCGGCATCAAGTCGATTTCTGATGCGAGAACACTCAAGCGTCTTTGGCTTCGAGACATTGCTTGACTCAATCTTCTCTCGGCTTCATGAGCGTCGGAGGTAGTATTGCCGGCGGTGCCGGCGTTTTCATTGGCGATATCAATCGAGGCAAGTTGTTCGAGCGCCCATGCCGTATCGTCCTTATGTTCCTTGAGGTCGGTCAGAGTCGAATCGGCTTGCCCGATCAACTTTTTCAAGTAATCGAAAATGCATTGTTCGAATCTGCTGGGATAGGCAATCTTCAAAGGTGCCGAAGCGGGCTTCGCGAAAATTCCGCTGTTGTTCATATACTTGATCGATCCATCAGGATGCCGAAAAACTATGTAGCTGCCGTCCTTCATCAACCAGACACTGGCGAACAACTCGACTGCATTTTTGTCGGGAAGAATGCCGGCGGCGTCGGGCGGTTGATCGGGAACTTGTCCGAGGCTGGTTTTGGCTTTTTTCAACAACTCGATGGTTGATTCTAGATTTTCGATTTCGAGTCCGGTTTTGCTGGCATTCAGCGCGTTCTTGCTCGCGTCGCTTTTCTCACTTTGGGTTGCCGACATCTTCGCAAGCATCGCTGCGTTCAATCCAAGCGACTGTCGCTTCAACTCACACGCCAGATTGTATTTCAAAATTGGATCTGTGAAAAGAGCCATGACGGGCAATCCGCTCGATTGCTGGACGACAAGAGTGTCGGTTTCTCTAACCAGGAGAAACGTGGAATCGTTCAAATAAACCGCGACGCTACCGTTCGCCAAAACGTCGGCGTCAGGTCCCAATCTATACAAGGATTTGGTCGAAACAGGTTTGTATTCGATTTTCTTTGGTTCTTCCTGCGTCTTAATTTCTGCTGCCACTTCGGCAGTTGCGTCCTCGTAGAGAACATTGCCACCACCCGCCGGTACCGGGATTGGTGGCAGTGTGTACGAGCGTGCCGTGGAACTGTTGCCTTCTTCGTCCACCGCTTGCGACTTCCAATTTGTCACTCCGTATCCGGGACCGCCCGCATAATATGGTTCGTTCCATCCGCCCCATCCGTACTGATACCAGCGATGGTGCGGCCGGGCCCAGCCACCCCAGGCGCCGGCGTAGTTTTGTCGATCGCCACCCCAGCGTCCGAAGTTGTCGTAATGATTGGCGAAACCGGCATGGCCGCCGGGACGACCGAGACCGCGTTCTCCTCGCCCGCCGTCGCGTGCCCCGCCGTGTCCGCCTCCACCGTGCCCGCCTTTAGCGTAGGCATCGGTGACCGCGACTGTTTGAGCCAGAAATATCAGAGGAACCAGTGAACAGATTGCTCGCCGCGTGAAACCCATATTCGCTCCACTCATTAGTGTAGATTGTGAGGTCAATGATACACGGTCCGACTTGTCATTCACCGGCGTCTGCTAGACTCATTTCGAGTTGTGTGAAAGCGGGCGCACACAGTGCGCCCCTACAGGGATCAGCGTACACGGCGCGCGCCAACCGGGGGCATTGCGAGAACACTGTGAATCTTACTGCCGACAAAATCTGGGACGCGGGGGACATGGGTTGTGGTGACCTGGTTCTCGAATTGAAATTCAAAATCTCGGAGATGGCGGCCGGTCAGATTATCAAAGTAGTGGCACTCGATCCCGGAGCACCGGAGGACATGCCGGCGTGGTGCAGGATGACCGGGCACATGCTGGAGTTTGCCGAACACCCAAATTACTGGATTCGCAAGAAGGAGAAATAGAGATTATGTCTAACAAGTTCTGTGTGAGTCTCACATGCGCAAAAGACAATCGAGACAAATCTACTGTCGCATTTGTGGTTGCAAATGCAGCCGCGGCATCCGAAAAAGAAACGATGATCTTTCTGTCGACCGAAGGCGTTCGCCTCGCTGAGAAGGGCTACGCCGACGACGTTCACGAAGAGGGGTTCGCACCGCTGAAAGAGTTGATGGAGAATTTCGTCAAAGCCGGTGGAAAAGTTTTTGTCTGTTCTCCATGTTTCAAAAAGCGTGGGTTGAACGAAGACAATCTGATCTCGGGTGCAACGATTGTTGGAGGCGCGAAGCTGGTTGAGTTTCTCAGCATGGACGGCGGTTCTCCCTGCGTTACCTATTAGTCGGCGGCTATGTTCCCCGGGCGCGCACAGTGCGCCCGTACGACAGTCAATAACAAAAACCATGCCACTGAATCCGGTCGATAAGCATAAATACAAAGCTGACGTCAGCTTTGACGGCGGCGAGCTTGATTGCGGGAATGGACTGTTGCTTCTGATACGCAAGTACATCGATCCATTGCGAGCCGGACAACTCTTAGAGATCCGTTCCACCGAAATCTCTGTCGAGGAAGATCTGCCGGCCTGGTGCAGGTTGACTTCGAATGAACTGGTTTCCTTCACCAAAACCGGCAAGCAACGCAGTTTCCTGGTGTCGAAAGGTAAGTTTGATGAGCAGCTGTTCCAGAGCGCGCGCAGCACCGCCACCGGTGCGGCGACCATGTCCATTGTTAGAGACGTTCACATCCCTGAGGAACTACCGAAGCCGGAACCGGCTACGCCTATTGAACCGTTGTCGGTAATGGGCATTGGCAGCTGGCCCCGACCAGACTGGATGTTGAATGCACTGCAACAGTTTCTCGAAGGCAGGTTAGAAAGGAGCCGATTCGATGCCACCGCCGACGATGCCGTGCGCCTCGCGGTCGCTGCTCAAATCAAAGCCGGAGTTGACGTCGTTTGTGATGGCGAGCAACGTCGAGACAATTATGCCAGCTTCATTGGCAGCGTTCTGGACAATTGCCAGCTGGTACCACTGGTCGATTTACTTCCGCTTGTCGATGATCCGGAAAAGTTCGAAAAGGAACTTCAATCGCTGGATGTTCCGGCCGACAAAGTTCGCCATCCGGCGGTCTTCGGACCTCTGGGAAGGCGTCTGCCTCTGGTTCTCCATGATTTGGAACTGATGAAGTCTTTGACCGACAGACCTATCAAGGTTGCGCTTCCCGGTCCATATCTCCTCAGTAGAATTATGTGGCTGGAGTGCATTGCCGAAAAGGCATATGATTCCAGAGAGTCGATGGCGAAAGACATCGTTCGCGTTCTGCGCGAAGAGGTCCACTTCCTCCTTGCTGCTGGAGCCAGTCTCGTTCAATTCGATGAACCTGTTCTCTCTGAAGTCGCATTCGCCGGCGCGAAGAACAAGCGCAGTTTTATGTGCGGTGCTTTGAGCGAAAGCGGTTCACGCGAAGAAGAATTGGAATTCGCTTTCCAATTGATCGATGAACTGACCGGAGACCTACCTCGAGAACGGCTAGCTATGCATGTTTGTCGTGGAAATTGGACGACCGATGAGTCAGTCGCTCTGACTGGTGGGTATGAACCATTACTGCCGCTGTTCAATCGCATTAATATAGGTACGTTGTTTCTGGAATTTTGTACGGAACGCGCGGGCAGTCTAAACGTGCTTCACGACTTGCGCTCCGACGTGCGAGTAGGAATTGGTGCGGTCAATCCGAAGAGAACTGAGATTGAAAATGTGGAGCAGATCGTTGCCAAAGCGGACGAAGCGATCGCGATTATCGGTTTCGAGCGAACCTTGTTGTGCCCGGACTGCGGCTTCGCCACGTTCGCGGATAGTCCTGTGAGCAATCAGGATGTCGCGTTTCAAAAGTTGAATAATCTGGCCGATGCAGCAGCTATTTTACGAAAGAAACATCTTTAGACTTGTTCGCCTGGTGAGCACGTTTCTTTGCCAGTTTGGAAACTGCGGGAACGGTGCCGTGAACCAATTTCCTCTTGCTGTGAATCAGTGTAGGGGAAGGCGCGATGGCGCTTGAGTGAGCGCTCGAGAGTTCCGGTTTTCTCTTGGAACCATCGTTCACCCAGGAAATGAGGCCGATTTTTTGCAGCGCCGAAAGTACAATCCAGCTTATGTCAATTTCGCGAGGTCCGATGCCTGCTCGTGCAGAACCAGGATAGGCATGATGGTTGTTGTGCCAGCCTTCTCCGAAAGTTATCAACGCGAGCCACGGAATGTTGACGCTGTCGTCAGCTGTTTCGTAATTACGGTAGCCCCATTGTTTTATATGTGATGCGATGTTGAACAGAAGCGTCACTTGTTGCATCATCAAAGCCGCAACAAGGCTGCCCAGAGCGAAAGGCAGTCCGAAAAATGGAATGAGGGCGAATCTGGTCATGAAGCAGGTGAAGCCGTTCAAAATATGAGCTCTTTGAACGTCTCCTTTGCAATCGAGGAACTTGTAAATTGGATCGTTCACCAGATCTGGTGAGATTTCTTTGGGATCGATCCCCTCGGGATACTTCTCATCGAAGATCCAACCATAGATGGATCGCTTCAATCCATGCATGCCGGCATGAGGATCGAGTGGGCCATCAGAATACTTATGATGGGCCCTGTGCATGGTCGCCCACCAGATCGGCGATGTTTGAAAGGCCTGATAGCCACAAAAGATGAAGAAGTACTCTACGAACTTGGGGCACCTGAAGGAGCGATGCGATAGAAATCGGTGGTATCCAATTGATACTCCCACCATATGGATGGCGTACGATATGAGGAAGCCGAGGATGAATTCTTGCATGTTGGGAGCTCTCTGTTGAGATGGTGTCCAGTTACTATTGGTATTGAATACGGTGCAGCATTACTTTATCTGTATAAGGCCGATTCCGGCCTTCCCCTCCTGATGTCCTGGCTCATATCGAGCTGTGTGACAAATTTGTCAGTCCAACTGCTAGTCATCAATGTGTCCAGAAATTGTTGGAGGGTCTCTGAAACTTCTGCTACTTGGAGCAATCGACGATTGTCGTCGTTCGGTCCGGGAAACTGTGTCCATGCCAGCTTGTCGATTTCCATTCCCTGCCGGTTGTAGAAATTGAGAAGAGCCAGACCGACCTCTTTAGCGACTGTCAATTTATCGCTGATTTGCCAGTCACGTAGCACTGTTCGACCAATGCCAACAACGTAATATGCGCGTTCTTTCTCATACTTAGGTTCATCAACAAAGAACGCCCATGAGGTTTCATCAACATTATCTATATAGAGCTCGTATCTGATTTCGAACAATCTTCCTGTTGCAGAAGTGATCGACGTCGGTCCAAAACCGGAGCCCATCAAGTGGATCTCCAGGACTCGCAAGAGATGAGCGTTAAAACTTATCCCTTTTTTGTCAGCCTGAAGCTGTAGTTGTTTGCGATACTCTTCTGGAATACGCAAACTAATGTTGGTTGTCTTGAGTTTTTCTCGCCCGATGGTCATTTTGTAGTCACGTGATTACAATTTGTAGTCGTGCAGCTATCATATCATAGCAACCGGCTACAAAAGGCTATTAGTGGTTAATCAAATTCGTCTCAAAACCCACAGACGCACGCAGGTTCAGGCGATCGAGTTTTTCAAAGTTTTTGGTAGTGCAAAGAACCTCTAAGCTCACCAGAAACGCCAGGCTGAACGAGCTGAAGAGACAAACGTTCGTCACAAAATGATCGCAACTTACAGAAAGATTCCTTGCCCTCAATCGGTTCCGACCCTATGATTTTCTCAGAAACGCCCAACCCCTCCTAAACTTGGCCCGATTCTTGTAACTCTCGAAGAGGGGCAAATCACACAGGAGTTACCGGTCATGGTGCGCCAGAGCCAGAAAGCAAATAAAGGGGCAAACAGTTCAGTGATGAAGAATCGCTATTCAAGGCAGTTTCGCCGAAATAATAGAGGCAATCAACTGGCAGAGTTCGGACCGGGGCTATTGATTTTGTTTGGTTCGACCTTTTTCCCACTGATTCTATTGATCGCTCTGGGTGTTACTTACGGTTGTGGATACACGTTGAACAACCTTCAGATTCGAGAAGCTGCCGTACTGACAAAGACCGAAGCTGAGAGCGCCACCGGCAATGTGAAAAAGAACATTCCCGATTACTGGCAATCACAGGGCATCGGACAATTCGCAAGTATCGTCGGACCTCCCATCACACAAGTCTCCTACAAAAAGGGTCAGGTGGATAATGAAGGACGGCAAGATTGGATCGTTGTCGTCAACACCAAAATCGAAGCGCGACCCTTCCTCATGGGAATGCCCTTCATTCCTGGTATTCCTGGTTTGACTTCCGCTGCGCCTTTTACCTACGAAAGTGAAGCCGTTATCGAAAATCCTGACGATCACGACAAGTAGTTCATTACGTAAGTTAACCTCTTCTGTACGAAGAAGCCCATGACAGCTTGATTTACTCAAGCCGTAGTTTCTCCTGCAAAAGCTTTACTTGATTATGGTGTCATGTTGACCAAATAATAATGACAATTCTCGGAGTGAGTATTGATGCGCAATCATAAGAGATCAACAAATGGTCAGGTCTACATCGAAGTCCTTTGCGGAATTATGATATTGATTCCGATTGCTCTCTTTGGTCTGGATCTCATCGTTCTCGTCCTCGCCAATTCGGCCAACGATTCTCTTGCAAAAGACTGTGCCAGAGCGGCAGCCAATGCACAAGGTTCTGGTGGGGCTTTGACTGCGGCCAAACAAATCGTCGATCAGTTCCCGGCTTCCCCACTGATTGAAAAGGTAATTCTCGATGACTCGAAGCTGAGCTTCAACACATCCGCTGGCGCGGTGGTTGTGGAAACCGAGATGACTGTGCGGATTCCAGTTACGCTTCCGGGTACGATCAGCTCGATGAAGTTCAGAGCGCGAGCCAGCGAGCCGGTTGTCGGAATATGCGTGGCGCCCGATAGTCCCACGATTTAGCCGTTACGCCAAGCTTTAGCTACGTCTAATCTTCGTTTCCTCCCTAAAAACCTGGGGAGGTCCGTTATTCCTTCAGAAGCCGGGAAACGGAATTGACCAAAACGGAGAAAGAAAATGCGTAACAGAAGTGGTAGAGCCCAAAAAGGACAGGTTTTTATCGAAGTGCTCTGCGGAATTTTCATCCTTATACCGATCGCTCTTGCCGGGCTCGATGTAATGGTTCTCGTCCTCGCCAATTCGGCCAATGACAGTCTCGCTAAGAATTGCGCCAGAGCCGCTGCTAACAGTCAAGGTTCCGGAGCCGCTCTTACAGCCGCTGAACAAGTGGTCAGTCACTTCCCTAATTCACCACTCGTCGAAAAGGTAGAACTCGATAATTCGAAATTGATGTTCAACACCACCGCAGGTGCTGTGGTTACCGAAACAGTCATGACTGTTCGCATTCCCGTAACTCTTCCTGGCACCCAGACCACTGTGAAATTCAGAGCCAGAGCGAGTGAACCTGTAGTCGGACTTTGCGTTGCACCTGTTTAAACGAAGAAGGGCGAGGCATAGAAAATTTCTTTTCAAAGTGAACAGATAGAAACAGCCCACATCTCAGTCAGGGCTGTTTTTGTTTGATTAAAAACCACTTACAAATTTCGGACGCGGCCCTAATTTGATTGTGGGGCTCGTAAACTTCACAATAGACACGCCACAAGGGAAAGTGAATGATGGCAAGGAAGAAACGAAAGAGACACGGGGCGGCACTGGGATTGGCAGCGGCACTGGCGTTTGCTCTCGTTCTGCTTGTAGTTGCATTCTTCACCATATCTCTTTATTTCGGTGGTTCGCGCGAAACAAGAAATGCCACCGATGCTGGTGCCTTGAACGTTGGAAAAAAGAGTCTCTTTGTCACGGTACCGTCGAACGGCGGTGATGAAGATTACTACAGCGATGTCAGTGACTCGAGCGGTAAGTTCGGTCTTACGAACATTGATGCTGTCTGGGGCAAGGCCTTGTGGGTCGGGATCAATTCTCAAGAAATAAACAACAAAGGATTGAGCAACGGTGACACCAGCAATCACAATTCCAATCTTTATCAAGCAGCGGAGAACATAAGCGATCGTCTTTCAGACAAACTCAACGATCCCGATAATTTGTATTCGTTCTTCGATGAAATGTCGCTTGGGAACTCGGTCAGGATGCTTGGTGACGCGGTGACGGATAAGGCCAAGCACGGTGGATTCTGGAAGACCGCACTGATGGAACGCGGTCAAGAAAGTAATGTTACCATTACGTCCGATCAGATGCCGAGTTCAGTTTCGCTGGCGTCGTTGAATCCGGTTAGTGCGAAAGATGGCTCGCAGTGCCTGCCGGGCTATCAACCTGTCAGTGTGAACGGCCGCAATTATTGGTTTGTTCCATTCAAGTACAACGAACGTCCGCGACTCGAATCGAAGACTCACTTCGATGCCAATACGCAGACAGCCATTCCTCTTGCTGGTTGGCCGAAGGCTGTTCCCAATACATTCTCGGTCGAGTCAATCACCAGCGGTGGTGCCTCCGCCAATCAGACGGCTATCGCTTATGTGAAAGCGAATCCTATGTTCCGCTACGAGATGCGCATTCCTCATGGATACATCCGCCTCAAGTTTCCCGATAACGAAGCACATTGGACATTGAACGGACTGCCCACGCTTCCTCCCGAATCCGACTATGGTTACATGACCGAAACGCAAGTGAAGCAGATTCCCGTACCGACATGCGGAACTGGCACGGCTACCGTACTTCTCGGCAATGAATACATTCCACCAACTGTTTTCAAATGTCTCTTCCCTCTTCCTCAGCCGGACCACGTCAAGGTTATGGAAGCGTTGGTGCAACGTTGCAGGGAAATGGATCCGAGCTTCAACACTGCGAAACTGACTGCGTTGTTGAACACGAAAACAGTCACTCCGGGACAGAGAACCTGGTACATCGTTTCAGATGACAATCCGAAAGTGAAAACTCTCTATCTCGAATCTGATACCACCATTGCCAGCCATACCTGGACCATCGGCAAGAATTCGATGACTCCCGACTCGTCAAGTGAAGTACTCGCTCACGAAGTCTTTCCTCCGGGTTTGGAACCTAACTCGGTCGTCACCTGGATTCTTGAATGCGGTTCGCTGACCAGTCCCACAGGTGTGGGTGTTTTCTCAGTCGTGGATGGCGACGGTGAGATCAAGTGGCGTCCGGGCACCGGCTACAACGGCTTCCTCGGCGAGATTACCGTGGAGAGAGACACCAACGTCCGTCTCTTCGGTGGTTGCAGCTGCGTTCTGTAACGTCGGACTAGCGATTGAATGCGTCCTTTTTAGGATCGTATTCCATATGCAGCTTCACTGCCATGGCGTATTTGTTTTCTTTGACAAATGTCTTTCGCAGTTTGACGTATTTCAGCGCCTTCATCGTCTTCAATGTATCGATAGCCGCCGCTGTCAGCATCGTGTTATCTTCGATTTGCAATTCATTGATATTCAATCCCCGCAGTGAATCCAGTGATTGATCGGTCAAGTCACAGCATTCCAGATCGATTGCCTCCAGTTCAGGCAGGTTCCTCAGCAAACTTAATTTTTCTGCGTCGAGACCAGTGCATTTTTTGAAAGTGATCTGATGCAACGATTTAATTTTCGACATGTTCTGCATCAACAGCCTGGTAGCCGGACAATTGACAAGGCTCAGTTGCAGAATCTTCGATTTGTTCAAATAAGCCAGACCACTGCCATCGAGCGTTTGCACATGTTCGAACTTGAGATGAGTGAGTTTCTTCAATTTTGCAAGATACTTCAGATTTTTGTCCTTAATAGGACAGGCGACTAGCTTGAATTGATTGATTTTGGAACCAGCGAGGTCTTTGAAGCCGGAGCCGTCTACTAGTGTTGAAACTATTACAATCTTCTGGTATTGCGGGTAGTGCAGACATTCTTTGAGCTGGCCGTCGGAAACATCGATCGCCCGAAGTTCATCGTCGCCCTCTTCGAACCTGCCATCAGTAATATCTTCTTTAGCCGTGGCGATCGGCTCAACATCTTTCATTGTCTCTGGGATCACAGTCTGTATGTTTGGTAGGGATAAGTTCTTCTTTACAGGAACTATCTGGTTTTGCATTTTTTGAACCGTCACCACAGCCAATACCAGGAGTAGAACGACCGCAAGCGAGATGACGAGAACATGGCTGTTCTGACGAGTGACTTGCCCTCGATCTTCTAAAAGGAACTTCCATTCCCTCTGTTCCTCTTCTTTATCGATTACATTGCGTTCTTCAAACTCTTCTTTGTGAGAGTCTAATTGACGGACAAGTTCGGCAATCGATTCTGGTCTGTCATCCCTATCCTTTTGCAGGCAGTTCATAACCAGATCATTTAACCAGTCGGGTATTTCATTGCGTGAATTGTCCTTTAGTGGAGCTGGTTCCGTTGAAGCTAAGAGATCCAGAGTGTCGAGAACAGTGGCACCTTTCAGAGGTGGCTTGCCGCTCAATACTTCGTACATCAGACAACCTAGAGAATAGATGTCCGAGCGCTCGTCAGGTTCTTCCCCGCGCGCCTGTTCCGGAGACATGTATATCGGGCTGCCCATGGGAACGCCGGTCAATGTCAAAGATTGCCCCGACGAGAGAATCTTGGCGATACCGAAGTCGACTATTTTGATTCCATTTATTGAAACGATTACATTGGACGGTTTCAAATCCCGGTGCACGATGCCACGTTCATGAGCATGCAACAATCCGGCCAGGATCTGCTCGAACATAGTCAGGCAGCGGTATCGCGATGGTGTTCCGCGTTTGATCAGTTTAGCCAGATCGGTGCCTTCGAGATACTCCATCACCATATATGGTTCCTGATCTTCGGTTACACCGAAATCCATAATGGTAACTATGTTGGGATGGTTCAACATTCCTGTCGCTCGGGCTTCAGTCTGGAAGCGCAGAGCGGCCTGGTCAGACATCTTTCTGGAGAGAACTTTTATAGCAACTGTTTTATCCAGAAGCGGATCGTTTGCTTTGTAGACGACACCCATTCCACCTTCGCCCAGTTTGGAAAGGATCTTATAGCGATTGGCGAACTTTTCCGGAAGAGTTTCTTTGTTCATGAAGAGAACATCAGGATTCAGAACTGGATGAACGCTTGCGCCTCATGTGATCGACCAGAAGGCAAATCCCCGACAATCCGTAGAGAACCATGCCGATAACGGGTAGACCTTTGATACCAAACCAGAGACAGAGATTCTCCGTCAAGCCACCGAATGCGACACCAAGCAGGTTGGCCGAAAGAAGCTCGACCGGACGATTGGTGTTCTTAAAACAGGTTGAGAACGTCATGCTGCCAAAGAGTATGGGACAGCAGGCGAACAGGGAGGCCAGGGCCGCCACCACTAATGGTGGCATGGTCGTCTGATCGGGAACGCGCCATAAATAATCGGCAAGCAGACACACGAACAGACCGGCGTAGAGGAACTTGAGTGGAATTTTGCCCACTTTCATTACGATTAGATTGGCTAACCATGCCAGGATCAATATGGTAAGAATGACAATGGAGCTGACCAACCAGGTGGCGCCGAACAGTAAAGAGAGTTGAGTGATCGATTTGGTTTCGATCAACATGAAAGCCTGACCGAGGAAAAACATATTGCCCCATTCTCCCGGCGAAATCCCGCTTCCTTGCGGTGTCTTCGCAATCGTCATGATGGCGGGCACCACTACGGCAACCAGGAGAACCGAGAAATAAAGCAGCATCCCTTCCATGTGGAAGTTGGTGTAGAGGAACGGCCAGTCGTCTGACGAGGCTTGCTCGTTCACAGTCTCACCCTTTGGCGGCCACGGCTTCAAGCAAGGATCGATGGCCATGACTTTCTGCGGATCTACTTGCGAAATACCAGGACCGAAAAGGAACATGCAACTCGACCATTTGTCATCGACAAAACTCATGGGTGGTTTGCCATAGGCCGCTTCGATGGTCTTGTACAAACGTCTTGTTACGACACTTTCAGGACCAGTGGCAAATGAGAGAACCACTATGCCGTCAGATTTGCATACACGCAATGCAGACTTGATAGATTCAATTGTGAAAACGAAATTGTCGACTCGAAGGAACGAACTTGTGTTTATGGTGGCACCCGGATCGAGATCGGCGAAGAGAACCAGATCGTACTTGTTGTCCGTGTATCGGAGGAATGTTCGGGCATCCTCGGCGAAAATTCGAGTGCGTGGATCTTGCCACGGTTTGTTCGGATGGATTGTTTTTCCGAACGTTGCAATAACGGGATCGATTTCTACCGCGTCGATCTTTTTAACACCGTTCATTATGGCGTACGCACCATCATTTCCCGAGCCGGCGCCCAGGACGAGAACCTCGTCTTTATGCGGTGCTGCTTCGAACGGGGTTCGCGTTCTCAGGAAATAATCCTGAATTGTTTTGTCTTGGTCTGTAACTGGTTTCTTGTTGATGAACTCATCTTCTTTGGCTTTCTCAACTATTCGCATCCCGGTATGGAAATAAGCATTGTTGGCGTTCAGCGCGAAGTTGCCGCTGCCGACCACTGTGTTGTCTCCGAGGATTGGCAGAACATCGAGTTTGCTGTAAGGAGACCAGTAGCTGGCGGCACCTGTCCAGGCACTGAGACCGGCGAACAATACGGCTACGGCCAGGTACTGCACCTTCCGCGATACCATGAAGACAGGCACCGCCAGTACCACCAGCCATGCCCATGGCCCGAGGCTGAGCCAGCTGCTGAGCGCGATTGCCAACGTTCCCAAAATACTTCCGAGCAGGTTGACCGAATAGGCTTTCAAAGGTGGATGCTTGTCGAACTCTCGACCGATGAGAACTCCGAGCTTGCGAAAGATTATGTAGATGCAGCTAATCAGGAAGAAGATCACAGCCACTGCCAGGGCAATGGAAAACTGACTGGCGTTCTCAAACCGTACACTCAGTTTATCCAGATTGAGTGGAACGGCGAAAATAGCGCAACTGAGCAAAATGCAGGTAGAGACGAGTACGACGATCCAGTTATCGAGTTTGGAAACTTTGTTTGTGGAAGCCGCAATCAGACCGGTGGAGGTAGCGACCAGTGCCACCATAACGATCAAATTCGGAAAGATGCGAACGATCGCCAGCTCACAACCAAGCCATCGGATAATCAGAATTTCGGCGAACAAGAGTAGAAAGCTCAACCAGAAGAGCTTGCTCAAACTGCCAGACTTTTCGTCGTCTTCGCTCAGTGTTCGGTCTCCATAGTAATGGCGGTATCGTGCGGTATTCGGCGTTTGTCTTTTAATGTGGGGCGTTGCCATGCATCGCCCGGCGTGTAGTCCATGTACCCGCTGGATGAGGTGACATTGTTAGTTATGAACGGAGGTTTCGGGGGTGTTTCGAAAGGGCCAGGAGCGCCGCAAGCCAGGCGGTTTATATGCCGGCGAGCCGCCGGCGGTCCCAGTGACCTATAATGCGGCGACGGGTTTGGCGGCCAGGACTGGAAATTCCACTTTCACCACGGTGCCTTTGCCATCAGGTCCGGAATGGATGGATATTTCGGCGTGGTGCGAAGTGGCGATCTCCTTGACGATGGACAGTCCGAGTCCGCTGCCGGGTGCATCAGACCCCAGGATGCGGTAGAACCTTTCGAAAACTTTTTGCCGTTCTTCCACAGGAATGCCCGGTCCATCGTCTTCTACGCCAAGGGAGACCTTTTCAGAATTGGCAAAAACCGAAACACTGATTCGTCCGGAGGCCTGGGTGTAGAGGATGGCGTTCTCAATCAAGTTTTCCACTAGCTCAGTCAAGCCGGAAGTATCGCCTTCAATCAGTGCGGGTCTATCGCATCCTGTGAAATCCAGATCGATGTTTTTTCGAACAGCTTCACCAACCAGTTCAGCCGTCACCTCGGATGCGATCAGATTCAAATCGACTTTTTCGAAACGTGCGGAAACGATGGCGGGCTCTGCCTTCAACAGCGCAAGTAAGCGATTGGCCAGGTGAGACATTCGATCTGTGCCATTGTCGATCTGGTTCAAAATCGTAGTCATTTGTTCCTTTACAGTATCAGGTTCAACGGCGGTTTCCTCCGAAGCCAATTTTTTTGCATAGTAGATGTATGTCTTCAAACCAGCCAGGGGAGTGCGAAATTGATGAGCGGCATTGGCGACGAAACGCTTTTGCGTTTCAATGTCATTACGCAATCGTTCCAACAAATCGTTGATAGAGCGAACCAATGGATGGACTTCAGCTGGTGTATCCACTTCCAACAGAGGAGAAAGATCCGCTTGCGAACGGGCAGCCAGAGCCTGTTCCAGTCGAACCAGCGGTTTTAAACCGACGGTCACTCCGCGCGAAACTGCAAATGCACCAAGGAGGATCAGAACGATTTGTGGTATCACAATGCTCATGAGAATTTGTTGAGCGAGTTGATGACGACTGTTCAACGTCTCGGCAAATTGAACGAGAATAGTCTCCGGGAAATCCGGCAAATCTACTCTTATTCTGCACACTCTTATGTCCTTGCCGTTCAACGTTGTGTAACGGAAGACCGGCTCCAGCGATTCCAGATTGGGAAACGGACCAGGCAAGACCGAGTCACCTGAAATTCTCGTGCCGTCCTGCCTGATTACCTGGTAGTAGAACTGATCGCGATCGTTATGCCTGAGAATCTCTTGTGCCGCCTCGGGCAGATCGCACCACACCGTTTTGCCGTCGGATCGCAGACGTGCAACCACTGAATCGGCCGAGTTCAATAGCTCTCTGTCATAATTTTCATTGGCAAAACCGACGGCAAGAAAATATGCCACCACTGTGCTGAACAAGCAAAGCGTGATCAACGGCAGCAGCAAGGCAGCCAGAAGTTGAACACGAATCGATTTTTCAGCTCGACTTTTCAATCCTGTAACCAAGTCCTCTGATCGCTTTTATCGTGATACCGTTTGGTTCGATTTTCTTGCGCAGCCGGTGTACCGCGATGCCGACCGCATTGTATGTCACTTCGTCGTCCCAACTGGAAAGAAGCTCGGTGATCTGCTCCTTGCTTACGATCCGGCCCGATCTTTGAATCATGATTTCGAGTATAGCCAGCTCCCTTGCCGACAACTCCAGTGGCTCTCCCTCGATGGTTGGGGTACGCGTCACAGTGTTGAACGAAAGCGGGCCGAAAGTTACTTCAGTTCGATTCGACCATTGCTCCTTGCGTAAGAGAGCGCGTATGCGTGCCTCCAGTTCCGGCAACTGGAACGGTTTGGTCATGTAATCGTTGGCGCCCAGATCGAAGCCGGTGACGACATCTTCGACCCTGTCCTTGGCTGTGAGAATCAGCACTGGAAGCGCTTGCCCGCGACCGCGAAGACGTTGCAACAGTTCCAATCCATGCAATCGAGGAAGCCCCAGGTCCAAAATGAGCAAATCGTAGGTGGTGACGGACAGAGCGGTATCGGCATCCACACCGGTATTTGCCACATCGACCAGATAACCGCTATCTCGAAGGATCAAGGAGAGTCCATCGGAAAGAAACTGGTCGTCTTCAGCAAGCAAAATTCTCAATGTTGTTGGAACCGAATTTGAGCTACACATAATATGGTAGATCGCTTTTGCCGTCAGCGGTTTCGGTTGAAATATTGGTGAAATTTTCGCGGGTTAAGCTGGTCTTATACCTGGCCTGGAAAGTGCATGATATGAAAATCAAATTGGAAGTGCCACAGCTCGATGTTACTAATGAGGTGAAGCTGATCCTGGGCTCTTGCATATGCCCGTTGCTTTCCATGTCGATGGCCTGCATGACTTTTGAGATGTGGCGTGACTGGACCGTTGCCATCGTGATCGGTATCAGCATTTATTTGTGCTTGCAACTGATAGTCATTATGAAGTGGGGCTGGCGGACTTGATTTCATTAAGCGAAGTTGCACTGAAGCCAGCTTGAAATCGATATGAAATTTTCGATGTTTAGACTGGAGACAGACGGATAATCAGAGGTGACAGAGATTACTAGTATTTCGACCAGGGTTGCTGCATTTATTAGCACTTACGTAACGTCAGTGTGGCAGCTCGATCTACTCGTTCATTTGAAGCTGTGCAAGCGACCCTTATCCGCACACGAGATTGCCGACACGCTCTACTTGCCGCCGGACGTAATCGAAGAAGGACTGAAATACTGGCATAAATGCGGATTGTTGCAACGATTCGAAGGAGCAAGCGCTACCTACAAATTCGATCCCATCGATCGAGATCTGGATGGAACAGTCGAGCAGACCGCGAAGATTTACAGCGAGAGAAGAGTGACAATTATAAATTTGATCTTCTCTAGCCCGCCTCGCAAAAATTCACAGGTTACCCAACCTCAGCAAGATTGAATCTGCACCTCGATTTCGAGAGAACGTCTCTTTAGTTCCCTCTCATCTTTGCCGTTCCGCGACATCAATATACTCTCATCTATCCTGGTAACCATCAGCGTTTCAGTCGGGATCTCTTATACTGATCGACAGGCAATTGCGCAAATCAATGTAATGGAAATCATTAATCAAATGTTGAATTTCGTTATTTTTTGTCAGCGTAAATATACTAGATGCTGGTGACTGCAATGGAATTCGCACACTATGGTCAAACTTTATTGGCTCGTCCAAACCCTTCTAGTCTGTTCAATTCTTTCGTTCCTCTAATCTGATTTGTTCTGGAGGCACTCATGCGATTGTTCACTCTCATAGTAATTGTAGGTCTCGGAATCATGCTTGGCGTGGGCATTTACGCTGGGCAAGCATTCATGAGTGAGAGCCAAAGACCCAAACAAGTCGTGCAAGTTTCGCGCGATATGGTTATTGAACGGCATGCCGATCATCAAGTTATGCACCGGCTTCGCGGTGCTCTGCCGTCCGGTCAGGTCAATCCGAAATTTGGAACGCCGCTCAATACGGTTCATCCTGATACCGGCAGTCATCCTCAAAACACAAACACCATGCCGAGCTATGGCGCAGCATACGCCCACCCGGTCGTTCCTCAGGTGACCCACTATGCGCCGTATTCTTCTCCGCAAGCGGTGCCTCAGATGCAGCAGATGCAGCAAGTGGCTCCTGCTCAGCACCTCAGCGCCCTTCCCATGCAGGCGCCACAGGCAGCCAGCACCTACAGAGTGCCTGTGAATTCAGCTGACGGCGTTCGCGTTCTCACCGTAGTGAACAGATAATTCGATAATTCGATTGCAGATCGGTTCATCCCCTTTCACTCCCTTACCTCGAATAAACGATTTTGTTTATTCCGTCAATTTTGAAGGCAAAGCTCGCTCTTTCAAGATCCGCCTGCAGTAGGCTTTTCGGCAATTAAATTTTCTTGTGAACTCTTAAGGACTAAACAAAATCGTTTATTCGAGGTAAGCAAGAAAAACTCATTGTGGGACTAGTGTCTTGCAGTGCAGGGCGATCATCAGTTCTTCATTCGTTTGGATCACTAATACTCTAACTGTTTCTCCATCTGCTGAAATCAGATCGGCGCCTTCGGCGTTCCTTTTCGCATCGAGAACGATACCGAGATGGGCTAGATTCCTGCAGATGCGCTCTCTGATCTGGTGCGCATTCTCGCCGATCCCACCGGTGAAGATCAGCGCATCGATCCCACCTAGCACCGCGGACAGTGCACCTATGTGTTTGCTTGCGTGATAGCAAAATATATCGACGGCAAGCTTCGCATCCTTGTTCTTATCTTCCTCGGCAAGAAGAGTCTGCATGTCTGACGTCAGTCCGGATAAGCCCAGCAAGCCGGACTTCTTATTGACCAGTTCCACAAACTCAGAAGCAGAATGTCCTTTCGTATCGCAAAAATATGAAATCAGTCCGGCATCGATGTCACCACTCCTGGTGCCCATCACCATACCGCCGGCCGGTGAGAAGCCCATTGTCGTATCGACGCTGTGACCGTCTCGAACAGCAGCCATGCTGCAACCGTTGCCCAGGTGCGCGATGATCAGCTTCTTGCGCCAGAGTTCATCTTTGTTCTCATCCTTCAATTGATGAAGGATGAACTCGTACGAGAGACCGTGAAAGCCGAATTTTTCCACACCTTCCTTATACAGCTCTCTGGTCAGCGGGAGAACTTTGGCGACTTCTGGCATGCGGCGATGAAAACTGGTATCGAAACAGGCGATGTGCGGAACGTTGGGAAACGCACTGCGTGCTGCTTTGAGCGTTTCAATCGAAGGAGGTAGATGCAGCGGTGCAAATCCCGCCAATCGCTCCAGCTCCTTCACCACATCGTCATCGATAGCGTGCGGTTTCACGTAATCAGAACCACCGTGAACGATGCGATGGCCGACCACCTTGATATCAGCGGTAGAGACGGCGTTCTCAAGCCACTTTAAGAGTAGATCGATTGCCTTCTCGTGATTGTCGAGATGAACCTTCTCGTCGTGTTCTTTCTCGCCTTTGATCTGGAATTTGCCGTTTTTAGTCTTAATACCGCTCAGGATGCCCGAAAGTACTCTACGTTCATTTTTGTCGTAGAGTGAAAATTTCAGGCTCGATGAGCCGCTATTGAGCGTCAAGATCATCCGATCTCGATTATCTTCCTTTTGAGATTGTGAACCGGACGGCTATTTTACCTTCACGGTGCTGGCTTGCGGCCCGTCGACACCCTGTTGTTCCACATAAGTGACTTCAGTACCGACTGCCAGTTTTTCGAACTTGTCGTTCACCACACTGTTGGAGTGAAAGTAAATTTCTCGACCGTCGATGGTTTCGAGAAAACCATATCCTTCCGTGGAGAACAACTGCGTGATCTTAGCGGCCGGCTGCACCGATTCGCTGTGCGTCTTGACAATACCTTTGCGTTTTCTTGCATAGTCCTCGAGCTGGCGTTTGGCAGCATCCAGTCCTTCGTTGAAGGCTACCAGTGCGACTGCTTCGCTGCCACCAGACCCGGTGGCAGTGCGATTGACGACAATATTCTTTTCAGGCACCGCGATATCGATGGTCACTTCATGTTCGTTTCCCTTGTTGTGATGTTTGTGAGGTATCTCCACTGTGACTCGACAGCTCACAATGCGGTCATATACTCGATCGAGTTTCTCAGCCTTCGTGAGAATTTGCTGCTCGATCGCATCCGAGCGTTCCATGTTTCTAAATACGATTTGAATCGGAACATTCATTGGCAGGACTCCTCTACCTTGGTCTAACATTTGTTTCTATTGGCCGTCTAACACGTAGCACAAAATCCGCCGAGTCGAGAAAACCCAACGGTCAGATGCCCAAAGCCTTCAAATCGCTGTCATGCGTGCACGGGCTCAAGCTTTGGGGAAATTCTCAGCGTTTTTCGCATGTGTTATATAGCCAGTCGTCAACCAGACTGTGTCATCCCGGAACGGCAGACTCATTTTTACTCCGTTCCAGGTTTTCTATTCCCGGGCAAAAAAGCCTTTAATCAGGGTATTAGATGTAAGGGGATGGAACTGCAGGCAATGACCGAAACCGAGCACCAGATTGATAAAACAGTTTTGACGGTATTCCTGGTGCCGTTCATCATCGGCGGCTGCCTGTTTTCCGCCATCGGCTGGCAGTATCTCGACGGGCTGCCGGCTCAGATTGTCAGTGTGGCCGACCGGGCGCTCATGATCTTCACCGCTTTTCTGGATATGGGAACGGCAGTGGGTGTGTCGGCCCTATTCATTTTATATGTGTATAGAAACGTGCGATTGCTGGCGGCCAAAGTGAGAAGATAAGCAACGTCCCTTAACAGTCGACGTTCATGGATCCAATTGTCAGACCAGCAAGTGAGAAGCCGTCCAACAGATTGACGCGGGCCATCTTCATCAGGTTAATCGCGGCGATTTATTTGTTGGCGTTTCTATCGGCTGCGGCACAAATGAAAGGACTGTATGGCGAGCATGGCATTCTACCGATCCGCTCGTATCTCGCGCATGAGGGGAATCTCTTTGTATTCATCACCAATCCCACCATCTTCTGGTTCAACAGTAGTGACGAATTTTTGGTTTTGGTTCCACTGATCGGCGCAGTGGCAGCGGCGCTTGCCATGCTCGGTGTTCTTTGCGGCCCGACGCTTTTTATTTGCTGGTTTCTCTATCTTTCGATAATTACTGTTGGACAGGAGTTCATGTCATTTCAATGGGACATCCTCCTTTTGGAAACGGGATTTCTGGCGATGTATTTTTCGACGTGGCGGCCGCTGGATTATTTTTGGAGTACGGCGAAGAAGAACGGCATGGAGAGCGGAGACGGCGGTAGTTCCAACCGGCGTCGCCCGTACATTAGTTCGGGTGAACCATCGGTGGTATTACTCTGGTTGAATCGCTGGTTGTTGTTCAGGCTCATGCTCGAATCCGGTCTGGTGAAATTGAGAAGCGGAGATGTGACGTGGCGCGACTTGAGTGCGCTTTATTATCATTTTGAAACGCAGCCGTTGCCGACTCCGATTGGTTGGTTCTTTCAACAACTGCCGCACTTCATAATGATTTTGGGAACTATTCTGGTGTTCTCGATTGAGTTGTTCGTGCCATTCATGATTTTCGGCAATCGAAAAATTCGAGCCTGGGCTGCGCTTCTTCTGGTGTTTCTACAATTACTCATTTTGTTGACCGGCAATTATTGCTTTTTCAATCTTCTGACAATTGCACTTTGTCTGCCCCTGATCGATGACAAACTGATCGTGGACGGACTGACAAAAATCTCGCGCGGCAGGTTGAAACACTCTCTGGAAAGCCTGTCCGTGACCTGTGTTCCGAAAGCGAGAACATTGGTGTACTGGATGCGGCAGGCGGCGATGTTTCCTGCCGTTATCCTGATCGTTCTGGTCAGCAGTGTGAGAACCTCCGGTTCGCTCACTGGTTTCGTCGGCTTTCCGGAACCGGTGGTGGCAATTACTGCACTGGCATCTCCGTGGCATATCGCGAGCACTTACGGCTTGTTCGCGGTGATGACCACGACCCGACCGGAGATTAGCGTGGAAGGGAGCATGGATGGAGTCGAGTGGAAAGAATATGTCTTCAAGTACAAACCCGGTCCGCTCAATCGCACACCGCCCATAGTGGCACCGCATCAACCGAGATTGGATTGGCAAATGTGGTTTGCATCTTTGGGAACGGTTTTCGACAACCAGTGGTTCCTGGCATTCGTTCAACGCCTGTTCGAAAACTCACCCGATGTCACTGCCTTGTTGGAGACGAATCCGTTCGAGAAAGAGCCTCCAGTCTACATCCGCGCGCAGGTCTATCAGTACCACATGACCGACATTCCGACGTTGTTGAAGACGGGTAACTGGTGGAAGAAAGAATACGACTGTCCGTATCTGCCCGCCATAAAACGCGAAGCAATTCAGTAGGGGCGCACACAGTGCGCCCCTACGAAGGATTGCGAACTCGATCTTTCCACGAGCTCACCATTTTGTGCACGTCGTTCGTGTCGCCGTTCAAATTCTCGAAAAATGAGACCAGATGCGTCAGTTCGTCATCGAAATCTTCACCGAAGTATTGGCTGACGATCAATGCGTTGTCAGCGAAACTACTGACTTTGACCAGGTCGTCTTCGATGATGAACGTGCGGGTCAAATCAAAACCGAAGTCTTCCATTTTGTTCAAATCTTTGGTGAACAGAATTTGAAAGGGGAAGAACTCGAATTTCTGCGTGCAGTGATCGCGGTTCCACACGAACAGCGGATTGATTCCTTCCGGAAAAATCGTTTGCACGACGGTGTCCACATATAGTGGGGAACCGGCGGACCATACCGCCAGTTCGAACTTTTGCGCCAGCGCGGAAATGAGCTCCGTAGCCGAGGGTCGGAAGTAAACGCTCAACGGATCCAAAAAGAAATCCGGCGCGCGCTCGAGTGGCTCGCGTCGAGAATGTATGAGGGTCTCATCGAGGTCCAGGATAACCAGGACGTCTTTCTTGTCTTTCATTTCAGACAATCGCTTTTCTCTACTTAGAAGATTGTACGCCAGAAGAGCTGGAAACGGTCAACAATTGTGGAGGCGTACAGTCGGCTGGATAATAAAATTCAACAAAAACGGTGCGTTTGGCTCCCGGGGCAAGTTCGACCGAAAGAAACGGTTCCACACTCTCGCCCCTGCGCTCCACCAGATGCATGTAATGATCCTTGCTTGTGCGATTACCGATTGCCGTCTTGATCGTCCCGCGGTAGTGAACTTGCGGATGTGGCGGTTCGAAAAAGGTGACTTTATCCGTGGACTTGTCCGACTTGATTGGCGTTTCGAGTGCGAAATTCACGGTCTTCGTTTCCTTCGTGTCGTTCTTTAGCGGCAAAGTCAGGTTGTAACGGACGCCGTAGTTGCCATGTCCTTGATAAGCCGTATCGGGATAGCGCACCAGTAGTGGTGCACTTTCTATTTGTCCGGTTCCGAACGCGCCCTGTCGAAGCGACGAAATTGGGTAGGAAACAGGTTTGTCCGCGTCGGGTGGCGCGAAATAATCGAGGCCCGGATCGACGAGGGTGGCGTTCCACGTGGATCCAAGAGTGACGCCGGCTACCCGCCCGTAACGCAGCGGACCTTTTTCGTCCGGTTCAGTTGGAGCATTCTCCCTCGGTTTTACCAGTCTGCCTTCGTCAAAGGTCGAGAGGAACTCGCTTTCTGACGGAGTACGAAACTCACCGTTGGCCTGCGGGTAGGCGAAACGCGATACCAGAGCCAATCTCACTGGTTTGTCTGATTTTAGTTTGACCATCACATTGCGCCCGTTCAACGGCATATCGAGTGACAGTACCGGCACAGGCAAACTTTTCAGAAGCACGGTTTTGCCCGGCGGAATCGTCAATCGGTGTGGCCAGCTGCGATCCTTTTGCATGCCACGAATCAGTTCGGTGGTCACGCGATCTCCGGGTCCTGCATAAATGTTGCCATCATCGTTCTTCACCAGTGGTGGCAGGGGAAGAAAGGGAGCGTCCGGTCGACTGAGGTAACTGGCCGCGCTCAATACCTCGACGGTGGCGGGCTTGTCGCCCAGGTTTCCGACCAGGAACCCGAGATAGAGATCCTCCATGTGAGTGCTTTTCTTGCCATCGTGTATATGATGAGCAAAAATATCGAATCGTCCCTGGAACTCTCTGTCGAGATGCGGATTTTCGTTTTCCTCCACACCATCTTTTTTGGGGAACGTCGACAGCAAGATGCCAGAGTTCAAGACCACTTCCGGACAATTGCTGTTGAACACAGGCGTGTCATCGAGACATCCGGGTAACCTGCGAATCTCTCGTTGCTTCTCGACCGGTTGTGGTTCTCGCTGCTGCGCAACCACATTGCCGCTGAACGAGAGCGCCACCACGAGAAATGATGTTGATAAAGCAATAAATGTCGCTAAAGGTTTCATTCAATAATTTACTGGGCTGAATCACATTACTAAATTATCTAAAGAAGTAAGACTCGTGTCTGGAATCATAGCCCAAATCGTAGATCGATTCAGAGATATCTGCATAGTAGCCGAAAAAGAACTCAGGCACTGTTTCAGAGACTCGCATGTGCTCATCTATACGGTTCTGGTACCTCTGGTGGTCTATCCGATCGGTCTGATTTGTCTTTCTGAATATACGCTATGGCGCGAAGGTCTTGCTGAAACACGTCCCATTCGGATTGCTTTCAAGAAGGACGGCAGTGAGAAAATTCCTGAGTTGATAACGGTCGTCAAAGGCAACAAGAAAATTCAAACGATTGAATGCTCCGACCCCCTGGGCGATCTGCAGAGAGGCGCTCTGGAAGGCGTTGTAGATGGCGCCAAAGCACCGGAAAAAGTTGAAGTTCTTTTAAACCCATCCTCGGATCGATTTCTGGAAACCAAAGTCTTGCTCATGACGTTGTCTTTCGATGCGCGTGGCAAGGCCATGCGAAAAGTGATCGATTCGCTTCACGAAAAGCCTGAGATGGCCAGAGTCTTCGAAGTGGTGACAAAGAACGTCGGCACCATCGGTGGTAAGAAGGCTGGTTATGAGGATCAGGAACTGACCATGTTCTCCACCACAATTCTTCTAGTCGGATTCTACGCTTACACACTTCTGATCATCGCAGCCGGTGCGGTCTATCCTGCTCTTGCCGCTTTCACCGAAGAGTTCGAAAAAGGAACGAAAAGCACCACGTTCCTCCTCCCCGTCGAAAGATCTTCTGTTGTGGTCGGAAAGTTTTTTGCGGTCAGCGCTCTTTCGTTGTTTTCCGGCATAGTGAATTTCATCAGCATGGGTGCCGTTTTCCTTTACTTCACATTCAAACTGCCGCAGATCAAACAGACTTTTGCGATGGCGGCAAAACAGTTCAGTCCGGTCAATCTTCTTCTTCTCGTCTTTGTATTTTTGCTTTCAGCGTTATTGATTGCCGCCATTTATTCACTGATTGCCGCCTGTTCCAAAAGCTTCAAAGAAGCGCAGAACATGTGCTCTCTGGTGCTCATCGTCATCACGATTTTTCCGGTTGCCTCCGTTCTGCCAGGCTGGACGCTGGACGAAAAAACGTTTTTGATTCCGGTACTGAATATGGTGCTGGCCAGCAAATGCATAGTGACCGACTCTTTGCCCGTCTGGCCTTTTGTGCTTGCTTGCCTTGAGTGTATTGCATTGACAGCCGGCTTCCTCTATATGGCCCAGAGTGTTTTCTGGGGCAGAGAGCCGTCCTTGAACGGTCAGAATCAAGTGGCTTCAACCTGAGGAGAATAGATGAGTCTCGAAGTTCTACAATTGAGCAAGAGATTCTTTGACACCAAACGTGGTGAATTCAATGCCGTCGATGGTGTCACTTTCAGTTGTCCAAGAGGCGAAATTTTCGGTTTGCTGGGACCCAATGGTGCCGGCAAGACCACGACTCTGCGCATGGTGACGACTATTTTGAAGCCGACATCGGGAACGGCTCGTATCAATGGTTTCGACATTCAAGGTCAGCCCCGTGAAGTGCGCAAACAATTGGGTTTTGTTTCCGCTGACACCGGACTTTACGAACGCTTGTCGGCGCGCGAGATCCTGACGTATTTCGGCAAGTTGAGTAAATTCCCAGCCGACAAGTTGAAGGCCAGAATTGATGAACTGGCGACTATGTTGCAGATGGAATCGTTCATCGACAGCCGTTGCGAGAAGCTCTCCACCGGCATGAGACAGAAGGTTTCGATCGCCAGAGCGATCGTTCACGATCCCCCGGTGATTATCATGGATGAACCGACTACCGGTCTGGATGTGTTGACCAGCCAGGGTCTCCACAAATTTATATTGCAATGCAAAGAGATAAACAAATGCGTGGTGTTCTCCTCTCACGTCATGAGTGAAGCAGAGAAGCTGTGCGATCGAATCGGCATTATTCACAACGGTCAGCTGCTGGCAGTGGGCACTCTGGAGGAGTTGCGCGAGCAAAGCGGTATGCACTACCTGGAAGACATCTTCTTGAAAGTGGTGAGGGAGACTGCCGGTGAAGAAGTCTGAATGGGTTGAAAACTGGCACGAGATCCGGGTTGTATTCGGCAAAGATCTGATCGAGGTGCTGCGCGATTATCGCACGCTTTTGATCATGATCATCATGCCGGTGGTAATCTATCCGGCTCTTCTGGTGCTGCCTTCGCGCGTGGCACAGCACCTGGAAGTGGACATCAAGACGAAAAAGTTCCACGTCTGTATTCTCGGTGATTCGATTAGCACGCTGCCGTTTTTCCAGCGTTCCCAAATTCTCTCCGTCGTAAAAGTTAGTCCCTATGGGGATCCAGCTGCAATGTTGCAGTCGAAGATGGCCGACATCGTCGTGCAGTTTCCGGCAGAGTTCAGCGAAAATGTCGAGAAAGACTTCCAGATTCTCCCCAAGGTGACCGTGTTTTATGACGCTCGCAAAGATCAAAATTTGCTTGCTGTGACCGAGGTGCGCACGGTATTGAATTACTTCCGGGCGGACTGCGTGAAGAAACGCTTCAAGGTTTTGGGAGTGGAAGTTCCTCAACGCTATGAGATGGAATTTGCCGAATTGAAAAAAGGAAAGGATCAATCGCTGGCCAGCGAGCCTGTTCGAAACATCCTTCCCTTCTTGCTTTTCACCATGTTAACCATTGCGATTATTTATCCCGCCCTGGACGTGATTACCGGCGAGCGAGAGCGCAATACGCTGCTCTTGATTTTGATGACGCCGACCGAACGGCGCAACGTCATGTTCGGAAAATTTCTTGTCGTCTGTCTCATTGGTCTGGCAGCCATGTTGATCGGCCTCGCCAGTCTCTATGTGTTCGTAAACTTCGGCGTCTCGCGCGAAAGCAAACTGGTCGTTCTCGAGTTTCCACTCAAAGCTGTTTTCATGTGCCTGCTGGTTTCGATACCACTGGTGGTGACTCTCAGTTCGCTCTCCATAATGCTGGCCTCCTGGTGTAAAACGTTCCAGCAAGGACAGGGCTATTTCGTGCCTTTCCTGATTGTTTTTATGGGCGCCACTTCAGTCTGTTCTCTGCCTGAGTTGAAACTTTCATCCGGCATCGCCTTTATTCCAATCGCCAACATGGCACTTTCGCTCAAGGAGCTGTTGAGCGGCAATGCCGATCCTGCCTGGGTCGCCGTCGCCTTCACCGTTTCCATCGGCTTTGCTTTCTACGTCACCTATCTTGCCTCATCAATTCTCGACTCGGAGCGACTCTTGTTCGGCGTCGCCGACTCATACTTGCGCAGGCGTTCTCTGGGCAATTTCACGCCTGAAGTGGGCGCACTGACCGTGGTGGTGTTCTTGCTCATGTTCTACGTCGGGCAATCGTTCCAGATGTGGGATTTGATTGTTGGCACCATTTTGACACAGGCATTAGTAATTCTCCTTCCTGCGGTCCTGTTGCTGCGGTATTTGAAATTGCCGCTGGCAGCCACCATGAGTTTGAGAGCGCCGCATCCGCTGCACGTCCTCGCGGCCTTCATGATCACACCTTTGTGTATTCTCGCCAACATGATGGTCTATCAGGCGCAGAGCGCGCTTTTCCCTGCCCCTGAAGCATTCACCACAATGTTCACTCGTCTGATTGTCGACAATGGCAAGCCGCTCTGGCTCTCGATTCTGGGCATTGCGGCGGCGCCCGGAATTTGTGAGGAGCTTCTGTTCCGCGGCGCCATTCTGGGACTGCTTAAACCCAAGCTCAAACCAGCATCCAGTTGTTTGGCTGTGGGAGCCATCTTCGGACTGTTCCACATGAGCATATTCCGCTTCCTGCCTACAGCCTTTCTTGGTGTTATTCTCACCGGGCTGACGTTGTGGACCGGCTCGATTATTCCTTCCATGATCGTGCATGTTCTGAACAATGCCACGGCAGTCGCGATCGCCAAGTTCAATCTGGAGCCGGTGGTTGTGCAGTACTGGCCGGCAGAGGTCGTGAGCGGCCTGGTGGCACTTTTGATTTTTAAAAAAGTTGGTCGTTCCAGATCTGAAAATTTGGGAACATAGATATACAGATAAGTATTTTCCAAAATCGTTTCTCGTCACATTTGATCAAGCATGGGCAACCAACACGCAGATAAGAGTTATGATGCGGGTTCCGCCAAAGTCGATACGACATCGGCCAGACCGGACTCGAGCGCAACTCATGTAGATGCAAACCGTGGGGATATGAACCTCGTTCATCTCGTCAACGGTGACCAGCAGACCGATGCGCTCGCCAAAGACAGTGAGGCATCAGACGGCAAAGTGGCGACCAACACAACCACACTGATAAACTTCGGCGATGTGAATGCACTGTACGGTTCGACCGCACAGGTACCGAAGGCGAGCTCTCTGGATGCTGGCGGCAAGGCAATGAAGAATGACGGAGAAGCAGCCAAACTGGCTGCCAATGAAGGGAGCGAAGGCGATCGCTTGAGCAAGAAGCTGCTCGAATCGGAGTTCAGCACTCCGCCTCAGATCGTCGATCGCAAGTTGGAAGAAAAGGACGCATCCAGAACCACTGTCGCCGACAATGACGAAAAAGACATAAGCAAGCAGACAGTTGAAGCGATCAAACGTCTGGCAACCAAAGCGAACAGCCCGCAAATTGAAGATCACATGCTCAAACTGCACGAACGCATGAGCATGTACGCTTAGCCCTGTCCCAGAAAGATTCAAGCCGTTGCGTCGAGACGCCGACATCACAGTTCAAAGAGTTTCGCGGGCGATCGAGAAAGTTCTGCAGAGCGACGGCTGGATTTCCGGCACCAAAGTCTGGGACCGGCGCCATCTGAAGAAGATTGCCGAAGCGATGGCCAGGCATGCGTCCGAGCCATCTAAATACACCAACCAGGGTTTCCATCACACCAGTCTCACCCAGTGTCTTTTGCGTCAGGAGCTGGAGACAAACCCCGCTTATGTTATGGAACTGGTGTCGTCGGTGGCCGCTACCGGCAAGGCTTTTGTCGGAACCGGACCGCGCGGTCGTCTCGTTCAAATTGAAAATAGTAGTCTGGCCCTCGATCTGGAAGCGCGCATGGCGACGGATGAACTGGTGGCGGAGAGCGGCATCAGAGACGCGATGGGGCAGCTCTTCGATCTGCTCATAGTGCAAGCCTATTGGGACGAGCACCCGGAGCCGGAAACGAGATATACCTATACGCAGGATCAGAAGCCCAAGCCCGGCACGACCGGAGAACGTTTGTATAAAGTCGATGTCGCCACCCTCAGCCAGTTTGAAAATCTCTACGAAGGTCCGCGCCTGACGGTGGCTGACGCGTTTGAGATCGGCAAGTTGTTCGATGAAAAAGGTCGCCCGATTGTGGTGCATGAGAGTCTGGCTGGGGATCTCAAAGAATTTTTTGTGAGGAACGAAAAAGAACTCTGGGATACGGTTCAAGACTACAAGCAGGAAACAGGCAAGCCCACAATTCTCCTGGTGTTCGCGGGGCTCTTGCCCGGATCGGTGGGATTGAGCCGGGGTCACGATCTTCACGCCGTGACGGTTTTCTCCTATGGTGATGGCGACTCCTTCACGATGGAAACGCGCTGGGGACCGAAGTCGGACATACACGTAATTGAATTGACGGGTGCGCAGCTCATCGAAGCCATGACGTTGCCTTCGGTCTCTGTCAGCCAACCTTACGATGATGAGCCACCCCATTTGCGCGTCATCGATCCGGCTTATCCGATCGCCAAGTCGGACCGGGCGCCGCAATTCCAGCAAATGCAAAATGAGAGCGAGCGCCTGCAAGCCGTAGAAAAGAGTGCTCATGCTAATCCGGCTATGAAGGAACAGACCAAATATTTCGAAGAGCTCGAAAAATGGGAGGCCAAGCGCGCCGAGCACGATGCCGTTTTTGGCGACGATCTTCCTTTCAAGATTCCGCCGCCTACACCTCCGTCAACAACCGGTTCTTTTTAAGCTACTCTGCGGTTATAATCGGTGAGTTCAACAAATCGCCGCTCAGAGACCAAGGAGGCATTTATGACATTTCAAATGGGCACCAAGGTGAAGATCACCTACTGCGGAGCTTGAGGCTACCAGCCAAGAGCCGTCAGTTTGGCGGCTGAACTCAAAAAAGTTTTCGGCAGTGATGCAGAGTTGATCAAGTCTTCCGGTGGAGTTTTCGAGATAGAAGTCGATGGACAGCTGATCTTCTCCAAAGCAAAACTGGGACGATTCCCGGAAGAGGGCGAGATACTGCGCTTACTGAAACAATAAAATTTGCTTTTTGAGAAAGGCGATACAATTGAAGGACGTACAGTCCACGAGGAGTTACAACCGCCCGGATGACGGAAACCAACGGTTTAACTGTGTTGCCGCTATTCCCCCTTCCAGTGGTGCTTTTTCCAGGGGCGGCCTTGCCGCTTCATATTTTTGAAGAACGATATAAATTGATGATCGGCAAAGTGCTGGAAGAAGAGAGTCCTTTTGGCGTGGTTTTTTGGGACGGTGAATCCTCAGGTGTTGCCGAAACCGGTTGCACAGCCCAGATCGAACAGGTGAAGAAACTCGATGACGGGCGGATGAACCTGGTGACCACAGGTTTGAAACGTTTTCGTATCGTCGACGTTCTCGAAGAGCAACCATACATAGTAGCTTCCGTTCAATATCTCAGCGATACTGAAACAGGCGAAAAGGCTGTCACACTGGTTGACAGCATCAAATCCACATTGGTTGAAATTCTGCGTCTTTCATCCAAACTGGTCGAAAAAGACTTTGAAATCCAGGGTAAAATTCCCGACGATCCCGCCAAGCTGTCATATTGGGTGGCGTCCAATTTTTATGGTTCTCCCAACGATCAGCAAGAACTGCTCGAGATCTGCGATACCGAGCACCGGCTCACCGAAGAATTAGCGGTTCTCGACTCGGCGCGCAAACATCTGGCCGCTAAAGTTTCATTGAAGGATGCCCTGGGCTAGCACTGCCGGTGGTGGCACGTAAATTCCTTGTTGTTGATGAGCGAACACGAAACTTTTTTACATCGTTTCAAGGGCGATGCGTAGCTCCTGCGAGTGCGCTATCATGTCACCTGATCCGAAGTTCCAAGAGGTGTTTTTTGATGCGAAGTGCGCGTGTGATCGGCAGCCTGCTGTCAGCTGGAACATTTTTTCTCATAGTGCTATCCTTGCCAGGTTGTTCACAGCCGAGCTCGCAAACAACGACGAGTTCGACGAACCAGGGCGCTCCAGGCGACAATATTGCCGGTCCGGAGAATCCGCAAGGTCAAAGCAACCTTGATCCCCAGGCCACGCAAGATGTTACTCCACAGGCTACGCCCGCCAGCGGTCCGATAAGAAACAGTCTTTTGAACCAGGTGGAGCAACAAGCGCAACAGAGTCAAGTTCAAGAACAAAACAACCCACCAGGGGGACAACAACAAATGACGCAACAAAACATCGTTACCACACCGAGCGGTTTGCAATACGAAGATATCACCGTCGGCGGTGGAGTAGGTCCTAATCCGGGACAAACCGTGGCCGTTCACTACACCGGTTGGTTGACTAACGGAGAGATGTTCGACACCTCAGCCAAACGCGGAGAGCCTCTTCTTTTCCCGCTCGGCAAAGGGCAAGTGATCAAAGGTTGGGACGAAGGTGTGTCGACGATGAAAGTCGGCGGCAAAAGAAAGCTGATCATTCCGGCCAATCTTGCCTACGGCGATCGCGGATTTCCTGGTGCCATCCCACCAAATTCGACTTTGATATTTGAAGTCGAGTTGGTCGGCGTCAAGTAAGTATTTCGCAAAACTATGTCAACCATGATTGTTTCGAGAAAAGTCAAAACCTGCTTGTTTGGGCTGCTTTCGTCAATCATCGTGGTTGGTTTGGCGCTGCCTGTTCAAGCTCAAGACGCGGAAGATGCAGATCTGGAGCCGGCCCCGGCTGGTGCGTCTACCGGCGTCGGTGGGGCGCAGACTGGTTCTGAACCTGCCGGGAAGCCGAAGAAGAAAAAGAAACCGCCGGCTGTGAAGATGCCTGAAACCTCTGAGGATGAGAATCCATCAGCCTCTGAAGAGGCTAGCGCCGAGCCTCCGGCCGCAGATCCGAATGCGGCACCGGCTGAGCCGCCGCCGCCGAGCCCGGAGGAACTGGCCAGACAAGAGCTGGAGCGCCAGGTGGAAAAGCTGCCGGAGCCTCTGAAAAAGCTAGCTCTGGCGAAGCATGTATACGACACTTCCGCTGGTGGCAGCGACGAATACACCGCTGCTTTCAAGGCTGCTATATCCAGAGGAGCCGGTCTGCGCGATGACCTGATCTGGATCGCAAAAAACGGCAGCCCGGCCGGACGCATTTATGCGGCGCTCTTGATAAAACAGTTCGACAATACTCAGGGTACCGCTCTCTTGTTGTCCTGGAAGGACGACAAAACCATGGTCGTGAACAAGAGACCCGGTTCTGAAGAACATTACAGCGTCTCGGAAATCGTCTCGGATTTGATGAGCAAAACCCCGATAATCAAGCTCACTCCGCGTTAGGGGCTGAGGTCGGAGGTTGGGAGGCGGTGCAGGGTTCACAGAAGCGGTTGGTTTCGGTGGACTGACGGTGGTTTGGATCATTTCCGCCAGATGGCAACTGCAGGCTGTTCTCTCACCACCCGTTGCCAATGTCTTATAAAGAGATTTGTTTCAACGAAATCTAAAGAAGTTCTACTTTACTTCTATAGGCCAGAGGATTTCTGGGCTTAACGTAAATAAGCGCTTAATTTCAGTGGAGGACTAGATTCAGGGCGGTTATGTTAGAACCTCAATTGAGTACCATTTCGTCGTTAACGGAATTTCAACGACCTAAAAAGGCTCGAGCGGTTCTCACTCCAGTTGCCATGCAGGTTTAGTGCCAATCAGGCTCGGGCACAAATTTGCTGGTGGCCCGCACCAGCGCTCTTTTGCGGGTACTGCAGGGAAAGTTCATTGACCAAGTTCAAATACGATGTGATGTGGTGGATTACCGATGTCGGTTGGCAATAATGAGATAGGCGAGTTGCTGATAGACCTCGGTCTGATCACCACCGAGCAGCTAGCCGATGCCGTAAAAGAGCAAGAAGAATCAGGTGACAGGCTCACTCTGGTTCTTTCGCGCCTGGGATTAATTACCGAACGACAGCTCAAAGATGCACTCGAGTTGCAGTACGGTGTCAACTTTATCAATCTGTCTTCCAACCCACCCGAAGAAGAATTCGTTCGCATGGTGGCGGAAGATGTTTTGCGCAAGTACCGTTTCGTTCCGGTGTCGAAATCCGGAGCGCAGTTCACGGTCGCGATGGTCGATCCCGACGATCTGATTGCTGCCGATGCAGTGAGACAGAATTTGCAATCGGGTAATTTCAAAAAGCTGGTTTGCACCGCCGATGATTTCAACCACTTGATGTACCTGGTGTACGAAGGTGGTGCCGCTATCCTGGAAGAAGCGAAGCGCGCCGCGGAAGCCGCGGAAGAGGCGGCGGCAGAGCCGGCCGGCAAGATTGAGGAAGCGCAAGAAGAAGTGGTGGCACCGGCCGCGGAATTGATCGAAGACCTGGAAGAAGTGACGGCACCTTCGAAAAAATCAAAAGCGAAAAAGCGTACCGCAATGCGCAATCTTTTCAGCTCTGACGACGACGATCTGGATTCGATGTTCGGCGACTCGGATCAAGCAGAAGCCGACGACAAGAAGAGCAAGCCTGCCAAGCCGGTTGCCGAAGAAAGTGAACCGGTTGCGGAGCCAGCGGCCAAAGCTAAAAACAAATCGGCAAGAAAATCGTTCACGTCTTTGTTCGATGAAGACGACGATGAGGATTTCGGCAGCACAGCCGGCAAAGAGCCGGAGAATTCGATTGCCGAGGAGCCGGAAAACCCGGTAGCCGACGAGCCCGAGTTGCCGACCAATAATTTGCTGGAGCACATTCTGGAGGAAGCCGAGGCAAAAGAACCAGAGCCTGTAAAAGCAAAGAAGAAAAAGAAATCGTTCTCTCTATTCGATGACGAAGCGGAGGACATGGATCTCGACACAACTGAAGAAGAAGTGAGTGCCGCTCCAGTCGAAGCGCTCGAGCCGGAGATCGCGGAACCCGAGCTGGAAATCGCTGAACCCGAGCTGGAAATCGCTCAGGCACCCGAACCGGAGATCGAAGAAGAAGTCGAGGAGCCGGCAGCTAAATCACACAGTAAAACTTCCAAGTCCAAAAAACTCAGATCGCTCTTCGATGACGAAATGGAAGAAGACGATCTCTTTGGAGAACAAGAATCCAAGCCGGTTGTGACTGAAGAGAAACGCACACCCAAGGCCGATCTTTTTGCTGATGACGACGACGATGATGATGTTGCAACACAAGATGCCAGCCCCGGTGACTTGCTTGGGGACGAACAAGATTCCGATGCCGAAAGTGATACCATCGATTCTGCCGAATCGTTGATGAAAGCGATCGAGAAACCGTTTCAATCCCTGTTCGATGACGACATGGATGAAGACGATCTGTTCGGATCGAAAGAAGCGGAACCCGAGCCGGTTGTCGAAGAAGAGGAACCACCTCAGGCGGTAGAGGTTGAAGACGAGCCCGATGAGGATGAGGATGAACCGCAATCCAAATCCGGGAAAAAATCCAACAAAGGTCGCGCCATCCAATCGTTGTTCGAAGACGAAATGGATGAAGACAGTTTGTTCGCGGTAAGTGACGAACCCGAGACAGCTGCTCCCGAGCCGGTTGCTGAAGAAGAACCATCGATCGATGACGAATTGGAAGATCGGTTCCAGAATCTCTTACCGGAAGAGTCAATGGAAATTGAACTGGTGCCGCAGTTCGAGCCGGAGTTGCAAACTGAGGAAGCGGAAGAGCAAGAAGAAGATTTCGGTACTATGGGAGCCGGTTTGCTTACCGAGCCGGAAGCGGAAGCGCAACTGCCTGAGCCGGAACTCGAATTGCCGGAGCCGGAACCGGAACTGGAAATTGAAGAAGAGCCGTTTGTAATTAAGGGCAAATTAAAACGCAGTGGTCCCGATCTCGTTAACCTGCTTTCCCGATTCGAATCGGAAGAGGAAGAAGAGCAGGAAGAGCAACAAGAGGAAGTCGCTCCAGCTGCGCCGATCGAAGAGGAAGTCGAAGAAGAAGAGCCGGTTCTCGAAGAAAGACCACCGATCGATGCACTGATTGCAGCGCTCGACGATCACATGCCGGACGACAAGTTTTCAATTTCCGTCACCGGTCGTGGTGGCACAGTAGAAGCACCACCGCCGGCTGACTCCGATGAGTCCGAACCGGAAGAGTCTGGTGATTTTGCCAGCATGGACAAATTGGGTTATGGCAAGGAGGAAACCTTCGCCGAATCCGGCGATTGGGCCTCAATCACCAAACCTGATTTGCAGGCTAACGCCGAAGGTGACGAGGAAGGATTGTATGGTGGCGGAGGCATGTTCAACTCGCTGGCCAGCCTTACTGAAGATGCCGACGAGTTCGCTTTTGAAAAAGAGGAACCGGTTAAAGAAGCAGCGCCTAAGAGCGAGCCAGGTTCGAAAGCACGTCTGAGAGCGCTTCTCGATTCGACCGAGCCTGTTTCCGAAGAGGACGATTCAGAAGATGAAGCTGATTCGGATGCAGTTCCGGATCTGGCAGAACTAACCGAGGTGTTGGCCGAACTTTCTGAACGCTACAAGGATGAAGAGACGGTTGCTGAAGTTCAGCCCGCAGAAGAATACGAATCACTGGAAGAAGCTCTGGAAGACACAGGATTCCAGCCGGTCATCTCCGAATCGGAGAGCTTATTGGCGGTGGATGAAGAACCGCTTTACGGGGCAGATAGCGACGACAAGCCGCCATTGGACATGATCGATGAGGCCTTGCCGCTGGACCGAGAAAACCTTCAGGAACCCAGCACGGCAACTTCCGAACTGCCACCGTATGTGGTGTCGCGCACAGCCAAGACTTTATCGTCCGGAGTTCACCCTGTTCTTGAAGAACCTCAGGAACTCAGTCCGGCAGCCAACGTGCCCGTACCCGAAGAATTCGATCACATACCGGAGTCGATCAACAATGTGCCCGAGCCGCAGACCGAACCTGTTGAACCGCCGGCGGTGGCAGCTCAGATTGAACCGGAACTGGCTGCACCACCACCGGTAGCACCTGTTCAGCCGGCTCGGGCGGTAGAGCCGCAGTCTTACGGAGAGCTTCAAACCGGACTGCCAGGCAGTGATTTCACGCACACAGGCATTCAGAGACAACTGGCCGAGATTGTCGAAGCCATGCCGGAAGAAGTTCCTGATGGACTCGATGATGTGCTGGCCAGCGTCACTAATGAAATAATCGATTCCGTGGATCTTACTCAGTTGCCAGGCAGTCGCGCCGAGATCAGTTTCCTTGAAGAGATTGTTGAATCGGAATTGTCTATGCCGGAAGAGGCGCGGAAAGCCACGGAACCATTTGTAGCGGCCCAACCAGTGCAAGCACCGGCGGCGGCAGTCGATCTGGAACAAACGATTTCTCCTTCCCAGGCGGCAGCCGCAATGAGCGCTTCACAATCGCTGTCACCACAGGCAGTGCCGGCCGCCCAGCCACCGGCCGAAACACCAGCACCCGTTGCTGCTCAAGTTCCGACGCCGGTTCCAACTGCCCCGGTTAGAACTTCCCAGCCAACGCCTTTTGTTGCCGATCCCGCCAACGCATACGTTCACCAACAACTGCAAGTGGAAGCGCAAGCGAGCCAACCTGCTCTTCAAGCGGCTCCAGTCGAGACAGTACCCGCCGCGGAACCGGCGCAACCTGCCAGTGGACCGAAACCATACGTGCCGCAACCATACGTCGCATCCACTCCGGCGGTCGCACCGCCGGCGGTGGCAACTCCCGTGGTGCAAGAACCACCACCTCAAGTCGTTCAACCGGTGCCTGCAGCCGAACCGGTAGCACAGCAACCTGTTCCTCAACCCGTCGAACCGGCTCCAGTACCACAACCAGTCGCGCAGGAACCGGTTCCACAGCCGGTCCAGCCAACGCCGCAGCCAGAACCGCCGGCAGCCGCTCCGGCTCCGGCACTCGATGAATCAATTCTGGCACTGACAGCACAGATTCTCACTCAGGCAGTAAACTCCGGATGTTCCGAAATTCATTTCGAACCAGTGGATGGCGGCATCGCCCTGCGATTCATGGCAGCCGGTGAACTGGTCGATGAAACCACTCTGCCGCGCGAAATTCAAGCAATGTTGATTCTCTGCCTCAAGAGCATGGCTGGTCTCGATATCACTACATCGGATCGACCACAAGACACCAAGTTCACTACCGATTCCTTCGGTGCTCCAGTGGAGATGCGCGTGACGTCCATCCCGGGAGTGCACGGAGAAATGGTGGCAGTTTCTCTGAAAGGCTAGACTCCCGTCTGACCGAGCATGTTGAGCCAGTTCTGTACGGGCGTAATTTTGGCGCGATAATTGTCGGCTTGTACTTGCTTGCCGTGTCGGTCCAGGAACGAACAGTAACTATAGACGCAGTCTGCGGAATTCTGCAGTCGCATAGTGTTGACCGGATAGGTCAAACTGACGTCTTTAAGAAAACCATCGGCGGCTTCCGCCAGGTTCTTCTCCTCATCCTTCGCATTGTTCTCCTGCAGGCAAATTTTGGAAGCGATGAATTTGGCTTCCGGCATGCTAAGCAGATCGTTGGTTTTGACCTGCAACTGCAGTGCTTCGTCGATCAGCTTCCTGGCTTCCTGTGTGTGTCCCAGTTGCACCTGTGCACAGGCTAGTTCTCGAATGATATCGATCACATCGCTGTTCTCATTGCCATAACTCTTGCGTTTGATTTCGAGCGCACGCTCGTACTGAAGTCTGGCACTTTCGAAATCGTGCTTGGCCATGAACACCCGGGCCAGTCCTGTAAGACTGCGTGCCAACCTGGCGTCGAAGGGTCCGAACGACTCACCCTTTTGGATCGCCGATTGAAATGCTTCCTGTGCTCTGTCAAAGCGGCGAACAAAAAGAAAGAAATCACCATCTTCCTGTTTGTCCAACCATTCGTTCTGCGCTTGCCATTCCTTTGATACCATAGGTGGTGGCTGATCGTCAGGTGGTGGAACCTTCAATTCTTTGGTTGCGCAAGCGCAAAGAACAAACGAGACGCACAATGAAAACGACGCCACCAAGCCGGTTTCGATGAACCGCTTGCGATTACTTCGATTTGCCTTTGTTCTTTTTCTTGCCACCGCCGGAACCAGATTGTCCTTTTGCGCCTTTGTTGGATTTGCCTCCGGCTGCCTTTGGTTTGGCATCCGCGTTGTCGCTTGACTGAGCAGCCGGTTCGGGTGTATTGGTTTCCGCTGCAACGGTTTGTTGACCTTGCCACTCTGGTTCTGCGGCAGCTGGTGCCGGTTCCGATGAAGAGTTCGATTCAGAGGGAGAAGACACCGGCTCTGGTTCTATTGGTTTGGAACTGGAATCGGCCGTCGATTTCGGTTCAGCGGATTTTTCTGCAGTCTCAGCCGGGTTTGACTTTTCGTTTTTGTCGGTTGCTGACGAAGTTGCAGAAGCAGTCTTACTTGCTTCCGTTTTCGGTTTCGCCCCTTCTTTGGCTTCTTCTTCCTGACTCTTCTTATACTTTAAATAGCAGAGAATTCCGAGCGGAACGAGCAGAACGAGTGCGATGATAGTGGCGTAATTGAAGAACATGAAGAACGCATCGGCAGCTGGATCTTTCATGTTGTATTCGACGTAGACGTTTTCGATCTTGGCCAGATCCTTGGTTTGTCCCGTTTGCGCTTTTGAATCGAGAATCATTTTGCCGTCGCCTGCCGGCATCGGCTTCAGCTTGGGGTCCACTGCTCCCTCTATCGGTTTCTCGGCTGATGCATCCTTGCTAGGTGGCGGCGGAGTGACAGGAGCGGTCGGTGTCGCGCTCTTGCTTTGCGATGCATCTTGCGCGGGCGGTTTGGTATCGTTTTGCGGTGTCGTCGAAGGAGCAGCGGGTGTCGTCGCTGGAGTCGCGGGAGCCTTCGCATCGTTTTTCGCGGGTGTGGTGGCCGGAGTAGCCGGCTTCGCATCATTTTTCCCGGCCGCTTGTGCGAATGCCAGATTATCGGCCGCGAACGGTGATAAAGAGACGGCTGTTATCAGTAATATATTGAATGCTTTTCGCATGGCCTGGGCTCGCGGGGCTTGATTGTGTCATCCGTGGACGATGATTCCAATACATTCTTACACCGGGTCTGCGATTGCAAAACCCCTTTGCAAGTATGTCCATGCGTTCGTGAAACCAACGTGAAGTGTTTTGGCAGTCCGTACCGTTCAAAAAATTCTATCGAGAACCTCGGCGCTCAGCCAACCGCGTTTGATGAAAGCAGAACGCAATGAACAGCCGCTCTGCATATGTTCGATCAATGCGATTTTGAGCTGGTCCTGCGAGATCATTCCTAATTCCACCAGGCGCTGTCCCCAGCGTTCCGGATGATCGGTAGGCAGTTCGATCAACCTTTGCATGTTCAAGAAGTACTCGAGTTCTTCTTCAGTCAGAGTTCCGATTGAGACAAGCAACTCTCCGAATCTGTTGCTGTTCCCCACCGTGCTCTTTTGCAATTCCAGTACTGAAGCCAATTCGCTGAGAGTGATGCGTCCCGACGCGACAAGAACCTGACCCAGCTTCGGAGTGCAAGAGAGAACTTGCGGAGTGTTTTCTTGATCGAGCACGCCGAGCTTCTTCCAGTATTCATAGCTTTCGCTAAGCCGCTCGCGTGCTGGTTGCAAGTCATCTTGCGGATACTGAACCGGTTGTTGCTCCTTTCTGGTCAGCCGATCGATCAAGCGTGCGTATCGTTTCTTGATAGCAGAAACCGTGGCACCATCAGGCATGCCGAGCAACAGTAAAAGGTGTTTGACCATCGAATTTCCCCGCTACAACAGCGCCAAGAGGTGAGGGTTTGGATGGATTGGAGGACCGGTAAGCTTTCTGCCAAAACCGATCTGCGGGGCCATGTTTTTCTACTGTGACATCTCAGTAAAGTTATTGTCAAGAACTGCTAAGTCTTTGAATTGTCTTTGATTATGCGTGTAGAAAGTTTTTGAAATGGGCACAATAGAGACAGAATCAGGTTTCTCTGGCTAACCGTGTTGGTTGTTTTTATTCCCGGTGCACACACAAATGAGTCCCAAAAAACGCAATAGCGTGATACTACTTCTGGTACTAGTCGGTTACTTTTACTCACCCCTCGTCCAACCCGGTCAGGCTGAATGCAGTCAGTTGAGCAGCGATGCACAGAGCGGCTCGATTGTTGTGAACGCGGCTCCTGGTCAGGTTTTTCAAGCGATCAAGCAATCCCGCTATCAAGAGCCGGATCGTCGCAAAGTCGTCTCTTCAGACAGCAACTCGGCAGTTCTGGAAGAGTGGTTTAAAGGCTTGCCGATTATTGGCGACGCGACATGTCGCTATATCGAAACAGAGAAACACAATCAGCGGATCGACTATAAAATTCTCTCCTCCGACAAGTTCAAAGCATTCGATGGAGCATGGGAGCTGGAGCCGATCAACGAAGGTCGTGCCACCAAGTTGAAACTTTCCTCGTACGTCGAGCCCAATTTGAAAGTTCCCTTCGCCAAGCAACTGGCCGCTCACAATACCCGCCGCGACATCAAACGCCGTTTGACCAACATCAAACAGTCGGTTGAATGCCAGAGAGCAGAGAACACCCAGCGCACGTCAGCCGTCGAATCGTACAAACTCTAGATTCCGGCACAACGACGAACGTTCACGACGTATATTATTGTAGGGGCGACGCCATGCGTCGCCCTTCGTTTGAAGTGGTCCGGCTGTGCGGCAAAAGGAATTTCGAAACTCGAATGTCGACTGTCTACCAGCCGTTGTCGTCTTCTACTTCTTCGATGCCGTTGCCCCATTCATCGTCTTCTTCAATGCCGTTGCCCCAGCCGTCGCCGTCATCGTCATCCCAGTCGTTGGGACGATCTTGCGGGCGAACAGTTTGAGGGTTGTTGCGGAACTGCTGTATTCCGCCATCGAGGAAACTGCCCAATTGACCGGCTTCAACAAAACCGCCTCGCTTGTCGATTAGCTGTCCATCAGGACTTGCAATCACAGTGGCAGGCGCTCCGCTCAAACCATATTTTCTTTCGAGCTGGCCTCCGGCCTGTGCTTTCACCACAATGAAGTTGTTGTTCACTTTGTCGGTCACGTTGGGCCAGGATTCTTCATCCATCTTCGTGCACCATCCGCAACGTTCGCTGGAGAACTTGATCAACAGCGGGCGATTACTGGCTCGAGCTGCTTCTTTCGCCGCGTCGAGTTCGGAAGCTGAAAATTCTGTGCGCGATGGTTGCACGCCTGGTCGGTCGCCGGGTCGATCGATTGGCGGGAGTTTGCCATCCGGCGCCGGCGGCATGACGTCGTTGCGACCACCAGGAACGATCTGTCCGGTTGGTCCTGGCTTCTCACCGCGATGCAGAGCCATGGCTCGATCGCGATCGGCAAGCACCATGCGAATTTGATCGGCACTGAGACCACCGTAACCATCCGGGCGTGGTGCGGGGTCGATCAAGCCAACACGCTGACCGCCATCTTGCGGTCTGACAACATCCGGTCGCGGTCCGGGTCCGATGACAGGACGAACGCCATCCGGGGTGGGGACTGGCGGTGGACTGTCGCCGTAGTAGAAGAATTTTTCCATCCCGTTCATGTTAGCCGGCGCTTGAGCGTAGGCTGTGTCGAGTCCGGTGATGTCTACTGAGGGTAAACTTCTGGCGGTATTTGTGGTTTCGCAAAGACCATTGGTGCAAACGAGAACCGTATCGCAGCTGTTTGTTTTAATCTGGGGTGGGGGAGTTGAGGTGCAATCTCCTTGGGGACCGTCGAAAGACATGGTAGACTCCTCGGGGTGTCAGGGCGTAGCGGCTTCCCCGAATCTACTTTCCAAACCGTGACCAATTAGTACCCAAGCCTCGATTTCACTCGTATTTACCGCAGAATTCGCTCAATAAATTTGGATATTGATGACAATCAAAAGCACGCATGAGAAGCCGGTTCCGCCATTTCTTGCTCGAGTGGCCGCCAACCTGATCGACGCAATCGTGATCACGATAATCGACGTCGCAGTCATGTATTTATTCTGGTTGATCGGCATGGTGACCGGGTTCCTCGATACGTCACCTGAACACTGGGGATCCATCGTGGCTTCTGCACCACTCTTTTTCCTGGATGGATTGTTTGTGCTCGTTCTTCCAATAACCGCTGTCTATCTCAATTTAACTCAAGCATTGCACGAACAAACATTGCATCTGGCTAACGCGTTGTTTGCCGTTCTGATCATGGTGAACTGGTTCTATAGAGCGTTTTTCGAAAGTTCAAACGATCGTGCTACACCCGGAAAGAGATTTATGGACTTGCAAGTGGTAACACAACAAGGGAAGGCAATAGACTTTCTAGGCGCTTCTTGCCGGCATTTTGCGAAAATGGTTTCGGTGCTCCTGGTTGGCATTGCGGCATTACCTTTGTTTGGATCTCACAAAGATCAGAGTTTGCACGATCTGATTGCCAAGTGCGTCATCTTTCACAATGAACATTGAAGTTGCGATTTTATCCAGGCTCTCAACTGCAATCGAAGCTCCTAATTTATAATGCTGGTTGAGCCGGAAACCGGTTTGCTATTCAAGCAGAGATGAGGAGTTGTCTATGATTCGAAAGTTCTTGCGCAACAGGTTTCTGAAATTCACCCTGGCAGCAGCAGCTTTAGTTGTGGGAGTGAACGCCGTTCAGCAATCAGTTGATGCCAGAGATAAAGTGAACAGTGACAAAGTGCTGATTGCAAAAGCGGAGACTATCAGCTGGTACACGGATTTGAATCAAGCATTGAGAGCGGCGGGCTCCAGCCGCAAATGGGTCCTGGTCGACTTCTACACAGACTGGTGCGGACCATGCAAGGTACTCGATGAGAAGTTTTACGGCGACCCGAAGATTATCGAGTACCTCAACCAATCGTTTGTCTGCTTGAAAATCAATGGCGAGAAAGGCGACGGCATTGCGGTCAAAACCAAGTACGGAGTCGAGGTTTATCCGAGCACGTACGTACTCGATCCTTCAGGCAAAGAGAAAGGCAGAATCATTGGGTACTATCTTCCGACACGATTGCAGAAGGAACTGACGAGGATTGTTCGAAGTAAGTAGGGGTGCACTGCGTGCGTCGGTTCGACGGGCCGAGTAAAGGCCGCGCGAAAGGGCGAGGCATGCCTCGCCCCTACATTTAGGGCGTAGAGTTTAGCGAACTCGAACTAATACGGACTGACAAGACCGCGACTGACTCCGGCGCGTTCCAACTTGTCTGCCAGTTTCAGAAGTTGCATGTCGCTGCCGCGGCTGGCGATGAATGAGAGTCCGAGCCGAACGTCAGGGGCCACTTCTATCGGGATCGAAATCTGTGGCAAGCCTGCTAAAGTGCTCAACGCGGTAAGCAGGATGTTTCGCGTGCGATTGGCTGCCAGAGCCTCGATTGAAGCGGATGTTTCCGGCGGCATTTGCCAGGTTGTCGGCAAGCAAAGAATACCTGCTTTGGCTACGAGATCTTCGAGATACGCCGTCAGTTCTTTCTTCATCGAGCGAGCAAGAGCCTCTTCCTCAGCCGAAATGCGACGACCTTCAGAGAGTCTTCGCAGAACCATTTCGGAGAGATTTGGTTCATCCTCTTCGATCCATTTGCCATAAATTCTCCAGACTTCTGCAGAGCGGATGATACCGAATATGGAGGCACACAATTCGAAGATGTGCAGGCTGAGGTTTACTTCGGCAGAGTGATTAAACAGTGACGCGGCGCGCTCTGTGCTCTTCATCAATGGTTCTGCGATTTCAACGGAAAGCAATTCGAAGGCCGTGGTAAGGATTCCGAGACTACTCAATCCCTCGTCAGCCATCGTCGTTCCCAGCAAAACGCTGCCTACGGCATTGAGAACTTCTGCGTTGCAAGCGAACCAACCGACTGTATCGAAAGATGGTCCCAGTGGCATGACACCACTGGTGGAGACAGCACCGTATGTGGGGCGCACTCCATAAATTCCACAGTAACTGGCGGGCACGCGAACCGATCCGGCCGTGTCCGTTCCCATCGCGAAGTCGACGATACCAGCGGCTACTGCGCTGGCGGAACCGGATGAGGAACCGCCGGGAATGCGATCCGGCAATTGTGAGTTTAGCGGTGAACCGAAAAATGGATTGATGCCATCGAGACTGAAGGCCAACTCATCGGTACATGACTTCCCTTTCAACCAGGCACCTGCATCCAGCAATCTGGTAACTGCAGGAGCGGTCGCCGCAGCCGGCGTCTGTTTCTTCCGCCAGTCTGGGCAGCCGCCCCCGGTGACGCAACCCTGGACGTCAAAGAGATCCTTGACGACAAAGGTCTTGTCTTTCAGTTTTCCTTTGATGTTTCCCTCGATATCAAGTTCTAGAACGATACCGAAGGGGGACATCTCTTGTGGATTGACGGTCATTCTCTTCCTTTTTGGAGAGCCGGCACTTTCTTCTGTGGCAGAGGATGACTCATTATCTCATGCAAGAGCTCGATACGAGCACCACCAGAGATGATAGGTATAAGGCTTGGCAAGCTGTAATAGTCGCCAGCGAAAATGTAGTTTTCAGCCATGATACCTTCCTGGTTCAGTTGATTGAACAACCGAGGTGTGTAGGCATTGCCGATGTTGACGAAAAGAACGTCCGGCATCATGCCGAATTTCTTTTCGTATGAACGAAGCGCGTTCAAAAACAGAGGCGGTGTGTTTTCGTCCTGGTCTGTGACCATGACGATCTGATCCACTTGTTCGTTGGCGCGTTCCATCGCGTCGACACCGACGCCGCATGAGGTTGAACCGCTGGACATAATGCCTTTGAAGGCTTTTTCCCAGTCGGAGAGGTTGTTGCCTTGAGATGTGATCTTGTAGGCAATCGTGTCGAATGCATAGACATAGAGCGCTTTGTCGCAAACCGGCGCAATCATGCTGGCAATCTGTTTGCCGAGTTCGATTGCTTGCGTCATTGATGAGCTCTTGTCGACAAGCAAACCAACATTGCGAGAGATTTTGCCTTTCGCTTTGATCTGCACGTCACCGACATCGGTTACTTTCTTGGCCATCTCAGCGTCGAGACCGGCAGCTTTAACCGCTTCGCGCGTTTTCAGAGCAGACACGCGACCGTCGGTTTTCGCTTTTTCAAGCTTCGCTTCGATCATTTTTCTGAGATCGTCGTTGTCCATCGCGCCTCTGTTTTTGAGGCTGCTCAGGTTGTTGATCACTTCTTGCGGCGTCATCGAGTTGATCAACGCCACCAGAACTGATGGCGTCACCGTTTTGATCGTTGACACCGCAACTCTGTAAGGCAATTTGTTTTCAACGATCAGTTGAGCCTGTTCGGCAGGATCTTCGGTTTTAGCCAGCTGTTTGAGAACAAACAGGCGACTGCCTTCCGGAGGATCGTTGTCGAAGAGGACTTGCTGCGCGTATGGACCGGGCTTGATTCTCAACGAAGCGTAGAGAGTCTTGAGCGGTTTTCTCGCGTGCAATACAACTGAATCGAAAACATCGTGATTACCTTCTCGTTCGCGCAAGTACTGCTCGACGGCAGTCTTGTAAGAACGAGGCACAGAGCCGGCGATACCAGGCACGAATGTTGTTCCGTTGTTGTAACCTTTGATGATTCTGGTTACACGTTCAACCTGATATGGTGGCAGTTCAGCAAGCAATGCCTGACCGACTTCTCTGAATTCTTCAGAGAACTTCGATGTGGCCAGGAAGCCGATGAACAGCTGCTTCAAGTCGTGCACGGAACCGTTTTCGAAGTACCACGCCGCCAGTCTCACAAAGAAAAGCGGATCGCGATCGTGCACGTTGGTGAACAGCGGAACGTATGGCGTGATTTCTCTGTGAGGCGTGCTGATCAACGAACTGAGAATCATCAAGCGGTAGTCCTGTTCAGCCATGCCGTCATTGGCGCGGGCGATCAGGCGTTCGAAGTTCGCCACCGGTGATGGTGCCTGCACGTTTGTTGCAGTTCTACCTTGATTTATTCGTCTGCGTTTTGGAGACATTACTCCTCCTCGCCGGGTCTGTGAAAAACACAAACCCGAGCACTGTATTTAACAGCCTGCCCGGGTAATCCATAAAGCAATAGCGCGCATTTCTGCGCAGCAAGATATTGCTGTACGAGTCGTGAGAGCACATTTACTGCATTGAGTTTGTAAGCTCTTACTGTTTGGGTACAGGTTCATTCACTCTAGCATCTGAGTATGCAGTGCGCATTAAAAACAAGGGCTTTGGGCGCGATCTCATTTTTCGATTTTCTCTGACTGAACTGCATGAAATTGGAAGAACGTTCCCAGAATGATGGAGAAGGAACAACCGATGGTTCAGTTAAAACGCAGTTCGTAGTTCGAACCTTAAATGGCTGCGTGAATCTTGCCATGTCAAGTCGATGTGTCATACTGGAATTACGTTCATCTATTTATGTTCTTGCGCGAGAAGAAAATTTGCCAGCCAGACTAGTTATCCTCGAAAAGGAGAGACTGGCTCGACCGAAGTACCCGACCTGTCCGGAACTTCAGGTCGGCGGTCCGGGCTCCTGCTTGCCGCCGCCTTATCTGGTGGCGACCGGGCAGGCTGGTCATGCCGTGGTCGGCATAGATATTGGTACGCGCTTCTCCCGGATCGCCACGTACGAGAACTGCCAGATTACGCACCTGACGGCAGCGCCGATTCCGTCCATTGCCTGCCGCGGTGCCGAGGGCAATCTTATTATCGGAATGCCGCCGGCTGCCCAGGCGACGGCGGTGATTCAGAACTTTCGTCATTTGATTGGTTCCGACTGGTACGTTGAGGCCGGCGGAACATTTTTCAGCGCCGAGATGTTTACCGAGCAACTTGTTGCGCGTTTGTCGTTGCTCGCTTCCAATCAACTGGGACGACCGGTATCAAAAGCGGTGCTGACCGTTCCCGTCACCTTCAATAGTGCGCAGCGGAGAATACTCCGGAAAGCCGCTGAATCAGCCGGACTTGACGTTCTCCAATTGATTAACGAGCCGACGGCGGCCGCCTTCGCCCATTGTTTTGAAAATCCTGACTTCAATGGAACGATGCTTGTCTATTATCTCGGTGCCGGTTCCTTCTCCGCGTCGATTATGGAAATGAGAAACGGCATTCTGGAGGTCAAGGCGTCATCAGGCAATGACGAGATTGGTGGCAACGCCTACGTCGGCAAACTGATGAACTGGATGACGGAACGCTTTGAAGAAGAATCCGATTTTCAATTGGAACGCAATATGGTCAATATGGGCAAACTGCAGGATGCTGCTGAACAAGCCATTGATGACATGCACATGGCTGGTCAGGCGAACATCAAAGTGACGCAGTTGCAGATGATCAAACAAGGAGTGAAGAGTCTCAACTTCAGCGGCAAGGGTTATCTGCAAGAGACGATAACCAGTAAGGAATACTTGAAACTGATCTATCCTTTAATAGAGAGTTCCCTCGCTCTGGTCGATCAAGTGACAGAGGACTCCCGCTGCATCACGAAAGAAGTAAATCAGATTCTCATCGTCGGAGATTGGCGTCCGCTGGTCCCGATGTTCCAGAAGTTTTACGAACGTTTTCCTGCTGCCACCATCTGGCAGGGACACCCCGGTGTTCATCCAGTCAACGGCGCCGCTCTACAGGCGGCTCTTCTCAGTCACAATGTGCGCGACTATGTGGTCTGGGATGTGGTGACGGAACCGATATGGTCGTTCCAAAACGGCAAATTGAAACAAGTGGTGGCAAGTGGAACACCACTGCCGGTGACTGCATACCACAAGAGCGAGTCACCGGATGCGACGGTGAATGTGAACGTGGTACAGGGTAAACCGGACTCGGCGCGACTGGCACCACTTGCCGAAGTGACGATCAACAATTGTCCGCCGACGACTGAAGGTGAAACCAAAGTCGAGATTCAATTTATTGTGAACGCAGATGGAATTGTCGATTATCGAGCCAAGCACATTGGACTCGATTCGCTCTTGCCCATCACGGTTTTGGAATCGGAGCCGTTCAACGCCGACAATGCCTTCAGCGACACTATTACGACAAAGCGTTTCGATGATAGACGTTTGGAACGTCTTGCAAGGATTATGAACCTGATACCGCTGACGGTGCTGAACGTTTTACGTTCACAAGGCTACTCCATCGAACACATCAAGGACGGCCGCGCCATCGAATCCATGCTCCGCCGTCTGAAGAAACGCAAGAAGCGCGACGCGTCCTAGGCTGTTTCACTGGGACCGCCGGCGGCTCGCCGGCATATAGCGACGCGAGAGCGGTGCATCACTCCAGCGTGACGCTTTGTGGTGTTTCCACTAAGAACTGGGCCAGATGGAGGTAGACGCGGTGCAGTTACTTTGGTGAGCGCGATTTTTTCTTTCCACCCCAGAGTGGAAGTGCTCTCGTTAAGTAGAACGATGCGGAGGAGATGTTACACGTTATGAGTGCCTTTGCTCCCGCGGCTGTGTATGCTATCCCCAGGTTCTCTTTGACGAGATTATTAGCAGGATCCATTCCCCGTGCTTGCTCCAACTTATCGATTGCAAGAAAGTAGTCGGCCTTTGCGAGGGCGGCCACAGCTTCGTTATTTAGTTTCATTACCGCCAGACCTGGATCGGACGAGAATTCGGCAGCCTTGCCAGGGTCAAACCTGTGCTTTGCTACTTCAGACTGATCGAGACTATACAATGCAAGGATCGTGTTTATGTCGCGTCTCGAAAGTGAGGTGCGTACATTCTCCGGGTCAAGATTGGCGCACATGATGTCGTCAGACTGTTCGCTATGTCCAATCAGTCCCAATGCATGTCCCACTTCGTGAAGTGAAACACTGCGTATGATGTTATCTGGTATCACTGAGAAATTCGGAATTGGAGGAACTGTGAGTATTTTTAACTCAACATCACTCAGTCCATCAGGTTTTATCTGGAGAAACGTTCCGCCCCACATATGAGCCGATGCGTACATCAGATCTTTCCTGTCGTCGGTCCATGAACAGATGACTTGCGCACGGTCCGGGTCAGAGACGAATTGAAGAATTATTTTTGATGAGGAAGCTTCGGACCAATCCATCCATGCTTTCTCCAAAATTTCCGCGAACTCCTTTCTAAAGCCAAAGGCGTTCGAAGTTCGTTTGATGTGAACCTTGATTGGCATAGCTGCTTTATTCCAGCGAGCATAGCCTAGCTTCATGTTGGTGGAGAGATAGTCTTCCATAATTCTCAGGTGACAGTCCACAAGAGAATTATACGTTAGGCGACGTTCTTTGGGAGCGCCGATTAATGGACAGAGTATGTGCCGGCGAGCCGCCGGCGGTCCCAGTGTTAGGATTCGAAATTAATGCTGAGGTCGGCCAGGGTGATGGAGTAGTTTTCTTTCGTGCCGTTCAACGCGAATTTGATCAGGACTTCGCCGGCGACGGCGGTGACGAGGAGGATGAGGTTTCTCGCTAAAGGGTAATCGCAGATGTCGTCGCCGGCGCTGGATGGGACGATGTAGCGTTCGTTCCAGCGTACTTCGCCGTAGTCGCCGTTGACTCCGATGTGGAGGCAGGGCAATGATTTTTCTTTGCAGACATCGGTAACGATTTTGCGCGCGTCGGAATTGTCGAAACTATCGATCACCAGATCGCAATCCTTTAATAGCTTCGAGGCGTTTTTTTCGTCGAGTTCTTTCGCGATGGAATCGATTTCTTCGCCGACATCGCGGTAGATCAAATTCCGCAAGATATCAGCTTTCATGCCGCCGACATCTTCTACGGAATAAACTTGCGTTCCGACGTTGTGTTCTTCGACGCGATCGCGATCGATGACAGTGACCTGAGAGAAGCCCATGCGACACGCGTTGACGATCAGGTTGGAACCGAGGGCGCCAGCGCCGCACACGAGGACACGGAGCTTGGCAAGTTTTGCCATTTGCTCGGGACCGCGGTAGATCACTTCGTGGTGTAGTTTGCTGGACATTGCAGTTCCTCGGATTTCGAATTATGTGCCGGCGAGCCGCCGGCGCTCCCAGTGTATATGCCGGCGAGCCGCCGGCGGTCCCAGTGATTATTCAATTACGACTAGCCAATTTCCTTTGAATTTAGTCACTTGTTGAACGACTGTTTTCGATCCAGATTTGTAATCGTAGACCCAACCGCGCATGCCGTCGCCGTCGTCGATTAAGCAGAGGAGCGGTTTTCCAAAGCAGGTCGACCATGCCATCATAGTTTTGTCGTCGCGTCCGCTCGGTTCGCAAAATCCGGATGGATGAGTGTGGAAGAAACCGACGACATCTCCTTTAGTTTCTTCCCGCGTCATAACCTTTTGCCAGTCAAAGTCGACACTGGCTGGCTGACCGGTTCTTCGCCACATCATTTTGGCATGCCAGGCACCATCCCTGGTTTCACCAAGGAGAACGTAGGCGATTTCGCATGTGATTTTGTTTTTTGATTTAGTCAACATGTCAGTCATACTCATCCCAATCGTGGCGATTAGTGCGCTCGGCGAACTCGCGCATCACTCCTACCAGGCTGGATAGATCGAAGTTTTGATCGAGACCGGACAAACATATTCCGGCACTAACTACACTGAGGTCGTTCAATCGAACGCGAGAAGTATGTGTGCGTCCGTCGACTGAGTAGCGGATAGTAGCAGTTCCATCACCGGTGTCCCAATAAGTGTCCATCTGGGCTCCGGAGTGACGAAGTGCTTGCTGCATCCGTTCCAGATCTGTGCGCGGTCGCCTTGCACCTGTGCGTTCATCCGAAACTGCTTGCGGGTGGCGATCGAACCAGATGATTTTGTACGCCAGCATCTCCGCCGGAACGGCGCCGCTAACCCGCACTTCATCAGGTTGCATCTCATCGTTGAGCGCCTTGCGAAGCTGTCGCGCGACAGCAGGATCCCGACGTCGATTGACGCCGTGATACCAGAATGACGCGCCGTCGAAACGAGCGTTGATCTGTTCGAATGACGAGCACCGTTCCGCCAGTTGGAGCGGAACCGGCTCCCTGAACTGGAAGCGCGTGTCTGATGGATTGGCCTGAAGACCCCACCAGTGGTGCTCGAATTCTTCGATCAAAACAATCGAAACACTGGGAAGCAACTTGAGATACTCATCGATCTGACTTCGTTTAGGCAGATCGATTACTTTCGCCTTACCCGGATCCGACATCTGGAACAAGCCGAAGCCGCCCCGGTCCTTCAAAGGTCCGGGATCGACTACTGCCATTTCGTAGACTACCTCTTTCAGTTTCACTTTGATCTTGCCGCCCGGAAGATAAGGCGCCAAAAAAGTTTCCGACGCAAGCGTCTTCTCTTGTTTGGCGAATTTCTTTATGAGTGACAGTGGATCGTTACCGGAAGAGGCATCATTGCCGCTCATCCGAATACCGCCTCCGGTCTCAAAGTTAAGTTGCCGTTTTCGTGTCGTTCTACAACGTAGCCGCGCAAGGTTGCAGGCTGCACTTCCAGGAAGCGCGCCACGGCGTTGCGTACTTGTTCGTCGGTGCTGGCAGAGCCAACATCCAACAGGTCAAGCGCGATGTCGCGGCTTCTACCTTCATAACGCAAGTGCAACACGGTTGTCGCCGCGTTTGGGTCTGCATTGAATAACTGTCTTGGGTCTTTTTCTGTCATGGCATGCACCTCTCATGCATTCGTGCAATGCACGAATCAACCTCGCTGGGAGGTTGGGTGGATTTATAAACGTGAAGCCATCATAGCATTAAATATTGCCTCGGGCAGTCCGCTGACTGAACCCAGAATGTTTTGCGTTCTCCCACTGAAAGCCCTTAAGCACGAGGTCTTTCACAAAAAATGCCACAAAGCTCAGATCAGTAAAACCGGCATTGAGAGAACAGATTCAATTAGTCGTCAGATGACTAACATATCTGAATGCATGGTAAGAGAACTTTAGACGTTATCTTATAACGTAACTACTACCTGGGTTCTAAAGGAAACGATGGACGTTGGGCTCTTCGTAACCACTAACGGGGTTCTCGCTTCAATATTCGCCCTGCTTGCCGCTATAGCGCTTGGGGTTGAACTCGGTCAGCGTCCATTCGATCCGGCCCAGTTGAAAACAAACGCGAACCCGCCAACCGGTAAAGGCGGTGCCGCCCCACCGAAGGGTAAGAACGGCAAAGCGCAAAAGTCTCCGAACCCGGCTGATAAAGCAAAGCTTGGCGCGGATGAGAAAACGGTAGTGGCTTCTGTTGAATCCTCATCATTGAGCAGCATGGATGAATCGGTTCTGTCAGTGGTCGACATGCAGCGCCGCTTCGTCGATGGTTTTCTTGGCGCGAGAACGAAATATGACGTTGCTCTTGCCATTTTGAACGAGTATCAAGAAGCCGGTTTGACTGCCGACACTGAAGAAGGTGGAGCGACTATGGCTAAGCAAGCCTATCTCAGTGCCACGAGCAGCAACCTCAATAGTGCTGTTTTGATGGACACATTTGGCGGTCGGCTGCATGAGGAAGATCTGGAGCCGAAAGAACCAACGCCTAAGAAACAGAAGAAGACCAAACCTGATGCGCCTGGGAAGAAACCATGAAGCAACAGGCAGTCAAGGAACCAGCAGCAAGTACATGGGGAACAGTGCCGGTCGGCGCTTCGAAAATACCGGTGCGCTGGTTCGTTCTCTGGATCGGTATCGCAGGTTGGTTGACCGTGACACTGATCAACACTGGCGGTCCGACGGCAATCACAGCGTTCGCCTTTAACTTCTCAGTCATAGTTGGGTTGATATTACTGACTTCATTGACTCGCAGCGTGCCATTGAGAACGCTTGCTCTGATGTTCTTCTGTGGTGCCGTCATGATGGGGCTGACCGTCCTGGTGGAGCGCGCCTTGCCGCCGGAGCAGTTCAATCCGGCGCGCTCGTTCGGCGTGCCGGTTCTGGAAGAGCTGATCATTCTGGCACCACTGGTGGTGTATCTCATTCGCACCAGGCGCTTCACTTTTTGGACTTTCGGCATCACCGATTGCATGCTTATGGGAGCTTCACTTGGTGCCGGTTTCGCATGCGTTCACGACGCCTTCCGCCACATGAACGAGGGCTGGCATCACCAGATGCAGTGGCTACCGACAGCTGATGTGATTGCCTGGATCTATCTGGCTTCCGGGCATGCCGTCTGGTCCGCAATTGCCGGCGCGGGGATCGGCGCATTTTTGATGTTCATTCATAAACGGCAACTGGGGCTGATCTTTCTGATTCTCGGAATCGGCTTGGCAATATTCGATCACCTCGGTGCTTGCAACTTCAATAATGCCGTGCAACCTGTTTCATTGTTCTTCACTCATGCTACGTTTAAAGGCTTCGCCACACCATACATTTTCATTGCCACCATCATCGGTGCCTTCCTGATGGACAGTTGGGTGAAGCTCCGTTGGTTCCCCAAAGCCGCTGAATTCAAGCTTCCCAAGCGCGGTGATACGACATCCGGGCTGACCGGATTGTGGGATTTCGTACTCGATCGCAGGAGGCTGGCCTATGCAAATTACAAACGAATGCATTTGAAAACGAACGCAAACGTCAACATGGTGGTAGCGGTGATCTCGCAAAGTCTGATCAACCAGCATTCGCCTGCGAAAATGTCGAAGATGTTCGAAACCATGACGCGCCAGAAAGGTGAGACCACGCGCTTCGCAGATGAAGATGACGATGCTCCCGATGTTCCATTGGTTGCGCAGGTTGACCTGCCCGAGCAGTATCAATTGATCTCGCGCATGAGTGTCGGCGGCATGGGAGCGATTTACAAAGGGCGACATCGAAAAACAAATGCTCTGGTGGCGATCAAAATTCTCCATCCACATGTCGCCGATCGCGACAATAACAAACAGCGTTTCGACCGTGAGGCGAAAGCCGCATCTGCACTGAAGCATCCCAATCTAGTCGTCGTTCACGATTACGGTGTGACCGAAAAACAGATACCATATCTGGTGATGGAACTGATTGATGGAACAACCTTGCAAAATGAATTCGGCAAACATGGCGGACTGACTCCGAACCGTTTCTTCTACATCTTCGATCAAGTTGCTTCCGCTCTGGTACACGCTCACAGCAGAGGCGTGATCCATCGCGACATCAAGCCAAGCAACATTCTTCTGATGAATTCAGCTGAGATGCAGGACTTCGTCAAGGTTGTCGACTTCGGTATTGCCAAAGTCGTCGATCCGCGCGGACTTGATGCGCTGGAATTGACGCAGACCGGAGATATTCTGGGCAGCCCGCTCTACATGAGCCCGGAGCAGTGTCTCGGAGAAGCGCTCGATGAAAGAACGGATATTTATTCGCTTGGTTGCGTGATGTATCAAGCGATCACCGGGAAACCGCCAATCGTTGGAGAGAACGTCGTCAAAACGATCTTCAAGCATATCAATGTCACTCCGGATCGTCTTGCCGTGGCTCGACCGGGAATAAACATCCCAGCCAGCGTCGAGCAAGTGATTTTCACCGCGTTGGAAAAGAAACCTTCCCAAAGATACAATTCGATGGAAGACTTACGCAATGCCTTAAATGGTGCGCGCCGGACAATGGCAATGTGAGTTTCGAGTGAATGCTTGCGGTCGTTAATCCCAGGCAGACGAGGGATTGTACGAAGTGTCTACCTTCTCTTCTTCTCGCTTCTCCGGCGGTAGTTGCATCGGTGGTGGCGGTGCGGATTCTTGTGCACTGCCCTGCATTTGTTTAAGCACACCACCAATGGTGCCTTGAGCATTTTGATTTATGTTCGGACCGCCGAAGGTAATGTCCATTTCCGACTCTGGTGCTGCACCCTGTCCGAATGGCGGTTGGCCCATCTGCGGCGGCTGTCCGAACGGTGCGGGCTGATCGAACGGAGATGGAGGTTGCCCCATCTGCGGTGGCATGCCCATTTGTGGTGGCATACCCATTTGCGGAGGTTGACCGAATGGCGGTTGTCCCATTTGCGGTGGTTGCCCGAACGGTGCAGGAGGTGCCCCCATCTGTGGTGGCTGCCCCAATGGCGGTTGTCCCATCGGCGGCATGCCTTGGGGCATTCCCGGCGGCGGGCCAGGTATTCCTTGAGGAGGAGGCGGCGCCGGAGGTTGTTCGTATGTCGGTTGTATGCTCATCGGCTCAGGCGTCGTCTGGCTAGACAGGAGTGCTTGAATATTTCCTTGCACTGGCACCGCTTGCGGTACCATAGCACCCAGTCGCGACTTGGGAGCTTCTGGAGTTCCCGAACCATTTGAGTCGGGAGGGGCTCCCCATGGATTGCTCGAATTATCGGGCGCGGGGCTGGGCGCAGCCCAGTTGTTTGCTGGAGGTTCAGCCATTGCTTGTGGTGGTGGTGCCATCGCCGCTGGTGGCGCCATCGCAGCCGGCGGTGCCATCGGAGCTGGTGGTGCCATCGGAGCTGGTGGTGCCAATCCAGCCGGCGGTGCCATCGGAGCCGGCGGTGCCATCGGAGCTGGTGGCGCCATCGGAGCTGGTGGCGCCATAGGAGCTGGCGGTGCTACTGGAGCTGGCGGAGCCATTGGAGCTGGTGGTGCTACTGGCATCGCCTGTGGTGCAGGCTGTGATGGTGGCACCGGTGGTGCAGGAGGAAGAAAGGCCTCTGCAGGTGGAACTGGTGTCGCCGCCGGTGGAGCGGCAGGTGCTGCGCCGGTATTCGGCCACGAACTGCTGGACGACGCCCAGGCATTGTTGTGGTTTTCTTCTGTCCATTGACCGGAAGTTGCTTGTACTGTTTTCGCTTCCGCCTTGGCTTCCGATCCGACTTTCCAGCTTGGCTGCGTGGTCCAACCGCCCTCGCTGGCAGGTGGCGCCGCTGGTGCGGGTGCTGCCACAGGAGCAGGAGGTGCTGCCGGCATAGGTGGAGCGACCGGTGCTGCTGGAGCCGGTGGCGCCGGCGGTAGTGCACCAAAGTCAGGGGCGGGAACAGGTGGAGCAAATGCCGGCTCTGGAATCGCGGGAGCTGGCACTGGTGCCGGTGGCGGAGCTGGAATCGGGACTTGAGGAGCAGGTTCAGGAATCGCAGGTGCAGCCGCCGGCGGCTGTCCAAATGGATTCGGCAATGACGGTGCTGGAGCGTCACCCCAGGCCGGCTGAGGATCCATGGACCATGCCACCTCCGTGGCAATGGGCCAGCCCCCGGTTGATTCACTCAGCCCTGCCGGCGTTCCCGCAGGAGTGACAGGACCACCGGGAGCGGGAAAGCCTTGTACCGCTGGAACCGGAATACTCGCCGGAGTAATCTCGCCTGCCACCCGCTTGGCGATCAAGTCCATCAAATAAGCATGCTTCTCTTCCGAAATCTCTTGTGTTACAGGTTCCGATGCCTGCCTCTTCAACTTCATGCTGGCAAGAGTGTTATGGTCTTGAAAAAACGTCGTGACCAGCGATTGATACATCGCAAATTGCATGGAGTTCACGCCGTAAAGCTCGTCATACTCCATTTGCTGGATGGCAACTTCATCTTCCAGCACGACACGGGCAGCCTCGACGACCTTTTCGATTGTCTTCTGCGCGTCTCGCAAAACTCGTTCGTCAGGGTTTTGCTCGGACGCGCCGGATGTCCATGTCATGAAGAGCCTCCCGAGCCCGGCTTAATCGTCGGAGTGCCAGAGCATCCGACCAGAACTGATTTCATGAAGATTTATCTGCAGCTTCTGAGGATCAGTAAAAGGAGTACTGTTTATACGATATACCCGCCCTTTTAGTGATAAACCAAAACAGGTATCCACCATAGAGGGCGATATGAATGGTTTTTTACAAATGAAGCCTTTTTGAAACGGCTACAAAAACTACAATAGCCAACAAAGCCCATGACCATGCGTCTGGGTCGGCTAATGCAGGAACCATCATGTTTAAGACGACTCAAATATTCTCAGTCACTTGTCTTGTTGTCTGTCTGGTTTCGGGTAATTCTGTCGGGGCGGTCGAAGGCAGCCCCGCCGTCCAGAAGTACTACGATGTCGGCAAGTCATACCTTGTCAATCAAAAGTACGATATGGCGATCAGAGAATTCAATGGCGCCCTGAGCCTGTCTCCGAAGAATGTCGACGTTCTCATTGAAAGGGGAACTGCCTACAACGGGCTTGGCAAGTACGATCTGGCGCTCAAGGATTTCGATAAAGCCATTAGTTTGAATCCGTCCAGTTATCTTGGCTTCAACAATCGAGGGGTCACATTCCTCAGAAAAGGCGAGTACGCAAGAGCGACGCAAGACTTCGACAAGGCACTGTCTCTCGATTCCAAGCAGCCGATCGCTTATCTCAATCGCGCCGGCGCATCACTTTGTGCAGGAACTGGTGCCGATTCCGCCCAAAAGATTGAAGCCTGGTTGAAACGGAACGGCTGGAAAGATGCGTATGCCGGACACGCGGCCATACTTGCAGCTTTCGGTTATCGCCAGGGGAAAAATCCGAAAGCAGCTCAAGCGCTGGTCGAAGAGGCGCTGAAACGCACAGACAAATTGAAATGGCCCTATCCTGCGCTGCGCTTTTTGTCAGGTGGTTTGAACGGCAAGGAAGTTCTCGAAAAAGCCGAAGAGAGTGATTATGAAACCACGCAGGCTCATTGCTTCATCGCCCTGGATTGCATTTTGAAGAACGAACGCAAAAAAGCGGACATCCACTTGTTATGGGCTGGTCAACACGGCACGCAAAACAGCGTGGAGTATTGGATCGCCCGCGGCTTATCGAACAGCAAATGAATTGAGAATGGAACTGCAAACTTTGCTAACATAGATCTGCCGACAGCAGAGGTTCAACCGTGCCTTCAATCAGAAAAGCGCCGCGCAATTTGATCGATGTGGAGCATCACACTCCGGAGAGGACTCGCATTCGCATGCACAAAAAGCATGGGCAGAAGAGTGCCCGAGCGATGAGGGAGAAACTTGCTGAAGTTCCAGGCGTAGAGCACGTTGAGTATAACGAACGAACCGGCAGTTTTCTGGTTCATCACAGCAGTCATCCTGAGATGTTAGGTGTTCTAGCCGGCACCACCGGCGATATCGCTACCGGCTTGATGGAACTTGTCATCGAAGCCGAAGAATTCGAAGTGGCCGGATTGCTAATGTTAGCCGGCATGGTGCTTTCCGGGCTGGCACGCATGGCGAGAGAACACATAAAGCCACCGCGTGATCCCGGCATTCTGCATCACACTCAGAAGCGAACTCGTATTAAGGTGCACGAACATCATCGCACCGACGAACATCTTTCACCTTTGAAGGATAAGCTGCAAGCATTGCCTGGTGTCGATCGTGTCAATTACAATCACCGCACGGGGAGCGTTACCATCCACCACGATGGTGCCCATGAAACACTCGACGATGTAGGTGGAACACTGAGAGATTTCTCCAGCGAGTTGTTCAATTGCATCGCCAAACACGAAGACCCTCGACTTGCCGGAGTGCATCTGTTTGCGCATGCCATGGCTAACGGTGATTCGGAAGACTCTCTGGCGAAAACGGCAGTAATGCTCGTGCTTCTCTTGATGCTCTCCGACAGCCTGGCTGCGGCTTAGAGTGACACGATGAAGGATGGATCATCGGAGAACGCTGATACCCTCAGAGTGGCTGGCGGAATTTTCTTCATAGTTTTTCTTGCCTGGTTATTCTCCGAAAAGTTCGCTGGCATCGATCAACTTCTTGCGCAGGTCCTCCGCTTCCCCGGAACCGACATTGCCGCATCACCACTGGTAGTGTCGCATGACTTCGGATCTTGTCTGATGAGAACCGGCATCATATCTTTATTTGCATCAGTTGGGGTATATACCGCTCACAAACAAAGCACGATGGCCGGAAAGATTGTCCTCGTGCAACTGATAGCACTGAATGTGGTGCTGCATGTCTTGCTGGCGTCGGTGAATTTTGCCCTGGCAATTCCATTCACGCTCGTCGTGGCGAGCTGCACTGGTATCGCATATGGTTCACTACTGAGACAGCTGTCCGAATCTCGAAAACGTGTGGAAAGCAGTAATATGCACATTTCTCTCATCGAGCAGGAACTCGATTTGAATGTCATCGAAATGATTAAAGATGATGAAGTGGAACGCCGCATGCTGGCAGGCGATTTGCACGATCAGGTTCTCAACGATCTGAAATTGATAAAAGAGAAAGTAAATCAGTATCTTGCAGAACCAAGCGGAACCGGTAAAGAGGAAATCGAATCGCTTTTGAACAAATCCATGCAGGAGATCCGAGAGGTGATGGACAGCCTGTCTCCCGCCGTACTCCAACACCTCGGATTTCTAGATGCGATCGAAGACTGCGTTAGAAAGGGAGCAGAGCGTTCACAATACAAAGTTCGATTCCGCTCTACCGTCGATGCAAAAGAATTTGAAAGTTTCGGTGCAATAGATCTCGCCATTCTCTATAGGCTTGTTCAAGAATCGGTGACGAACATCTGCAAACATGCGGAAGCGAAAACCGTAAAATGCTACGTCACCGCCGATGGTGACCGATTGAATATCGCCGTTCTAGACGATGGGAATGGATTTGATCCTGCTAATTCAACCGCCAATTCTCGGGGTCTGAGGTACATGCGGCAGCGCGCCAATCTAATCGACGCCAGGCTGTCATGGGAACCCGGCGAAGACGGCAAGGGGACAAGAGTCAATATCTCGATTGCTAAACCGAAACAAGAGCAGAGTTCTTGAACAAATCCTTCCCAATCAGCTATATTTGGAATTCATCTTCCGCTTGAGTGAGAAACCAATTGCGCGTACTAATCGTTGACGATGTACCTGCTCTCAGAGCACACGCTCGCAAAGTAATCAGCGAGGTGCTGAAAGACAACGGCGTGGAAATCGTCGAGGCTGTAAATGGTCTCGAAGGCGTCAAGCTCGCTAAGTTAACGGCACCGGATTTGACACTAATGGACATTTCGATGCCGGAGCTGAACGGTGTCAAAGCGGCTGAAGAAATCTGGGAAGTAAACAAGCAAGCACGAATATTATTCTGGTCGCAGTATCATCGCGAAGCATATGTTCGCAGCCTTGGACGAATCGTTCCCGATGAAGCAATTCACGGATATCTACTCAAAGGAGATTCCGATGATAAGCTCGCCTTCGCGATTGAAAGTGTTCTTCTCCGCGGCGATCCTTATATCGATCCGGTTGTTCAGGGAATCCAACATAAACTCAAATCCAAAGATGATTCATTGACAGATTCCGAGTTCGAAACTTTGCTCGACATCAGCATCGGGTTGACTGATAAGGCAATTGCATCGCGGCGGCACATCAGCGTTCGCGGTGTGCAGAATCGCTTAGCTGGTCTTGCTTTGAAACTGTTGAAAGGCGAAGAAGCACATTTGCGCGAGTCGGCTAAATTGGAAATTTTCTCTCCGCGCGCGCGCATTGTTTTCGAAGGAATTCGCCGCGGTCTCATCGATCCTGACGATTTGACGAAGTTGAACGCAGAAGCGTGGGAATGGGTGGAAGATGAATTCGATTACGATCGAATCAAAACGAACGAAGCTACCTGATCGCGGTGCGTGAACTCAATTCGATTCCGGCGGTTATGAAAAAGAATGCGCCGATACCAAGTGGAATGAACACGCCGAGTTTCTCGTATTCCGGCATGAGAGCAGACAATTCCTTCATATCGGGATTGTATCTCACCTCGATTGGTGTTCCTCCTTTATGTTGTTTCCAGAATTCCTCTATCGAATTCCAATACATGAAATCGCCGAAGCGCACCCGATCCGAAGAGTACACTCGACCATCAACCATGTATTCGTACACTAGTTGAGAAGTGTCTCCTGGTGCGCCTTGCGTGAGGCGAGTCTGAGTTGTGGTTGGCCAGGCCAGACTATCGATGCCGAAATAGAGGTTGAAACCGGCCCAACCGATGAGAACTATCGCGATGCAAAAACGAATAGTGAAACGCACGAAGTGTCTCGTGTTCAAATACACCTTGCGGGTGGTGGAGACTGCCTTCTTGCCTTTCTTTGCCATTGCACCAACTTGTTATTGCACGTCGTCCTTCGATACTATACTAGCTTCTTCCGGTGCGAGAACTTTGGCGAGGGCAGCTTCGATCAGTTCACGATCGAGCTTGCGTTTCATAACAATGGTGATGAGATTATCGGGCTCGACGTTCTTCGGTTTGTTCTGATAGAACTCGACGATGTCCTCCCAGACCGGCAATTCAATTGTCTCTCCGTTTGAAACCGCGACCACTCGTTTGTCATCCTTCCAGATTTCTTTGACTTTTCGCATATTCAGATCGACGATCAACCAACCCAGAACGCGATCGTGAAAGTGAGCTTCGGCGAGCGAATTGAACGTATCGGATTGTGTCATGAGAATAGTGTGTCTGCGCAAGACGGAACCGAACAGATATCCGGACTCGGCTGCTGAACTGCCATCCAGACTGATCATCCACTCTGGAATTTCGCCGGTCAAACCCGGTTTGACTTTGTCTTTTATGCGTTTCTCGAGAAGTGGGGATCGATAGAGAAATTCTGTCTTCAGGTTTTCACTCTCTTGTTTCTTGCCTTTAACATTGTTGGCGGAAGTGATGTCAACCGCTGCGATCCCGGCGGAGCTGAGGTCGGCTCTTCGTTTCGCTATACCGGCGACAGCCACGATCGCGACGATGGCCAGTTCCGGACCCAACATATAGCGATTGCTGTCCGACGAAAATGAACGTTGGATTTTATGGTTTGCGAGATGCGTTTCATTTATTCCTGGCGAAAGATCGCAGAGCAAACGATGCAATGCATCGACTGAATCAAAATGTCGAATGGAAGAAAGACTCGATGCGCTATCGCCTTCTGAACTTCGATTGAACAATTTCGTGGGAGCTTTTTCGTGTTCCGATGGAATTTTGTAATGTTCGCGCACAACTCTTTGAATGGCGTTCAATCGACCATCGGAAAGTCCCTCGAGAGGATGCTCCTGACGATCGTTCTTTTGGCTGTCAGGTTTCCGATCACCGTCGGTTACCTTATGCTCGTCCGCCATGTTTGATGTTCCTTAGAGACATTCGTATATCTTGTACCCGATTGAATCTTTTTCTGTAGCAGTGGAATCCGTTCGTTCATGGTGGAACAACCCCCGGGAGCTTGGGCGACTCGCATTGCCTTTGCTCCTCATAAGTTCCGCCTGAACGAACGGATCCCAACCCTACTAGCTGCGCTTCGGTAAAACCTCTGTGGTGCCGTTCGGATGTTCACGGTAGATGAATCCGTTCTTTCTATGAGTTTCGACTACGCCATTCGGCAATTCTTTTATTACAGTGCCGCTCGGTTTGTGAGTTTCGAAATGGCCGTTGGAGTGATATTTGATCTCGACATCTCCATTCAACTTTGCAGTGCGACGGAACGCGCCCGGGATTTCAGTCACGCGATCGCCGTTGGGATACTTCATTGTGCCAATGCCATTCGCGCTCTTGTGATAGGAACCACCATCGTTGGGGTATTTGACGTCCATAGATTTGTCCGGATGATATGTTCTCTTGGTTCCAAATTCGTCGACGTGAACTTTCGAACCTGGTGCTTTTTCTTTTAAATGACGGTCTAACTTGAGAGCTTTGATTGCCTTAACGGTACCGTGTTCCAACGTGTCATGACCTTTTAGAACCTCACTGCTCTTCGCCAGTCCATGGGCACGCGTATGGAAAGTCTTTGCACAGGAACCGATTTTTGCACCGGCACCAAATCCGATACCGGCTGCGACAACATCTACTCCGAAATTCAACGCTGACGCACCGTAATTAGTGCCTACTTCTTTTTTATAGTAGTTCAACTTGTGCGGGTCTGACTCGTTGTATGCTTTGCTCCAGTACTCGCCGAGCTTCGGCAAAGTTTCGAATGCTTGCGGAATAGTGTCTCTGATCATGCCGATTGTTCCCAGTCCCGAAGTGATTGCGAAGACCGGCGGACAAAATTTCGAAGCGATTCCGAATCCGACTGCGACACCACCGGTGAGGGCAACATCATTCATACGTTTTAACAGTTTCGAGCTGTCATGCAATTCTAACTCCGCAGCTTTGCCTGCACCTGCCATCATGCCGCCAAAGACCACATCCCCAGCGCAAGCGGTTCTTTTCGACACATCCATCACGCACTCGAGCATTTTGTGGCAAGCCTTGCTGGCTTGTTCGATCGCATCATCAGCCGGTTCCACATGCTTATCGGAGCTGTGTTTCTGTTTCTCCGGACTCAGGTTTTTATTATGATGACCCTCGCTCTTGTGCAAACCATGATGCTTTGACATTGCCCAATACCTCTCGTTCCAACCATGCAGCTCCCATCCATGCTGCAATCGTAAGCGACGATTTTGAGAAAGCACTGTATAAATCCACAGTCTTTACAGACCGGCGGTGGAGAGAACGGCTCTAACGGAGCGCACGTCGACGGAGTTGCCGACCAGTCTCCAACATTCGACTAGCGTCAGATTATTCGGGAACTGATATGCCTCGGAGAAACCAAACAATCGCAAAATTTCCGCTGGACTGACGAAACGCACTCTATCGTCGGGCAGTTGAATGAGAGAACCGCTGGCTTTTCTGCACTGGTAGTAGCCGCGCGTGAAGCAGATTAGATAAGCGTTCTCATCGTCCGGTGCAACGATGTTCAAAACCGTGCGGTAGCGTTCGACCTGTTTGTTGTCCAGCATGAGCGCCGTATCGTCGTCGTTCTTCGCGATCAAGTAATCCTCTAACTTGCGAGTATCCTTTGTGACGACAGCGGGTTCCGCTGGAACGTCAATGCGAGACGCCGACAGAAAATATCGTGGACGCCGCATCGGCACTCCGAAGTCCGATGAACAGAGCTGCAAAGATTTGAATCTATAACCACACTCTTCAAGCGTTCTCTCCAGTTTCTTACTGGTTTGTGAACCTATAAAGCCTTCGACGTTCTCCATAAAAATGCGATCGGGCAAACATTCAGGAATCAGATCGATGAGGTTGAGAAGCGCCCGAGCGCGTGGGTCCTGGTCGTCGAGCTGCTTGCCGCGTCTCGTGAACGGCGTGCAGGGTGGACTCATCCACCACATATCCGCCTCGGGCAGCTGATCCTTCTTCAGAGTATCCAGATTCTTCGCTGAGGGCTTCAATTTGAAGTTGGCTTCATACGCTTGATTGGCAATGAGGTTCATATCGAAGGCGGCGACAACCTGCAAATCAGTTCCCCGGCATGCCTCTGCAAAGGCGCCGATGCCTGAAAAAAACTCAATTGCTGTTAATGCTTCGTTTCCCATCGCTATAAGGTATTATCCTTCGGGAATAAGTAATTGTTGTTCAATAACTCATTTCTGAGAAAAAGAGACTGATGGCAGAACAAGTTAAAAGCGGCAACAGCACTAAGGTTTGCCTGGTCTGTCACAAAACTGTGGTCGGACACGCTACTTGTCCGGATGACGGCGGGGAGCTGATAAATAAAGCTGAGGATAAGCTGATCGGAGAAACCTTCGCCGGTCGTTACAAAGTTTTGTCGATTCTCGGCAAAGGCGGGATGAGTACTGTCTATAAGGCGCAGCACACCTACATGGACCGGGTGGTGGCGCTCAAGTTGCTGCATCCGCACCTGGTTTCGGATCCGACCAGCGTTCAACGTTTCAAACAAGAGGGCAAGGCGGCAGCCAGTCTTTCTCATCCGAATGTCATCACGGTTTTCGATTTCGGCATTAATGATGAGGGCATCGCCTATATGGTGATGGATTATCTGGAGGGACCATCGCTTGGTGACTTGCTGGACCGGGGAGGACCGATACCGGAAGCGGAAGCCATCGATATCTTCCGGCAAGTGTGCAAGGGTCTGTCGCATGCGCACAAAAAAGGCGTCATCCACCGGGATTTGAAACCACGCAATCTCGTGCTGGCAGTCGAAGAAGATGGTTCCGTACTTCTTAAAATCGTCGATTTTGGTATAGCTAAAATCGTTCCTCAAGATGGTGCTGAATCGCAGCATCTTACGCAAACCGGAGAAGTCTTCGGCAGTCCTATCTATATGAGCCCCGAGCAATGCTCCGGCTTGCCGCTCGATCTGCGCTCCGACATTTATTCTCTGGGTTGCGTCATGTATGAGGTTCTCACCGGCACGCCGCCTTTGTGCGGCATGAACGCGGTTGAAACCATGTCGATGCATGTCAACGATGAACCGCTTAGCTTTAAAGCGGTCGCACCGAACATCAACCTTTCATACGATATGGAGCAGATCGTTCTTCGCTGCCTGGAAAAGAAAACGAAGAAACGATATCAAACTTGCGCTGAAGTCCTCGAGGCACTGCCGATGCCACCAGGTCAACAACGCATGACTGATACGGGGACGGTCGTCATGCGCCTGGGCGACATGATAACGGCGGCACCGTCAACGGAGAACCCTCAGTCTACATCGAAGAAGCCGCGTACCCGATCTCGCAAGAGTAAAATCAGAATCACAAGCCGCGATCTTGCCATCACATTTGGTGCCATTTTGGCCGGCACGATTGCCTTCATCGGGTTCTATCCTGGTGCCAATGAAGATCCCGGATCGCCACTCAAGAAAATGTGGTGGCAACTGGAGATGTCGGCGACACAGATGGCAATGGATCACCAGAATTATGGAATGGCGTTGAACATTCTCGATAGCGCAGTACGAGATTCAACCAATCTCGGCAGCATGATGGGCGCGCACAACTATCCTTTGATGATTGAAACGTTGAACAAACAATCTGATGCTTATGCGGCTCTTGGAAAATCTGAGGAACAAGAGGCCGTCGTCAATAAAATCGTTCAACTAGATCGCGAACGCTGGGAGCGCATGGGCAAGTCTTTGCTGGACGAAATTGCTGAGTCTGAAAAGTACATGACTACACTGCGCACTCAGGGACAGCCTATTCAAGCACATCTAGCAGAGACAAGGTTGAACTGGGCCGGCTCAGTTCGTCGCATCGTTGAGATCGCTCGACGCTTGGATGCAGCATACTCATACGTCGTCGAAGAGGAATTGCTGCGCCGCGCGCAAGTCCTTTTAGAAGACCTTTATGGTAAGAACTTCGTTGGATTGGCTGATGTAATCGAACAGCGATGCGATTGTTTGCTCAACCAAGATCGAAATGATGAAATCAGATCCGAGAAATTGTATGAACGAATCATGGCGATTCGATACGATTACAACAAGAACGCGCTCAAGAGAGATCCGGAACAGGATCCAGATTATCTTAGAGCGATGCTCAGGCTTGGACAGTGGCAACGCGATCGCAATCTGTTTGCTGAAGCCGGCGGCAACTTGTTGCGCGCCATAAAACTAGCGGAAAAATGCAAGGCCATGCCACAAGATCAAATGGCTGAATACTATGGCAGTTATGCGGACTTTTTGGTGCAAACGGATAATACGCAGGAAGCCAGTGAATTCTCTGAGAAGGCGAAGAAAGCCAGGAAAAAAGCAGAGGCGTCATGTGCCGTCGATTTGACAAGCAAACATTAGTTTTCGACTTAGTCAGTGACATGGTCCGGACGATTGATTAGTTTAGAATGCTCTTGTGCATAATATGGCAGGCGTTTACCAGGAATTTTGTAGTCGCACATGAGTTCAAATTCGAAACTAGATCCACTTGCGCAGGTTCTATTCGACAATTCGTTCCTCGGAGTTTTGATAACTTCGGGCGAGAAGATCGAACTTGCCAACAGTCAAGCGACGAAGCTCTTGGGTTACTCGGACGACGAGTTGACCAAGAAAAAAGTAACGGACATTTTGAAAGCGGCAGATAAATCTCTCGGTGACGTGAAGGATCTCATGGAATCGGCCACCAGGTGTATCGTCAGAGCGCATGCCGTTCTCAAAGATGAAACTACCTTGCCGGTCGATGTGCAGATTCAGACTCTTAAAGACAAGTCGGTGGTGATGCTGTCCGACGCGCGCACTTCTGAATTGATTGAGGAGCTAAAGCGTGAGTTCATAACAAAAGTTTCTTCTGACCTGCGCTCTCCTCTGACTGCGATCAGCGGTTCTCTAGCAATTTTGAAATCGGAACGCATGGCTCGACTTTCGGACAGCGTGCGCAACGTCGTCACTATCGCCGAGCGTAATTGCAAACGTCTCATTCTCATGGTCAATGAGATTCTCGATCTGGAATCGTTGGAGCGCGGCAACATCAGATTGCAGCCGCGCAGAACCGATCTGAAAGAGATCGTGGAACATGCAGTCGAGATGGTCAGTGCATTTTGTGATGAGTCTTCCATCAAAGTTGAAACTAAGACCTGCGAGATGCCGATTCAGGGCGACGAAGAGCGGCTGAAGCAAATTTTCGCCAATCTCTTGCGCAATGCCATCAGGTCATCTAAAAAAGGTGGAACGGTTGAAGTGGAATCGAGCAACGAACACGGCTGGGCGGAAGTGAAAGTGAAATTCTCGCCGCCGGCGATCGCGCAAAACGATCCGATCGATCTGGCCGATGGAATTTCCGACGCGCTTGCCGTGCGCAGTCTGGAAGTGTGTCGTGAAGTGATCGCCTTGCACCGGGGTTTCTTCGGTGAGGATGCGAATAACAGTAACAAATGCTACTGGGTGCGCCTGCCGGTGAACACTAAATAGTCGGTCATTTGACCACAGTGTTTTACAGTTAATTGCTGGGATATGTGCATTTGCGGCGCTCATCCGCGATTTGACCGCAATTGGACATGTCTATATTGTGGTATAGATAAAAAGAGGTGGCAGTGAGGGCAAGATGAATTTAGTTCGCAGACGGAGACGCATCCGTAACCAGGTCGGTGCTGGATCAACCAGTGCTGAGTTTGCGCCTGCCCTGATCATTTTCTTCCTGGTCATACTCTTTCCCCTGATTAACTTGATAATGTTCGCTGCCGGATTTGGAACAGGCTATCTGTGCGCCAAGCAATGCGCCAGCCGGGCAGGAACACAATCCACTTACACCGAGGCTCTCCAGGTCGTTCAACAGGAAAGCGCTACCTTTGTCGCCTCCGGCTTCGGACAGTTTGCAAAGATGGTTCCCCAGGGTGGTGCTGGAGGAAGCGGGGTCAATTTGTCGGTTGTCTCCACACCCTATGGTGGCGGCGGATCGACTGTCTCACCGGCTAATACGCCGCTCGGTGGAGCAGCTACCCCCAACGCAAACACTTACGAGTATCGTGTCGACGCTACCTACAACATCGGGCCTTTCATGGATTTGAGCATGCTGCCCTGGATCGGCAACGTTCCTGGTTTGGGACCGCCCGCTCGCATGACTTTCACAGCCACATCAACGGCTGAGTCTCCGGAAGGTTTGAATCAGTAGCTCACCGCTGGTGATATTATATGCAGGTAGAGGGAACACTGGCGTTCCCTCGCACCGTATTTGGTGCCGCACTGCTGCTGGTGTTACATGATCGAACTGTCCAAAATTCGTGACCTGACGATTGCTCCTATGGGTGAATCGCGACCGCAATATGTTTACGCTGCCAGCGGCCTGGTAAAGATCGAGAATCGTCTCTACATCGTCGCCGACGACGAATTGCATCTGGCATTGTTTGAGCTTGGGGACGATAAACCCGGGACCTGGCTGAGGTTGATGCCTGGCATGCTGCCTGTAGATTATCAGGAACGCAAGAAGGCGAAACCGGATCTCGAGTCGATTACGCACTTACCTCCTTATGAATATGCAACCCATGGCGCACTACTGGTGGTGCCTTCCCTGTCCAGAAAAAATCGAATTGGCGGTGTGTTGGTTCCCCTCAATGACGAATTGACACCCGCAGCGGATGCCGATGGGAATGGTACCGGTATCGATGGGATGTTGCCCATCGACTTCACTGCTGTTCGTGAAAAACTGAAACAATCAATCAATGAATTGAACGTGGAGGGAATTGCCGTCTTTCCAGATTCGATTAAACTGTTCCATCGCGGATCGAAAGACAAGTCCAAAAGTGCCGTTGTAGAACTTGATTTGAAGTCGTTCTTGAAAGACCTTCATGACAGCCATTCGATCAATTCAGATCGAATCATCGACATTCGCGAATACGATCTTGGAGACATCGATGGATTGGCACTGCACTTTACAGACGCTGTCGCGTTGAACGACACTCAACTGATCTTCCTTGCCACTGCCGAGGATACTAGCAATGCCTACGATGATGGCGTCTCACGTGGTTCTGCCGTCGGAGTGATGGATAAGAACGGCAAGGTCGAGCGCATACTTCGATTTGACGGGCACGCCAAGCTCGAGGGTGTCAGTGCTCGCGCCGAAGTTGCAGACGGTGTTGCGAAAACCAGACTGCTTCTGGTTTCCGATACGGACGATCAGACTAAGCCGGCATGTTTATTCGAAGCGATGATTTGAAAAACAAATTAAGCGCGCAGTAATGTCGAAGGGAAAAGATCGTCGGATCGTGAAATCTGGGCTGATGTTATTTTCAGGAAGTCCGCTTCAGTAGCTGCTTTCGTGGCTTCCTCGTTGCGATTTTGCTTCTTGAGAAACTCAGAGTAGCGAGCAAGGCAGTCTGCCAGCCGCTTCAAATTCCGCCGTTTGCGGAATCCATTGATCGCTTCTAGATAGGCTTTGTCAGCCAGATCCGCCTTGCCTTCGTCTTCGTTCAACAAACCTTCCAGGAAGGAGAATTCTTCCATTGGTCCTAGTGGTGTATCGACGTTCTTTTTGGTTTTTGCGATCAACTTGATCGCTTCATCCGGCTTTTTCAAATGCCGGTAAATAGTGCACAGTTTGTAAGTGGCTTCCAGAGTGAGTCTGTGTTCCCCAGAAAGGGTTTTGGAAAATATGTCGACGGCCTTGAGGCAAAGATCTAGAGCTTGTTCCCATTTGCCTTCGCGGATGAAACAGGTGGCCTTATGACTGAGAACAGGACCAAGTTTGAAGTGCAGCGGATAATACAATTTTTCGTAAATCGTTATGGCGGAATCAAAGCATTCATGAGCTTCTTGATACTTATTCAATTCCATTTTGACTTCGCCGAGCTGGTCGAGGAGGTCGGCAACGCCCGCATCGGCAACGTCACCTACGGCTTGCTTCCTGGTCAAAATCGCATCTGAGAACTGGTTTTCGGCCAGCTCCAACTTCCCCTGATGCAGGAAGCCTTTTGCTTTGTCGACGATCCACTCCGACTCAGACAGCTTCTGCAAATTGGTCATTTCAAGTTCTCCCAAAACCCGTGGTAAAAAGCGATCTCGAAAGTAGCACATAAGTCAGTTGGTTGTTTCTATTGACAACCCGATTTGCTACATCTATGCTGTCCGTATTACTAAAAGAGATATTAGTTATGCGCTTTACTACAATATCGATTGCGATCGCCCTGTTTCTGTGTGCATGGGGCTCGCGAGCCGATGCCCAGGGTTACGACCCGAACCAACAGTACCAGCAGCAAGCTGGGGGCTACGCTCAGCAAGGATATCCGCAGCAACAGTATCAGCAGCAAGCCGGGCAGCAAGGCAGTTATCAAAACCTGCAACAACAGTTCAACCAGCAGTATGGTGGCGGACAGCCGCAGTATCAGCAGCAACAGCCACAATACGGGCAACAGCAGTACGGCCAGCAGCAGCAATACGCGGCACCGCAGTACGGGCAACAGTATGCTCAGCAAATGTATGGGCAGCAGCAAACCGGCGCTGCGCCTACCTATTATGGTCAAGCTCAGCAGACAACCACCGGTGGGTATCAACAACCCACGGACACATCTTCCAATCCCCAGAGTCCTGCCGGTTCATATTTGCAGAACCAGAACAATGAGATGCCCGACCTTCCGATGCCCGACGAACCCACCAAGACTAGTGGTGGCGGCGGCGGTGGTGGCGCCGGTAATGCCATCAAAGGCGGCGCCGGCTTACTCGGTAAATTTGCCGCCAAAGCAGCCGGTGTAGCGGCTCCAGCCGCCAGTATCTATTTGATGAACAAAGCAGCCGGTGGTCGCATGATGATGCCTGGTACCGGCTACGGCGGTTATGGTGGTTACGGTGGCGGCTACGGTATGCCCGGCATGGGATACGGTGGCTACGGCAGCGGCTATGGAATGCCCGGCATGGGCTATGGAATGAGCCCGATGCGCGGAATATTGGGATTCTAGATCGACGTACCTACAATTATATTCGCGCTCGTATTTGCGGCTCACTCGATCACACGATTGAGTGACTTCAACTCGTGCGATGAGAAATGCGATCGGCGAAAAAAGTCCAGCACGTCTGCGCGGCTCAAAGCTCCGAGACGGGCCCTCTGGCCCGCTCGGGTACTCTGGCCGCTCTTCACGAGCGTCATGCGTACACATCAACTAAGATCATCATACTAAACGCGGGTGCGATATATCTGCAGTCAAAAAGAAATTTGCCAGTTTCCGAGAAAAACTTTCGCGAGCATTCGAGAGCAGATTCACTCGGCATATGCCCTTTAACCAAAATTGGTTAAATCGTTGACAACCGTTCATCACTGTAGTTGTTAAAACCAGCTGCCTGAGCTGCTTTTGGATGATGGGTAATAGGGAACAAATTTACCATTAACCAATTTTGGTTAAACGACTTAAGGACCAGAATCGAGTTGCAACTATCGATCAATATTCAACGCTGATTCTTAATCGGTATACGCGTTTGTTGTAATCCCGCTACCACGAAATTAGCTGCCAGAGCTTGTCTCATACTGATTCCAATTACCGGAGCCGGATCGGGCAGAAAGTTTCCAATCGGCATTTTGCTGTTGTTGTCGAAGTGTCCGGCCATGTGGAGAACGTAACCACGTCCAAAGGGAAATTCGACGGCGAGAATTCCTTGACGATCCGGATCGTCAGCTTGTAATTGCCGGCTGGTTACAAGAACCCGCACAGCATCACGATTGACTACGCGTATCAAATGACTCTCCTGATCGAGTTTCCAGTGCGCGTTCGTCACTACACGATTGAACAGAACAGGGTCGGCATCAGATACGGTGGCATCGTAAATGCTATCGCGATTCTGTCCGTGGTTCCAAATAACATACTCGCCGAAGTTATTTCTGAAAGTGTTGCTGAGAAAATTATCGAGTGCCCAGTCAGTGGAGAGTAGATATCCGCCGCGCGAGACGAAGTCACGAACCCGTTGGCAAGCCTGTCTCGAGAGATCTCCGGCGCAATCGACGATGAGAACTCTGGTGCGATCGAGCGGATAGTTTTTTAATTGTCCGCCACTGATCCGTTCATGAGGTATGCCGAATTTAGTCAACGTTTTGGCCGAATCGTCCCATTGTCCTTTGACAACCACGACTGATTCCGGGGCATAATCGCTGACGCGTGCGACGAAATCCTTATGTGTGTCTTGCAGCCAGGCCTGAAACATCTGCGGCGTTACCTGGGCGGAGCGCGGCTTGTCTGCGGCCAGCGGTGTTTCAATTGCATTGCCCACCTTGCCCTGCAGTGGAGGACGGCTGCTGTTGCCGCTTTGCGCCGCGCCTGCATCGAGCCTGGTCACTCCACCTTGCAGAGAAACGGATGTGCTGGACCGCTCCGGCGGTCCATCGGAAGCTTTCTCCTCAGGTACTTGGCTGCCGCCTGCCGGAGCGCCGAAGTCACTTGTGTTAATCAAACCCTGACTGGCAGGAGGTCCGGACTGGAAGCGACTGGGAGCAGGTGCCGGCGCTGTCGATTTCCCCGGCTGCGCGTTTTTATGAGCAGCTGGTGCGGCGCTTGCGGTCTTCTTCTGCGCCCCGACCGGTTCACCCAGTCCAGTGGCCAGTATCGAACAGGCAACCAGCGCTGTAAGTTTCAATCCAGTCGTTTTTGATAATTTCAAACCGGCACCTTTCTGGCACGTTCTTGCAAAATCGTTGAAGCTCAACTCGTCAATTTTACGCTGACCTGTAGTTCGACGCCCTGTCAGTTGGACTAGTTCCCACCTCAACATTTCAAGAAACATTGCCGTGGTCTAAGGGTAGTCTCATTTCACGGTGGTAAGCTTGTACCTTGTCGCCCATGTCAGTCTGGCTGGAGGTCCGATGCTGCGACCATTGTTAATTGTATCCATGCTTCTCTTTGCAGCACCTGCGCTGGCAGCTGATGCCGGTGATTCTGCCAAAGAATCGACCGCTTCCTTCAAAGTCAACGACGAAGAGAACGATGGTGTTGATGAATACTATTTCCTTCTCGTCGAAGGCAAAGGCATGCCGGTCAAACAGATTATCGTCAACGGCGTCAACGTGCTGGGCGGCTCTGTCATCTCGCTTTCGATGCCAATCAATGTCACCAAGCAAATCAAACAAGGTTTGAACGAACTCAAAGTCGATTACGTCAGCCATGAAACCGAAGGGCTGGTGGCGATCATGGAAAAACGAGTTCCTGGACCGAAAAAATTCGAAATAGCTAGATTGATTCTCAAACCAAAAGAGAGCCAGGGCAAACAAGTGCATAAGGAACTGGCGTTCAACATCGATCCAGCACCAGTCGTTCCACTGAAAATAGATTTGAGCAAAGAAGACGAGCGCGAGATTTTGAACATCGTCGAGCAATACTATGGTGCCCTGAAGTCGAAGAATGCCAGCAAACTCAGATCGCTCTATGCTCCTGCCTTGCGACGCGAAGATAAAGTTTGTCCCGAAGGAGCACAGTTCTTCAACAAAGTTCTCAACAAAGAAATTGCACTGCTGCGACGCAGCGATATAAAAATGGATGAGTTCAACATCAATGACGTCATGCTCGAACAGGAAGAAGACAAGATCAAGGCGCTGCGCAAGGATCGCAAACCGATGATGATGAGCAATGAAATCGATTTGCAAGTGGAACCGATTTACTCGGAAATCAAAGAAGAGAAAAAATCGAAATCAGGTAAAGGGAAATCTGACGATGAAGATGTGGTCGTCGGAAATGAAGAAGATATGAAAAAGTTCGAAGCCGAACAAGCATTGCGCGCCAAGCGGATAGCGGCAGGTCAGGGCGCTCAAGTCGCCAAAGAGGAAGCTGAGAAAGCCGCGAAGAAAGAAAGCGAGAAAAAAGCGAAGGCCGGCAAGGAGTTGGCTGCAGTCAAACAACGCCTGGTCACAACCAAATTGTTGTTCCGTAAGATTGACGGACAATGGCGCATTGCCTTGCCGCAAGGCGTTTAACAAGCTTCACCGGCGGTATCAAACTGGATGCGTGTACTTCTCTGGATACTTGGCTTAATTCTCGCAGCTGCCATCGCATTTGGTGCTGCCGCTTACTGGTGGTGGAGTGAATTGACCCAGCCGTTCGATCACGGACACCCTGAGGCAGTCATAAGCATCGAACGCGGAGCTTCGACCGAAGAGATCATCGGCAGATTGAAGCAAGCGGGAGTGATTAAGAACGACCTGGCGCTGAAGATTTATCTTCGCGTCAAACGCAGTCACGCCAAGATGAAAGCCGGCGACTATAGTTTCCCATCTCCTATCTCTACGGTCGATGTTCTCACTCTCCTGGAAAAAGGCGGGAAAGAACACGGTCGCCTGACCGTCATTGAAGGATGGACTAAGTTCGACGTGGCCAAGGCTATGAAAAATCTGCCGTCGTTGAACCTGAAAAGCGAAGCCGAGGCAATGGCATTGCTGAATGACACGACCGCCATAGCCGCTCTGGATCCAAAAGCCACCAGTCTGGAAGGATATCTTTTTCCGGACACGTATTTTCTGGAAGTCGATACCACAGCAAAGGGTCTGGTATCGCATATGGTGGACAGGTTCAAAGCGGTCTACAAGGAAAACCTGGAAAAGGATATTGCCGCGTCCGGACTTTCGCTTCATTCAGTAGTGACAATTGCATCGATTATAGAAACGGAAGCGAAGTTGGCTGCCGAGCGACCGGTGGTGGCATCCGTAATCTACAATCGCGTCAGAATAAACATGAAGTTGAGCATGGATTCGACGATTGTTTACGCGTCCAAGATGGCCGGAAAGTGGCGTTATGACGGTAAGGTTTATCAAAGCGATCTGAATCGCGATTCTCCGTACAACAGCCGCAAGTATGCCGGTCTGCCACCCGGTCCGGTTAGCTGCCCGGGCTTGAGTTCTCTGCAAGCTGCCATTCATCCGGCTCAGACGAATTACCTTTATTACGTTCGCAATCCGGATCGCAACGATGGCGCTCACAACTACTACAGCAGCGCCGCCGAATTTGATAAGGGCGTTGAAGCGCTCAGGCGCTGGGAAAAGGAACAGCACAGAAAAGGGCTGCGCTAAGCCTGGAGACAAGATTCCAATGCACGAGTTTCAGACCAAACAGGATTGAGATGATTACGCAACAAGATCTCTCGGAACGAAACAAACCTCTGCGCGATGACATTCGTATGCTCGGCTTTATGCTCGGCGATACCATTCGCAACCTGGAAGGAGAAGAAGTGCTCGCCAGCGTGGAAGAATTCCGCCGCATCTGCAAAGCGCTGCATGATGACAGCGAGGATAGGGACGTCGAGAAATTGCGCGGCGAGCTGACAAAGTTGCTTGCTGATCTTGATTTTGAGACGGCCAATAAAGTGATCAAAGCATTTTTGTGTTATTTCGATTTGATCAATATTGCCGAACAGAATCACCGACTGCGGCGGCGCGCAATCATGGAATCCACATCTCCGTCAGCGATCCAACCGGATTCTTTGAATCATCTTTTTTTGCGTATGCAGGAAGAAGGTGCCGAAGAAGAAGATCTACTTAATGCGTTGAACAATCTTGACATACAGATCGTTTTCACCGCCCATCCAACCGAGATCACTCGAAGAACTATATTGATGAAACAGCTGGAAATGGCTGGACATCTTCATCGCAAAGATCACCCGCCGCTCACTCATGATGAACGTCACGAGATCGATGAAGGATTACGCAATGTAGTCGAATCGCTCTGGCTGACCGATCACATCATTTATTTCAAACCGACCGTCATGGATGAAGTCCGCTACGGACTCTATCTTTTTGAAACCGTGGTCATTGACGCGATTATGAACGTTCACCGCGAACTGGATAAGAAACGTGTGGAACTGCGGGATAAAATCAGTGGCACCGCAGATGGTGTGCAAGCAGACGATATAACCTACACCACATTCGGTTCCTGGATCGGCGGCGATCGCGACGGCAACCCATTCGTCACCACTGATGTCACCGTCGACGCACTCTCCTACCAGCGTCGAGTGATTTTGAAGCGATACCTGCACGAATTGGAAGGACTGTTCAATCAGTTGTCTTATTCGAACAACGTGCTTGCCGTCACTGATGAACTTCAGGAATCGATCGATTGGGATGCCGCACAGTTTCCTCACGTGGAAGCACGCTTCGGCATGCGATATCGCCTTGAACCTTACAGACTGAAGCTTCTCTACATCAGGGAGAAGTTGGAACGCACCCTCAATTACGGCGAAGACGAACAACCGTTCTACACCAACGCTCGAGAATTGCGCGATGAACTTCTCACCATCAAACGATCTCTGGATCAAACTGACACCGTTCTCTCAACCACTCGATTGATCAGAATGATCAGCATGGTCGATGTGTTTGGATTTCACCTGGCCAAGCTGGATATCAGGCAGCACAGCGAACGACATAGTGCGGCGCTGGATGAGGTGACGAAAAAGCTTGGTATCATCGATGGTGGCTATGCATCGTTCAGCGAAAAACAAAAACTGGATTGGTTGTCGCAAGAATTGAAATCGCGCCGACCGTTGTTTCCGGTCGATCTGAAATTCAGCGAAGAAACCAATCAGACCATCGCCACTTTCCGTACCATGGCAAAACTCGAAGACGCCTATGGTACCTGCGCTCTCGACACATACATCGTCAGCATGACCCGTTCGGCAAGCGATTTGTTGTCCATTTTGTTATACGCGCAGGAGTGCGGTATCTACGATCCGGATTATCCGCAACGGACCATCTCGATTGTTCCTTTGTTCGAAACCATCGGCGACTTGCGTGACGCCCCGGCACTGTTTGAAGAGCTGCTCTCTATGCCGGCTTACAGTCAGTATCTGGCCTCTCGCGGCAACTTGCAGGAGATCATGATCGGTTATTCCGATAGTGGCAAGGATGGTGGCATCGTAACTTCGAACTGGGAGCTGTATAAAGCGCAAAAACAACTGGTGGCACTGGCCGATTCGCGCGGCATCAAATTGCGTTTGTTCCACGGGCGGGGCGGCACTATTGGCAGAGGCGGAGGCCCGACTCATAGAGCCATTCTCGCTCAACCACCCGGCACGGTTTCGGGACGCATCAAAATTACCGAGCAAGGCGAGGTCATCAGCTCCAAATACTCCCTGCACGGAATTGCCGTGCGCAGTTTCGAACGACTGGCTTGCGCCGTGATCGAATCCAGCCTGACTGAAACATCGAAGCGCAAGGAAGGCATTGATGAGCCGCACTGGATCGAACTCATGGAAGAGATCTCGATGTCGGCCTTTAAAACCTATCGCAGTTTGATCTTTGAAGACCCAGATTTCCTGCGGTTCTTTCATGAAGCAACGCCGATAAATGAAATTGCCCAATTGCGTCTGGGGTCGCGCCCAACCCGGCGAACAAAAGGCAGCAATACGATTGCGGACTTGCGAGCCATCCCGTGGGTGTTCGCCTGGACCCAGAGCCGCTTCCTTTTGCCGGGCTGGTATGGGCTTGGCTCCGCCATCCGGGAGCAACTGGATAAAGGCGACGAACAGCTGCAATTCCTGCGCGGACTCTACAAGGACTGGCCTTTCTTCGCCGGCTTGATCACCAAAGTCGAGACCGCGCTTGCCATAGCCGATATGCGAATCGCCGGCTATTATGCCGACAATCTGGTCGCTGATGCTGAGATACGTGAGCGCATCATGGCTCGCATCAAAGAAGAATACTCGCTGACTCGACAGGCGATTCTGACAATTACCGGACAGTCGATCCTGCTCGAGAAAACCGAGTATCTTCGCCGTTCCATCGAACTGAGAAACCCGTATGTCGATCCGCTCAGTTACCTGCAGGTCCGTTTCATCAAAGAGTTGCGACAGTCAGCCTGCGAGGAAAAAGGCACAGGCGAGGGAGGTGCCGCCGATCCACTTCTGGATACTGTTCTCATGGCCATCAACGGTGTTGCCGAAGGGCTACAGAGTACCGGCTAGGTTGGAGCCGCCTCCTTCACGCACAGCTTCTGCGCCTGATAATCAGTTCTTTTCGGTCGACATACTAGTAAAGGCTACTTTGTTCGAATAATTGGGCACATAAGTACTGGGTACGGGATCTTTCAAAAATTCCCGGCTCTGGCGTATCCTCTACTTTCAGTTCCCTTCCTAAAAACTGATCGAAAACGGGGCAGCATGCTGCTCTCGAAGAACTGAAAGTTCCATCGGTAGTTCGATGGCCCCCGAAAATCAACCAGTAAATCAAGACATGAAACGCCAGGCCAAGGCGGAACCTATTGGCATGGGCGCGATTATTCAGAACCGCTATCAGGTGATCGCTTACCTGGGACGCGGCGGTATGAGCACGGTTTACAAAGCTATCGATATGTCCACCGGCAGAACGGTGGCGCTGAAGATCCTGCACTCCGAGCTGTTGTCCGACACGACCAGGGTACAACGCTTCATGCAGGAAGCGAAAACTTATCGAAACCTGCGCCACGAGCACATCGTCAAAACCTATGATTTTTTCACCGACGATTTCGACCGGTATTGTCTGGTGATGGAATATCACGAGGGACGCAACCTATCCGAAGTTCTCTCGGAGCAAGGACGACTTTCGATCAGGCGTGCCATCAAAGTATTTTCCGAAATCTGCGATGCTCTAGAACACGCTCACAGTCAGGGTATCGTTCACCGCGACCTGAAGCCGAGTAACATTGCCCTGGTGGAAAAAGAAAACGACATCGATTACGTAAAAGTGCTCGACTTCGGTATCGCCAAGCTTATGCCTACCGACAGCGAAACGCAATTGGGCTTGACGCAAACCGGCGAGATCGTCGGCAGTCCGCTATACATGAGCCCCGAGCAGTGCATGGCAAAGGCGATCGATCACAGAAGCGACATTTATTCATTGGGCTGTCTCATGTACGAAGGCATCACAGGCGAGCCTCCGTTGATGGGTGGCAACGTCTACGAAACATTCCACATGCAAACACACGAGCGACCCAGAGCGCTTGCCGAGGTGCGTCCGGAATTCAAAAGCGGTACGCAGTTTGAAGTGATCATCTTCAAGTGCATGGCTAAGAACCCACGCCATCGGTATCAAACCATGGGCGAGTTGAAAAACGCGATGCAACACGTCGGGACAGCAAACGCATCCAGCGGTATCGGCAAGTTGATCAGCGCTTACAACGAAAACAAAGTCAAGGAGCGGGCCGCCAAAGGAAAAGGCATTCCGCCACTGGTTGCCGCGGGTGCAACGGCTGTGGTTATCGTCGCGTGCGGTTTTCTCTTCCAGGACCGAATTCGCCAGTTCATCGAGCCGGCGCCTGCCAGATATGAACGTGCCACTGTCGCGTTCAGACAAGCGTTCGACGAGAACAGGTACGATGTCGCTGAACAAGAGGCGCAAAAGATATTACGCATTGCCGAGGAAGAACGTTCAGAATGGCTCATTCCCGCCCTGGTCAATCTGGTCGACCTGCGGCGAATTCAGGGCAAAGTCAAAGAGGCTGAAACTTTTGATGCGCGCGTACAACAGTTGACTGATGAAAAATTGAAAGCGGTGGAACTGCGCGAAAAGAAATTGTTCAGCAAGTTGAGAGGCCTGGTTACTGCTGATGATCCAAACGTCGAAGAGATCGAGGACGTCTGTTTTCAACTCAGCGATCTTGCCCTCGGCTATATCGACAGCAATCAATACAACAAGGCTCGCAATGCACTCCAGAAGACCCTCTCCATAGCTCAGAAAAGTCTCGGTGAGAAGAGTCTGGTCAAGTCGAATTTGATCGATAATCTGGCGTTGCTGCGCATGAAAAACAATCTCGACGAAAATTATCCGGATATCGAAAGACAGCTAAATGAGGCGATCGAGACACGCCAGGAAGTAGCAGGCGGTGAAAGTACCGGTTTGATTCGACCGCTTGAAACGCTTTCTGAAGTGCAGCGGCGCATGGGCAAGCTGGATGACGCCAGAGCCAATGCCATTAAAGCGTTGAGCATAGCCCGCAACAATTTTAGATCCGGAAGCTTCCAGGCCGCCGAGTCAAAATGCCAGGTGGCCGAAATCGATCTGGCTCGTAAGAAACCTTCTGAGGCATTCAGTGCCGCCGACATCGCTTTGCGCACCATGGAGCAGGTCAAAGAGTCCGATGAACTGGACAAGGCACGATGCCACGTCCTGATGGGTGAGGCGAAAACAAACAAGGAAGAATTCAGCGACGCGTTGAAAGAATTGAACATCGCTCGAGAGATGCTGAAGGAAGCAACCGACAGTCAGGTTCTCTTACTTTCTCGTGCCTACTCTTGCATGGGCGACATCTACTCGTCTGAAGCCAAGCGCGATCTCGAGAAAGCGGAAGGCTTCTACAAACGCGCTCTTGCTCTGATGTTCCGCTCCCCTGCCCGTGAAGAAGCGCGTGTCTTGCACATTCTCGACAGCCTCTCGGAAATTTACAATCGGGACAGCAGAGCGGAAGAAGCGCTTGATATCTACAAACTTTCGGAACAAGTCGATAAAAGTACGGCTAAAACCATAGGAGTAATCGAGGACAGGCGTCTGATAGGGTCATACTATCGCGAGCAACTGAAATTTAAAGACGCCATTCGCTATTACGAACAAGCACTGACCCTGAGTCAGAACTCTTACGGCATTGAAAGTGCCGAGACATGCGAGTTGTCGGCCCTGTTGGCTGAAACCTACCTGAAAGACAAGAAGCCGCGCAAAGCAGAGCCCTTGATTTATCAGGCGGTGAAGACTTTGCATTCCGACGCGGTCAAAGACACACTCTCCCGCCCGGTCAAGCTCAAGGTCTTATCGATTTATTCGCGTTATCTAGAAACCGTGGGCGACAAGGAAAAACTACACGAGGTCAAGGAAGAGATAAATTCAGTCTGATAGACTAATGATGTGCCTTGGCCTTTTCTCGTAAGAGACCTTAATACCCTACCTCGAATACGATATTGAACTATGCGAAGCATCCTCTCGTTCTTGATGTTGATGACAACTCTAATGCTAGTCGGATGCGGCGGCGGCGAAGAGGGTGGTGGCGACACCGCCAATGATACCAGCGGCGCGCACACGGATCCGGCTGATGTCGGCAAGCAATGGGGCTATATCAGCTGGGAAGGCAAACTTCTCATCGAACCGAAATTCGAACGAGCATCTTCCTTCTCAGATGGTTTCGCTGCCATAAAAGAAGGCGGTCTCTGGGGCTTCATCGACAAGACCGGAGCTGTCGTCATCAAACCGGCGTACAATCAAGTCGGCCAGTTTCACGAACAGATGGCTCCCGTTCGCTCCCACAGATGGAAGTGGGGTTACGTTGACACGACTGGAAACCTGGTGATCAAGTTTCAATACGATGACGCCAAAGACTTCTACGACGACCGAGCTGCCGTCAAAGTGGGCGAGAAGTGGGGATTCATCGACAAAACAGGAAAGGTTGTTATCGAACCGACCTACACCGAAGTAAAGAACTTTGGTGACGGCAGGGCACCAGTGGTGGTGGAAGGCAAATGGGGCTACATAGATACGGACGGCAAGATGAAAATCGAACCTCAGTACGAAACAGCTGATTCCTTCGTTGACGGCGTGGCTGAGGTGCATACCAAGGACGGACAATTCGGTGTCATCGATCAGAACGGTAACTTCCAGAACCGTCAGAGCTTCCAATCGAACGTCGCTTATGCAGAGGGCCTGGCACCGCTCAAGAAAGAAGGCGATTGGGGATACATCGATGAGAAGGGCGATTTCGCAATCGAGCCGCGCTTTGAAGATGCCCAGAAGTTTTCCGAAGGACGAGCTCTCGTTAAGTTGAACTCCCGATATGGTTTCATCAGTAAAAGCGGCAAGCTGGTAATTAAACCGAAGTACTTCGAAGCGCTCTCGTTCTCCGACGGACGCGCCGCCGTCTGCATCAGATCCAACGACGCAGACGCTGCCGAAGAATAGGGGCTATACCGGTTACGGCGCCCTCACTGCATCTCGATTTTATGTTTCTTGAGATAGAGTCTCGCTGCGTCCGAGAGAAGATCTCGGTGCATGCGCCAGGGATCGTTGAAGAAATTGACTCCCATTTCTCTGTCGAGTACATGAGTGCCAAGCAGGTCCCTGGCATACTCATCGCTTGTTGCGTTCTCAGCATAAACGATTCCATGCCCTTCCTTCTTCTCTTTCATATGCTTGAAGAAGTACTGCATGACACGTTCTTCATTGCGGGGCATGTGTGGTGCCATGATGATCACACGGAGGCGACGCCAGTCTTCCTCACCCAATTCTTTCTTCCAATCTTTGACTGCTTTATCCACATTTGACATTTCGATGCTCATCGAATAGTTGGCGTTGTCGAGACATTTCGGTCCCATGTCCCTGCAGAAGTCTTGCAGCGACTGCTTCGAGACCGTTCCATCTTTGACCACTTTGTCGATGAAGTCGCGGCTCGGGTTGATTATGTTCCACTGCTTTTGCAAAAGTCCTTCGGACAATTTCCATTCATTCAAATTTTTGCTGGCCGCCATGAAAGATTCTTTGAATGTTTGCAGTTCCCCGAGATCCTCTGAAGTCAGCTTACTGTCCGCCTTGTACACCAGTTTGCAAAAAATCGTCAGCGGTATGTGAGCCATCGATTTGAACAAATGATATTGCGGAGTGATGATCGTCACGACTTTTTCTTCGCCTTTATTGCGAAGAATAATCTTGTCTTCTTTAAGAACAACAATCGGTCCGAGTGACTGCAAGGCGTCTGTTCTAGCAGTGGCATAGATCTTTCGAAATTGACTGTTCATCTCGTCCCAGGGGACTATCAGTCTGGTTTGTTCTGTAAGCGAGATTTGGGAAACTTCATTTGTTGCCGGTTCCTTTCCGGATTTTGCTTGCGCTGGTTCCAATAGACTGACGGAACAAACTAATGCCACTGCAGGCAGTGACAGGTGAATAATTTTTCTCAAAGGGTCCTCCGGTACATTCAGCTCCACGAGGGCTGTTTCATATGCTGCCGCAGCGCTTACTTCGCTCTGGGTTTAGCCTTGACTCTCTTTCTTGTGATAGTTTTCTTGGTGGTCGTCTTAGCCGTCGATTTCGTGCTGCCATCAGATACGGTGCCCGCTGGTTTCGCAGCCGGCGGCGAATCTTCTGAGTCTACCGCTGTGGAAGCCGCTGGAGGCGGAGTGGATTTGTTGCCGGCGTTGCTGAAGTCCATGTTGAACTTGGTGAACTGTTTATCGATATCGTCGACGTCTGCCTTTTGCCAACCCTTCGCGGCAACGGCGGCTTCCAATTCCGTAAGCTCATTCAATCTTTTCGTGAACGTTTCCACATCCGCCGGTGTCAGCCAGCCTTTGTTCGCACCCATCTGGATCTGTTCCTTATAAGTGGCAATCCGTTCCTTGTACTTAGGATTGAAAACATTGGCGCCTTTGAATCCAACGCCGCGAGTTTCCACAGTAGTGGTGGTACTGGTGGTGCCCTCTTGCGCGAATGCCGGCGCCGGCACAACGGTTAGACACAGGACAAATCCGATTGATGCCAGGACTCTATTGGCCTGCTTGTTCATAAAAACCCCCGGGTGATTTGGAATGACTTGGAACGACTGTGCCATGATACATCTAAAACAGAAAGATCTCTGTATTCAGCCAATACAGAGATCCACAATTTGTATTTGTCGTGCTCAGTCCTTCTGAAATTCATCCGCCACGGAGCGCAACGCGTTCAACACTTGCATGATTGCGATCGCGTCATCATCCGCCTGATCTCTCAAGGTGATTTCAAAAGCCGGCCCATTTGTTCCATCTGACATATCTTGACTCCCGTCAACGCCCTGAAGAAATATATGCGGGTTTACGCATTTTTCGACAGAAGGCCACGAATCCTCAGAAAGAAACTGGTGGTGACTGAGTTGGTCTGCGATTGGCGATTCGATCGTGGAAATGCATTGGCCTTGCGGGCTGCGGTGGTTCATAACTTTCCGGACCCGGCAGGGGAGCCTCTGTCTGATTGATCGAACTTGAAGCGGCGGGATCGGCGAAGGCAGGATTTGCCAGATCAGCCTGTTGGTAAGGGTTCTGCATCTGATGTTGCTGCTGGATCAAGCTCGGGTCCGTGCCCTGCGGGTACGCAAAGGCGGGTTGGTTTTGAACGAGCTGATTGTTGATGGTCTGAATAGGCTCGGCAAAAGGATTAGTGGGCACTCCTCGAGACGGTACCGGAGCCTCCGGGAACGGGGTAGTTTTAACCGACCCTGAGGCGGTGCGGTTCTCCGCTCGTGCACGCATCTGCGCCATCTTCTCGTCCTGATTGAGCCAGTAAATGCGGAATCCTGCCAGGCAGAAACAGGCAACGCCCAGGATGATTGAGAAATCAGACTTCACGATCAACAAAAGCGGGATTACAACCACCAGAACCATCACGGCCCAGAACGTCACAACGGCGCCCCGTCTGCTCTCTTCAAGTTTTTCAATCCAAGCTGGATGCATATTTCTTACCTTCCCGGTAGTTGTCAATAAGATAATTGCAAAGAGGCGGTTTGCACAGGGGGTTATTACGCTTTAATAAGGAATATGGGCAGATTTTTTCCCCACAGGTTCTCGCTCTTCGGCTTTCCTGGGACCTTCGATTGGCCGAGGCATGCCTTCGCACCTACGTCTAACGCCCCTACATTTAACGCACTAACGCAGGGAACGGTCGACCGGCTCCCGTTCGGAAGCCGCTAAATTCGCCAGGGATGCCCATTTCGGGAAATCGCCGGATACAGGTTCAGGGTTTTTCCCAGGGCCTTATCAACTCGTACAACTCAGAATGGAAGCAGGTGAAATCGCTGTACAAAAGCTGGTGGAGGAACGGATGGTGCAAAAGAGATCGGCAAGTGCGTTACTGGGTGCTCTGACCCTTCTGTCTGCTTTGAATTGTGGGCCCGGTCAGGCTCAGGATCCAAGTGGACGGTACCCGGCACCCAGCCGCAGTGCGGTTCCAGATATGCGCAAATCGGTAATTGAGCTTCCAGTGAAGAGTCTCTTCAAAAGTGACAGTTCATATGGATCGACAGGTGGAACGAGAGAGCCGGTCGATGTCAGAAAAATGGCAATCGAAAGACCGATCAAGAGCTTGCTGGTTAATCCAGGTGCCGTGCCTGCCACTCTACGATACGCACCATCTGTGGTGCCAGGTGCCGTCCGTTCTTCCAGCCCGCTTTCCAGAGCAATCGGCGCCAGTAAGAGAGCAGGAATAATCACTGCCACTGCGGAGACGGCGATGGCGCCTGCCGTTCCAACTGATGCGAAATCAGTGTCCACCGTCAAGTCGACAAGTTTGACCGGCCTGATAGCCTGGCGCAAAGACTTCAATGAAGCCCGGAAAGCATCAGCGCGATCCGGCAAACCTGTAATGCTGTTCCAAATGATGGGCAGACTCGACGATCGCTTTTGTTGAACGAATGCACGTCTTGCGAGAACCGTGTTGTTCTCGTCGCCTAAAGTAGCCCAGTACGTAAACGAGCATTTCGAGCCAGTTTGGCAATCGGTGCGGGAAGTGCCGACCGTTACGATCGATTTCGGCAACGGCAAGAAGATGACCCGCACGATGAACGGCAACATCGCCACCTACATTTGCAACAATCAAGGTTATGTGATCGATGTTCTCCCTGGAATTTATGATCAGGAAACATACCTGGCAGGATTGCAAGGCATTCATGAATTGTCGTGCCAGCTGCCCACCGACAGCAAGGCTTTCGATCTGGCTTTGCTCCAGCATCACCGCACGCCTGCCAGGTCATTGGTTGAAACGGCATCATCTGCGGTGCCTGGTGTAGCATCACCGGCAGTGCCACTGGATCCGACATCAATGTCTCCGATGTCCATTTCAATGGGCAAGGAACAGTTGATGGGAGATGTGAATTTGAATGAGAATGAACGCAGACCGATGATTCACACTTACCTCAGTGCAAGAGTGAGAACCAGACCTGAAGACATGAAGAAGTGGTTATACCGCGAAGTTCTCCATGCCGATCTGGATGATCCGATGCTGGGACTGGGCAAGGTACTCGGACAGAACTATCCGTTCGATGACACCAAAGGTTGATCAAGCTACCGCGACGCATTTTCTGACGATGTCGTCGTAGCCGAGCGTGAGAAGCCAGCTCGAGATGACTGGATCGATTTCCAATAGAGAACCGACGTTCTGTCTGGCGGGAGTGACGATGAACAGGCTCACTCGCTTGGTCTCTAAGCCTTTCTTCTTGGATAGATCGACGAATTCGAAAGCGCTTTTGGTGATCAAGTCTTCTTTTGAGTTTGGGGGAACTACCGCTGTTCCATTCAGTTGTTCCTTATCATCGATCAAGCAGTAATTGCCGTTGCCATTACCGTTGGTGAATAAACCGCCCAGCTCGACCATGCGATTGTGCTGGTTGACGTGCGCAATGCCGCTGCGCGCCGAGTGATCGAAAACGATTTCCATGACACGGGAGACCACCTGCATGATAGACGTGGGGCATGTGTCGACCTGATTCGGTTCGACCAGCACGGCATAAATTTCGGTGGCACCAAGTTGAATGGCGGCTTGGATGGGCGTGTTTCGCACCAGTCCGCCGTCCATCCAGCAGCCTTCGCCCTTCAATTGTCTGGGCGGGAAAAAGAGTGGTATTGCAGACGATGCCATCAGAATATCGATCAATTCATCCTGAGTATCGATTTCGTCGCTGGTAAAAATTCGGGTTTGCAAATTGCAGAGATCGGTGGATACAAAGCCCACCCTGGTTGCCGCTGCCTTGAGCTTTTCCAGACTTACGCACTGGCGCAAAAGGTTTTCCAACGGCGAATTGTCGAGGAACCCCAATTGCTGTCCGAAGATGACCCGCCTCAATCGACCTGGATCGGGCAGCTTATAGACGTCGGAAGTGCGAATCTTGCGCCACATCTCAAGCAGAAGATCCATATCGTTTTGCGCCACCAGCGCCGCATTCAGGGCACCTATGCTGGTGCCAATCACCCAATCGAAGTGAAAATTGCGTTCGGCACAGGCTCGTGCCACGCCCGCCTCGTAAGCGCCACGGCCGCCACCGCCGGAGAGCACGAGGGCTCTGACCGGTGCGGAAGGGTCCCGCTTTGATTGAGGATCAGACATGAGTTGAGAACTCTCACTATCGGTTTCTTGTTAAGTGGAGTCAAATCCTGTATTAGAGGCTCCACCTTTACTTTACCGCTAATCCGCAATTTAGCAAATCTTCTTAATTTACTGCCGCGCTGGTTTTCACGCCAAAGCCCTTGAGCCAGTCGTTTAAATTTTCGGCGGAACGCTGATGGATCCTCACGTTCGACCGAACGCGCTCGATCATTTTGCCGGCCATACGCCTGCCTCCCTTCATGGGGTGAGTGGCAAGAAATTTTTCCAGATCGTCGGCCTGCGACTGCATGACGAACGATTTGGCACCGGACACGATGCGCGGGAAGATGTGGACCGGGTAGCGCTCTTGCATTTCGCTCCAGTGTTCCTTGACGAAACGCCAGCCAATCTCGCGCCCCTCGGTGGTTTCGATCAGCTTCAGAATCACATGTGGTGCGTCTTGGGTTTTCACTTCGTCTGTCAGCATCAATTCCAGTGTGCGTTTCTGCAACGGTTCCTTCCTGAAGTAGGCCAGACCTTCCAGGTTGCGAACCATCGCTTCGGCGGTTGAAGCTTGCTTGAAGGACCGCTCCATATCGGCGTAAACGGTTTCATCCCCGTTATAGGCCATGATGGAGACGAGGGCATCGTACAGATTCGGATTCAATGATTCCGGCTTATCCAAATAGATCTTCCACAATTTCTTGGCTTCATCTATGGTGGCACCGTCTTGACCGAAAGTTCCCATTGCATCGAGAACATGTGCTCGCAGCATCTGCATCAACTCCGGCTCTCCATCGGCGGCTTGCCAACCCAGCTTCTGCGCCAGCGGTCCTAAACGATCACGAACGAATGCAGCAAATTGTGGTCGCGACTGTTCCTTCACATACCAATCGATGGTGGCGAATTGATCGACGAGAAGATCCATTACGTTCGGATCCGATTCGTCACGATAGTGCGCCGTCAAGTTCAAGTAACTGTCGATTGGCTCCAGTCCTGCCTCTACCATCGACCATGAATCATCGAGAAGTTGATACCGCTCTCTCGCTGTCAGTTTGGATTGCAAAATGGAACCCAGTTCATTCATTCGTTTTTCCGGATAGTGAACGCGGAAATAGCCATCAGCACCGGCGTTCAAAAAGACTGGTTTGTTGAATGACAATGCGGCAACCGATTCGCTTTTGTCGTTCAACAGAACTTTGATCGTGTAACCATCGTTGCCATCCTCTAGAAACCGAGCTGTGATCGGTATTTGCCACAGTTGATTGGAGTTCTCCTCTTTGCCTTTTTGTGAAATGCTGAATCGAGTTTGCGATAGATTCATGGCCTGATCTTTCGGTTCCGGAGAAACAGTGACTACCGGATAACCTGGCGAGTAGACCCATTCTTGCATGATCTTCGCGACCGGTTTTCCCGACGCGGCTTCCAGCGATTGCCAGAGATCTCTGGTTTCTGCATTGCCGTATTGATGTTCGCGAATGTAGTGCTGAATGCCCTTCATGTAAGTCTCTTCGCCCAGGTAGCGCTCCAACATTCTAAGAACGGAAGCACCTTTGTCGTAAGTAATTTCGTCGAACATCTCTTCGACTTCACCGGGGTTGGGCACCTTCGAATAAATTGGTTTGGTCGAGGCGAGCGAGTCGGTCGCCAGTGCTGGAGCGCGATCCTTGACGAATAGATCCCACGGATGCCAGTCCGCATTGTATGCTTCGAGAACTTTTACCGACATCCAGGTCGCGAATGCTTCGTTCAACCACAGGTCATCCCACCATTTCATAGTGACCAGATCGCCGAACCACTGGTGTGCCATTTCGTGTGCTACGACCGAGGCTACATCTTGCTTCGCCTGTGTCGAGGCGGTCTTTTCGTCGACCAGCAAACGTACTTCTCGGAAGGTAATGGCGCCGAAATTTTCCATCGCTCCCGGTCCGAAATCAGGAATGGCGATCAGATCCAATTTCTTCAGTGGATATTTCACGCCGAAATATGATTCCAGATAAGGCAACATTTTTGCTGCCGCGTCTCTGGCGAAAAGCCCTTGTGTTGTGCGTCCCGGAACAGTCCAGATGCGAATGTCAACGCCGTTTGCCTGAACAGGTTCCGTACTTTCGAATGGGCCGACGATCAATGCCACCAGATATGTCGACATTTTTGGCGTTTCTTCAAAAGTGATCTGGCGCTTATTGCTGCGACCATCGACTTTGTCGAATTGAACGGGTGCGTTGGAAATGGCTGTGAGAGCGGGATCTATTGAAAGTGTGATTTTGAACGTCGCCTTCATGTCAGGTTCATCGAAACAAGGAAACACCTTGCGCGCATCAGTGGGCTCCAACTGCGTGACAGCAAGAATCTGCTTTTCGCCCTTGTCGTTCTTAAAAGTCGAGTAATAGAGCCCGGCAAGTTTGTCGTTGATCTGGCCGCCAAACTTCAGTCGCAATTCGTACTTGCCTGGCTTTATGGCGTTCTTAAACCGCAAACGCACCAGCTCATGTTCTTTGTCTTTTTCGATCTTGGTCGCTTCGATCCACTTACCATGCCCGTCGCCATCGGACTTAAGCGAAATCTCCGGTTCCGAAATATCCAGGTCGATGGCATTGAGAATGACTGTTTTAGTGGCATCGGTAACGTTCAAAAAAATAGTTTCTTCACCGCTGAATTGTTTGTGCTCCAGATCCGGTTCGATGAAAAGCCTGTATGTCTCGGGCATTACGGTGCGCGGAAGCCGTTCTATAATTACATCATCATTGTTCTCGGCTTTGACTTTTGACTTCGCCTTTTTGGCAGGCTTGGCCTTGCTTTCAGTCTTGACCGCCGGAGAGCTCTTCTTCGCCAGCGCCAACGAAGGCGTTGCGGACTGGCTGAGAACCAGGATGACCAAAAGAAGTGGAACAAGTTTGCCTGTGTCCAAACGCTTGATTCCCCGCCCCGCAAACAATCGATGCATCGTCAGTCCTCCCCATTGAGTTTCCAATCATACAGAGGCGCTGTCCTGGCATAATTAAATTGGCTGGATTGTTTTACGACTGATTCATTAAATGAGTGTTTCTATCTGGCTCGATTCGGCGTTTTAGCGCTAGCCTATTGCGTGTCTCTGACGGGGATTTTCCAATGTTTTTCAAACAGTTCTTTCTCGCCTGTCTTGCCCATGCCTCGTACATGGTCGGTTCCGAGGGCAGCGCCTGCGTCGTCGATCCGCAAAGGGATGTCGATCAGTACATCGAGACTGCCGAAAAGAACGGTCTCAAAATTGAGTACATTATTGAAACCCACATCCATGCCGATTTCGTCGGCGGTCACAAAGAACTGGCCGAGCGCACGGGTGCCAGGATTCTCTTCAGCCACCATGCTGGAGCCGGTTTTGACCATCAAGGCGTGAAAGACGGCGACAAGATTGAGGTCGGCAAGGTCACGCTGAGCATACTGGAAACGCCTGGCCATACGCCTGAGAGCATTTGTATCGTGATTACGGATCATGAAACATCGGATGACCCTGCCATGGTTCTCACTGGAGACACACTGTTCATCGGTGATGTAGGCAGACCGGATCTGGTTGGAGCGAAAGGCAAAACCAGTCAAGAGATGGCAGGCATGCTTTACGACAGCCTGCACAACAAGCTGTTGAAATTGAAGGACGAAGTGCTCGTCTATCCTGCGCACGGAGCCGGCTCCCTGTGCGGAAAAAACATGTCGACGGAACGGTTCTCCACTATGGGTCAGCAGAGGCAAATGAATTATGCTCTGCGACCGATGAAGAAAGAGGAGTTCGTCTCCATGATGTGCACTGACCTTCCTGAAGTGCCGGCCTACTTCTCCGCTGCCGTGGAGAAAAACAAAGCAGGTGCCCAGACGTTGAAAGAACTGCCGGCACCTAAAGCGATGAATGCTCAAGAAGTGAAGGAACTGATGGGCAAGGATCATCTACTGGTCGACACGCGCTCTGGCTCTCTCTATGGTGCCGGACACGTTCCTGGTTGTATGAACATCGGCCTGGGTGGTCAATTCGCATCATGGGCAGGAAGCTTGATACCAATCGGCACACCGATCATGCTCGTAGTCGAAGACAAAGAGCACATCGAAGAAGCCGTAACCAGGCTGGCTCGAGCCGGTCACGAATCGGTCGTCGGTTACCTGGACGGTGGCATCTATGCCTGGAGCAAAACCGGTTTAGACACTGGCGAAACGCCGCAGATCACCATCGATCATTTGAAGGAAAAAATGACCAGCGAAGAGAACCTTCAGATAGTCGACGTGCGCAGACCCGGAGAATACAATGGCGGCCACGTTCCTGGCGCCATCAATCTTTCATTGTCGGAACTTTCGAAGAACGTTCACAAGCTCGATCCGAACCGACCAACTGCAGTGATCTGCCAGAGCGGCTATCGATCCAACATTGCTGCCTCGATCATGCGCAACAATGGTCTCACATATTTGTACAACGTGATTGGTGGTACGAGCGCCTGGCGCAACGCCGGTTACGACGTCGAGATGTCGGACAAGGCACCAAGCTGCGCTTCCGCTTAATGACGACGTCCTCTTTTTGATCTAAAGGGCTTTAGTATTTTCACGATTGGCCCGAAATCGTTTCGTGCCTACACTGCCTGTGTGGAGTTAACGCCTGGGATCGTTAACAGTGGTGTGTGTAATCCCGAGGACGCAAGAGTGGGCGAAACCCAACGTATACAAGATTCGGCAGTCCAGCCGGGTCTCAAGCATGATTACAAATCGGATCCTATCGATCTGACCAATGTTGGATTTGATCCATCGAAACCCGAAGACCGGATGGTGATGCGCCGTTTGCTGCGAGGACCGATCCGAGATCTTCCTCCGATACTGTCTGCTCAGTCCATTGTTCAGCCGGAAACCGAGCAGATTGGACCACCGCAGGTTTGCCCGCCCAATGACAGCTATCAGAAACTGGTCACCAAAGCCTGGAACAACATTTACGATCCCAAAAAGCTTGGTGATTTGACTGAACTTCAAAACAAATACAATTGCGAACTGCAAGCGAAAAATGATCCGGTCTACTATGCCAATCAAGCATTGAAAGCGACAGACGACCCCTATACACGCGTCATGGACAAGGCGGAATCGGACGCGGAGAAGGATGAAAATGAAGGGGTATTTAAAGGATTCGGACTGCTGTTCGCCGATAAAAGTGTGACAGCGGATCCAAAATTCCCCAGTCCGTTAAAATTGACCGGCACTGTGGAGAACAGCCCTGCCTTCAAAAAGGGCATCAGGTCTGGCGATTACATCGTCGCGATCGATGGTGTTGCGCTGAAAGGAAAAACTTTCGATCAGGCCTTCGATCTAATTGACAAAGGAAAGGAACAAGAATTCTCCATTTTGCGCGATGGAAAAACCTTCAAGCACAAGATGACAGCTGAAGAAACAGACGTTCCAGCCGTCAAGTCGAAGCGATTGGCAGGCAACATTGCATACATTCAAATCAAAACCTTCGATCAAAATGATGTGTCGGATGAACTTCAAGAAGCGCTCAAGAAGCACCGCAAGGCGAGTGGATTCATTATCGACGTGCGCGACAATACCGGCGGATTTTTCCAGGAAGCGATAAACTCGGCGTCTTTGTTCGTCAAGAACGGAAAAATCGTATCGACCAGAACAAGAATAGATCTTGACGAAAAGGGTGGCGCTAATCCCGCGGCTGGTGCCGGTGGCACCGATCAGCAGACTCCCGCGGTCGCCGGCGATGCCGCCAAAGGTGCATCGCAAGCCACCGCCAATGGTGCCAAGAAGCCAATGGACTTCGAGAAAGTGACATATCATGTCAACGCTAAAGGTTTGACTGAAACTACTGTGGACGAAAACGAAGGAACGAAACAAGAGAACGTCAGGACAAGATATCCGGACCTGGTCGACAAGCCCACTGTCGTGCTGGTAAATGGTGATTCCGCTTCTTCCTCTGAAGTGTTCACAGCCGCGCTTCAGCAGAACGGTGACGCTAAAGTAGTGGGAACAAAAACCTTCGGAAAAGGCATCGGTCAGACAATCTTCTACAATCAACCCGAGAGCAGCACTCTGCGTGTGACCAGCTTCCGCTATTTCACACCGAAGGACAACTGGCTTGGTGATGGACATAACGAGAAAATCGGAATAAGACCTGACTTTGAAGTACACAACGGACCAGGCGCCAAATTCGGTTCTCGCCAGGACCGCCAACTCAGAGTCGCAATGCAAGAAATCAAAAAGAAAATCGGCACCAACAAGTGGTAGCCGATTTACAATGCATCAAATGTGGTGCCTATTTGATTTTCATACCGCAACCGGAGAGACGATACCACCATGGCTGGCGTAATTTCTCAAGTTCGGTGAGTGCGCTGTCCAGTTTGTTTTGAAGTTCTGTAGCGCGTCTGGCCTGGTTCTCGAGCACCGGAATCAGTTCCAACTTAGACTCTTGCTCTTCAACCACGCGCTCCATGTGTTTGATGCGAGCATAAGCTCTGGTCAAACGACGATTGGTTTCGGCAAGCAATTCGTGCACTTTTTGAACTTGTCCGAGAAGCTCGAGCAAGGTTCTAGTCTCGTAGTAAACTGTCGTCTTCTCGAGGTCGACAACTGGCTCGATTACCGGCTCGACAACTTCGACATGGGCTTTATCAAGAAAAGCTTCCAAACCTGTCAAAGTAACCGGGTCTGGTCGCGCCTGTTGAGGATTCGTATTCATAGTCTAGTAATACTTTCTAGTTTGCCACTCGTGAATGACATTATCTGTGGTGCCTGCCATGAGCGCAACACTTGACTACTTGCGGTGCTCCATTGCCCCATCTATTGTCCGTTTTGGGGAATTACTCTTCGTCCGCTCCGGCACTCTCCGAAACTTCTTCTCGGTCGCTGGCACCTTCGGCGGTGCCACTGGCTGAAGAGGATCCGGATGCCGGTCGTTTCTTTTTGCCGGCTGTGACCATGTAGTAAATGGTCACTCCAAAGATCGCAAAAACCATCGTGACAAGAATTCCAATCGAGACAATCATCAGCTGATAGCCGGCTGGGTCAGCCTTTGTCGACTCTGCGATAGGTACGAAAGCATCCCCCGGTTCCGTCGCCCAAGCTATCGAGAAGGCACCAGATATGATGCTTGAGAGAACGGCAACGACGGCCGTTCTTACCCCAATCGAATATCGAGAGACTGATATCATATTGATTTCTCTTCCGGATAGTTCAGTTCTCTCCAGCGCCGCATGCCGCCGTCCATCGAGAGTACATTGGTGTAACCCATCTTCTGCATGTTGAATGCGGCCAGAGCGGATCGGTATCCACCGCCGCAATAGAGAATGACTTCGTCTTTTTTGTCAGGAATTTTTGTTTCGATGTCGCGTTCCAATATTCCGCGACCAATGTGTTGAGCCTGGGGAGCGTGTCCTTCATTCCACTCGTGATCTTCTCTGACATCGACTAAGTGGAACTCTTCTCCGCGTGTCAAACGTTCGTAGACAACTTCCGGAGTAGTTTCCTTGATGCTTGGTCGAACTTCTTCGACGAGTTTGACAAACGCTTCCGAATGTTTCATCGCGTTCAATCTCCATGCCCTGGACAAACGATAACGGGGAGTATAGCAGTTCGCGGTCGCCGATCACTTTATAAGGGCAATGTTGAGAATTCGGCGAATGGGCGAATGTGCTGAGATAATCAGGCAGATTCGGCTCTCGGAGAAAGATAATGCTTTACAAACCAAGTCAGAACACCATCGACCTCTTCGGTACAAAAGTGCCTGAACCGCGCGTGTTGATTGATTTTCTGGGGTTTGAAACACACGTCAAACAAATCCGTGAGAAGCGCGGCGCCTCGGTCTGGCCGGGCTGGTACGATCATGCTGCCTACTACATCGTCGACATTTCCGCCGCCAAACTGTTCGGACCAGGTGAGGAAGTTGTCATTCCTGAGTGCGTGAAGGCTGCCGATTACGAATTTGAAATTGGCTGCTATGTCACTAAGTCAGCGACTTTGAAAACGATGGAAGAAGCAGTGGCATTCTTCAAAGAGAACTGCTACCTGACGATTTTGAATGATTGGTCGGCGCGCGACATTCAGAAAATCGATATGCTCGGTCTCGGTCCCGCCAACAGCAAATTCATCATCGGCAACAGCATCGGACCGAAACTGGTTCCTGCCAGGGATCTGAAGATGGATGAGAACGGTGTTCTCGACATGAAGATGACATTGAAGATCAATGGCGAAGTGAGAACGGAGACGAATTACAACACGCTCTATCACACTCATCCGGAAAGCAAACAGAAATCGGCCTGGAGTTTCCCACGCTTGATGGCATTCCTGGGCAAGCAAAACATCGCTGTGGAGCCGGGTTACCTGCTTGGTTCCGGCACCGTGGGTAATGGCTGCATCGCTGAGTTCTCCGCGAAAGTCGATCCTGACACCAACAAAGAGTTGGAACCGGCTAAATTCACCTGGTTGAAGAACGGCGATGTCGTCTCGCTAGAGGCAGAAGGCATCGGTGTTCTCGAGAACAAGATTCAAATCAAACATCTCGCCGCCGTCAACTAGTTGCATAATTGATCGAACTGCGTGCCACCGTCTGTGGTGCATCGTTCTGAATTCAAAATGAACGCCTTTCTCATAACTGCGAGCACGACTCGTCGGGGCGCACTGCGTGCGCCCGTTGAACGATGTTCCGCGACCATAAGAGTTTGCCCTCGGAGGGAATCGAACCCTCAATCCCTTACGGGCACCGCATTTTAAGTGCGGCTCGTATACCAGTTCCGACACAAGGGCGTAAGAGCCATATTGTACAGAAAATCGAAGCCCAATGCTTTCAAATCCCGAGCGATTTGCATTAACAGTGCATTGAAACGATTGACAATTAACGACTGGCTGCGGCGTGGTCGAGCTTTTCGAGCTGTGCGTCGAATTCGGGCGTTCTTGCATCGCCACGCTTGAAGAAATAGATCGACCAGAGGCTGATGAACAGCCATGAGATGCCTATTGAGCGATCTAGGAGACGTTTGGCATTGCCTGGATCGTGGAGGAAATTGCCTGTCAGACTGGACAAGAACAGGGTGATTGGATCGGGCTCAATCAAATTACCGCTTCTGGCCCAGGTCAACACTTGAATGCACGATAACGTCACTGTTGCCCAGATGGCTAAAACGACGGTCCTCTGCGAAAGATCCGAGAGCCGTACATCGAGAAACCCGGTTTCATCAAACGAAACGACGATCGGGCGCCTCAAATAAGCGGCGACCAGGAATGCCAGAATTCCGGTAACCAGGAAAGCGACCTGGTTGGCTTGCCAGGCTTGTGCGAGATAGAAAATTGACGCGGCGAACCAGGCATAAGCTAATGTGAGCCGTCCGCGGGACATCCAGTGCGTGCGAGTGGTGCGAATAAACACCGCTATGCCGCCAAGAACGGCAAGGAAAGCGCATCCGAAGGCATATACAACATCGATGGCGGCATGTGCTCGTTCTTCTTGATATCTCGCCAGAAGCGTAGCCGCTTCCGGATCGACACCGAAGAGATCGTAATAGTCGACTCTAAATGACTCATACGCTTCCGTGCTGTGGAATTCTTCAATCCGTTCTCTCATTAATCCTTTGATGGAACGCTCTAAGAAGGAACGCTCCGGACCGAAGAGGTTATAGAAGAATGCGGAAATCACCGTGTCATGGTGCTCGCTGTAGCGAACGGAGACAGGATGCAGGAATTGCGCATCCTGACTGAAACGCTCCTTCGCCCAGGTCCTCAAAGACTCCAGCGCCGTGGCGTTCTTGCTTGAATAATCGGAGTGAACCAGCACCATTCCGATATTAGAAGTCATCACTTTGTTGACGAACTGCGGATCGCGCGAGTTCTGCACTTCAGGGGAGTTTGTCTCGTAGTAAGGATCAACTATCGGTGCGAGATCCGGCGTGTATTTTTCAAAATACGACAAGAGTGCCGAAGCCAGCACGAGGATGAGAATGCCAATTGTCAGTTTCCGTCGACTCACAGTAATTCAGCTCCGCGGTCAGCTGTCAGGTGCATAAGTATATTCGCTGACGGAACCGTACTGGGCTTATTTGAACAGTGATTATGTTAAAAGACTCTACTCTAAAAATTTGCTCTCAAAGAATATCTTCGCGAACCGCCACAACTTCCGCTATGTCAATCAGCTGTCACCCCGGCGGGTTAGATTGGGGATTACGAACGAGGAACGCTTCGTATCGAGCGGACAAAGTTCTTATAGCAATCACAACGCTGCCTGTCTGTTCGTTAAGGAGAGCTGCTCCGACAGCAAATGAGTTTCCACAGTGGTGACAGTTGAACGGTATCGCCCGTGGTGCCCATTGAGCGTGATACCATATACGGTGGCGCTTGAGTTCATGGGATTATCGGTCCAGCATAAGACTGGACGACATGACGACCAGTCGACAATACGACAAATGCCGGCGCCTTATGCCAAAATTTGATACCTGGCGATCTGAATTTGAGGAAAACGTTGATGAAAACCGAGTTATCGTTAGCTGACGCCTGGGAGCAAGAAGCTGAAAAGTGGGTCGAATGGGCTCGCAAACCGGGTTTCGATTCGTACTGGCAATTTCATCGCGATCAATTTCTTTCCAGCACAGTGGGATCCGAAGCTTGGAATTCACGTGACTTGAAGTCGCGG
>JADMIO011721397.1_pt1 | contig 98546 bp, 178 predicted proteins | sample 8958161 | NCBI WGS metagenome assembly JADMIO01 (sample SAMN16585339, study PRJNA669376) | soil metagenome | isolation source: Crop rotation soil | place: USA: Cullars Rotation, Alabama | collected 2011
CACGCGATCCTTGCGGTGCATGACGCGCAGCAGAAGTTGAACTCGATCCTCGCGAACCCGCAGTCCACGTCCCGGCAGCGTCAAGAGGCGCAGTTGGCGTTCGACGAGGCCAAGCAGCAGCTGTTGGAGTTGGGCCAGGCGGGGAAGCGGCTCGCCGACGATAAGGCCAAAGCCGACGCCGCCGGCATCAACGGATCGAAGCAGGTCGTCGCCGCCACCAGGCAGGTCGAGGACCGGCAGCAGGCCCTCGCGGCGGCTGAGCAGGGCGTCACCAAGGCCCGGCTGGACGCAGCGAACACCGCCCGAACCAGCGCCGAATCCGTCGCCAAAGCCCAGCAGGCCGTCGCCGACGCGCAGGCCGCACAGGCGTCCCAGGCACGGCAAAGCGCCTTTTCCATCGCGCAGGCTCAGCAGGCCGTCGTCTCGGCGCAGCGCGGCGTGCAGGCCGCGACCGTGTCGGCTGGCACCGCGGGTGGTGCGGCGATGCAGAAGCTGAACAAGGCGATGGCTGATCTGTCGCCGCAGGGCCGCGAGTTCGCCGCGTTCATCTTCGCGCTGAAGGCGCCGCTGCTCGACCTGCGGCGCACCGCCGAGGCCGGGGTTCTGCCCGGCGTCGAGGACGGCATCAAGTCGATGCTGACCGTCCTCCCGACCGCGTTGACGCTGGTGGGCCGGTTCTCGACGTCCGTGGGGAACCTTGCCCGGTCGGCGGGGGCTGCGTTCGCGCAGCCGTACTGGGTGAACTTCGCCACCGACCTCACCAACACGGCCATCCCGGCGATGGAGAACACCGCCAAGGTTGCCTACAACCTGGCTGTCGGCGTGTCCGGGCTGGTGCATGCGTTCCTGCCGCTGTCCGGTGACATCGGCGGCGGGCTCCTCAAGTTCTCCCGGGACTTCGCCGCCTACGGCCTCACTCTCGAGAACACGGCCGGGTATCGGGCGTTCCTGGACTACGTCCGGACCGTCGGCCCCGAGGTCGTGCAGACGGTGTCGGAGGTGGCGCAGGCCGTCATCCGGATCGTGCAGGCGGTCGCCCCGATCGGCGGGGTGTCCCTGACGTCGATCCGGCTGTTCGCTGAGGCGATCAACGCCCTGCCGGTGCCGGTTCTGACCGCGCTGGCGGGCGGGATCGTGTTGGTGACGACGGCGACGAAGGCACTGTCGTTCGCGCGGCTGATCGGCGAGACGAACGCGTTCGCCGGGGCGCAGCTACTCCTGTCGCAGGCGACGGGTGGTTTCCGGACCGGGCTCGCTGGCGCTGGCCCGGAGGTCGGCAAGTTCGGGACCGCGTTGGCAGGGGTGAAGGGCGGCGCAAAGGGCGCCGTCGACGGCATCGGCGGCCTGCTCGGCATGGTCGGGCTCGGCGGCCCGCTCGGCGTCGGCCTTGCCGCGGGCACACTGCTGATCACGGCGTGGGCGAACCATCACGCCGACGCCGCCGCGAAGATCGCCAAGCACAAGTCGGCGGTCGACGACATCAACGGGGCGATCAAGGCCAACTCGGGTCTGATCGACGAGAACGTCCGGAAGGTCGCCGCGAAGGCGGCCTTGGACTCGGGTGCGCTCAGCCTGGCGCAGAAGACCGGCATTGCCCTGTCCGACGTCACCAACGCCTACATTCACGGCGGCACCGCCGTCGATTCGGTCGTGTCGCAACTCGACGCGTACATCGCGTCGGAGCAGCGGGCCACCCAAACCGACCAGGCGAACTCCACGCAGCACACGACGAACATCAAGAACGCTCGTGAGCTGATCGGAATCCTCGGCGGCCAGAAAGACGCGGTCGCGAGCAGTTCGTCGGAGACCGCCAAGGCCACCGCCCAGCAGAAGCTTCTCGACGAGGCGATGAAGGGCACCGGCGCGACCGCAAGCACGAACCTGACCCCGGCACAGATCACGCTGGGGCAGGCGCTGCGGGTCGTCGCGGACGAGTCGAAGACGGCCACCGACCGAGCGAACGCGTTGAAAGCCGCCGACGATGCGGTGTTCGGCGCTGCCCGGAACGCCATCACCGCCGAGCAGGACCAAGCGTTGGTGCTGCTGCAGGTCGCGGCGGCCGGGAAGCAGAACGCCGACCAGCAACTGTTCGGCAAAGCCACCTTGGACCTGCACTCCGAGGCGTCGATCCGTAACCGGCAGATGCTGGAGCAGCGGTTCCTGGCGTTGGGGCAGCAGTACCTCGCCGACGTGCAGTCTGGCGTGGCTGTCGACGCGGCGTCGAAGAAGCACGACACCAACCGTGACTCCCTGATCAGGGCGGCGGGCGCGGCCGGCTTCGACAAGGACGAGGTCAACAAACTCGCGAACGCGTTCGGCACCCTGCCGACGGACCCGCGGGTGCAGGTCACCGTCCTCGGTGTTGCCGAGGCGATGAACAAGCTGGAGACGGCGCAGATCGCCGAGTTCGGGTTGCGCAACGGCCTGGACCCGGCGGAAGCCCGGCGGCAGTGGAACCAGCAGAAGGATCCGCTGCGCCGCGCCACCGGTGGTGCTGTGTTCGGGCCAGGTGGCCCAACCGACGACCGGATCCCGGCGTTGCTGTCGAACGGCGAACACGTCATCACCGCCCGCGAGGTGCAGGCGGCCGGCGGACACCAGGCGATTGAGGCGTGGCGGAAACTGCTCCTCGGCAGCCGGCAGCCGCAGGCCTTGTATCCGGGTGACGGGTCGGGGGGTCTCCGGTTCGCGAGTGGCGGACCGGTTCGGCGGCCGTCGTCGCAGCCCCGCCGGTCGGAGGCTTGGCCGTTCGATTTTCCGCTGCGGGTGAAGATCCCGTCGCTGGAGGAAATCCGGCGGACCGCGCTATTCGGCCCGAACTTCACCGGTGACATCTCCGGCGGCTTGGCGGCGGCGATCGCGTTCGTGCAAAACCAGGTCGGTAAACCGTACGTGTGGGCGTCAGCCGGCCCGTACGGCTACGACTGCTGTATCGTTGCAGGTGTGCGGGTTTATGGGCCAGACGGAGCCAAACGTATAGAGGATGTGCGGGCGGGCGACCGCGTCTATTCCTACGTGGACGGCAAGCTCAAGGCCCACACCGTCACGGCGGCGTGGCAATCCATCCGTCAGCCCGTGTTCGCGGTTCGTACCCGCAACCGAACCGTCACTGCCTCGGCTAATCACCCGTTCCTACGCATGGAGAAGGTGGGCTACGAGCACGCCGAGCATTGGGAAGACGCGGAATGGCCGGGCATCCCGGAGAAGATCACATCCTGTACCGTCTCGACCTGTAGCAATCCGTTAAACGCCAATCTCCTCTGCGGGAAGCATCGGGAACTGTGGCGCAAGAACGGTGACCCTCGGATCAAGTTCGTCACCCGGGGTCGCTACGTCAAGGAACGGGTCTGGGAGGACGCCGACTGGCCTGGCGTGACGGAGACGACGCGCGGTTCCCGGGTTCGCGGCGAGCTGTGCTCGTTGTCAACATGCTGCGAGATCGTGAAGACGCTCGGTATGTGCGGCAAGCACCACGCCCGTTGGCGGAACCACGGTGACCCGCGGGTTCGGCTGTCGAAGCGGAGTCGGTACGAGGCGCGCTGGGCTCGCCTCGACGAACTCCAGCGCGGCGACCTACTGGTTCAGCCTCGCATCATGCCCACCGACGCCCAACTCGACCCGGCTCTACCTGATGGCATGCCGATCGACACGGACGTCGCTTGGCTGATCGGGGCGATGGTCGGCGACGGCACCGTCACCGACCGGGCCGTCCGGCTTTGCCTGTTCGGTGACAGGCGAGACCGGGCCACCGAGATCATCCGGTCGCAGTGGGGCGGCAACCCGACGCACGGCGAGAGTTATGGGCTCGTCGCGTCCAATGCGAAGCTGGCTCGGACGTTGACCGAGTTGGGGATGCGGGTCCATGGTCCGGACAAGCGGGTTCCTCAGGTGGTGTGGTCGTGGCCGAGCGCGCTTCAGCGGTCGTTCCTGGACGGCTACTGCGACGCCGATGGGCATCGACCCGCGAACCAGAGTCGCCACGGCGAGCGCACATACGCTTCGGCGTCACGTGAACTCATCGAGGACGTCCGCGCGCTGCACATAGTGCTCGGCGACCTTGTTTCGAACATCCACGTCACCAAGCGGACCAAGCCGATCACCATCAGGGGCAAGCTCGTAAAGAACGCCCGTGACCAGCACTCCATCACGGTATGGCGATCGGGCGGCACTCGGGGCAATGAGGCGAAGTTGCGTCAGCAGCCGAACCTCGCCGAGTGGCTGGACGCGAGCGACTTCACGTTGAACCCGGTGCTCTCCATCATCCCGATGGGCGAGGAAGACACCTGGGACCTCAACGTCGAGGACGCGCACAACTTCATTGCCGATGGGGTCGTGGTCCACAATTCGGGCATCGTCAGCGCTGCATACAACGTGGCGCACGGACGGAATCCGTACAGTCACACGTTCTCGACCATGAACGAACGGCCGTACTTCCCGCTGCCCGGCTACGGGCCGTTCACCGTCGGCTACACGAACCCCGGCGAGGCCGGTGTCGGTGGCGGACCAAACGGCGTCGGGCACACGGCGGGTCGGATCGGGAATTTCGCGTTCGAGTCTGTCGGCGGCCAGGGTGTCCGGTCGGGGTCCAGCGTTACTCCGCTGGGCCGGTTCGCGCACATCGGCCACTACGACACGGGCGGGATCCTGCCGCCGGGGTTGACGATCGCCCGTAACGACACCGGACTCAACGAGTTCGTGTTCACCGGCGACCAACTTAGGTCGCTCGGTGGCGGTGGGGCGCAGATCACGCAGCACATCTATCCGCGGGCGAACCAGTCGGAGCGGGAAATCGCTGCGGCGACGAAACGTGAGCTGGCGTGGGAGTTCAAGGACTAACCGGTAGGGGGCGGCGATGACCTTGCCGGTCGCCTACCGGCCTGCGGTTACTGCGCCGCTGGTGGGGTGGGCTGTCGAGTTGGATGGTTGGGGTGCCGGCGGGTTCGGCACCCCAACGTTGGACGCCAACTCGACGGAATGGTGGGTGACGAAGGTCGAGGGGTGGCGGGACCGGCCCCCGATGCGGGTGTCTAGTACGGCGCGGCAGGCCGACCACGGCTCGTTCGACGCCCCGTCGTACCTCGATTCGCGGATCATCACCATCGAGGGTGTCGCGATCTGCACCAGCGAGGTCAACGCCTACCTGTCGGCGGACATCATGGCGTCCGTCTGCTCCGACTTCACTGGCCTGTATCCACTGGTGGTGACCGAGCCGGGCAGGCCGGACCGGCGGGCCTACGTCCGCATCAACGACGCCACGAAGGTCTCCGAACCGTATGGGGCGAGCAGCGTCGCGTTCGACTGGTCCCTGCAGCTCCGCGCGCCGGATCCCCGCCGCTACGCCGACGCGGAGACGGACATCACCCTCACTTTGCCGACCGGTGCCGGTACGGGTCTGATTCCGCCGTTGACGCCGCCGTTGACGCTGCCGTCGGGGGTGGCGACGAACGTCGCGACCGCCGTGAATGCCGGCACGATCGCCACCCGCCCGGTTGTCACGTTTGTTGGGCCGGTCACGAACCCGGCGATCGCGAACATCACGCAAGGCCGGACCCTGTCGTTCCTCCTTGACATCGCCGCCGGCGACTCGCTGACGGTCGACTTCGATCAGAAGTCGGTTCTGCTGAACGGCGAAGTGTCGCGGGCGTGGGCGATCGAACCCGGCTCTGCGTGGTTCGACCTCGGGCCGGGCAACAACGACATCCAATACCAGGCCGACGCGGGCACGGGGCAGGCCACCATCGTCTACTCGTCCGCGTGGATATGAGGGGCCACCCATGACCGACGCTGCCGCGCTGCAGGCGCAACTCGACCGCATGCAGGCACTCCTCGACCGGTATGGCATCACCGAAGAAGCCGCCGCCCGCACCGCACCGCCGAAGCGGGCGTTCTTCGAAGCGACGTTCTCCGGGCCGGCCCGGCGCCGCAAAACCGCCGCCCAGGCACTCGAGGACGCCGGCTACACCGTCCGGCCGCACGACTCGATCCACGACGACGACACCGACGGCTGGGTCACCGTCGAAGTCGACTGGACCCGCGACGGTCCGATCGACCACGGCTTCCAGGACGAGCACCTCCGCAAGGCGCAAGCCGCAGCCGAACAGGCCGGCTACACCGTCCGGACCCACGGTGCTGTCGGTGCCGGCACCACCCAACGCGCCTAACCGGCCACCGCACCTCCCCTGATCGCAACGTTGACCCGAGGAGGCCGCGATGGCGTTTGACGCTTGGCCGATTGAGACGATCGCCTACTCCGGGCAGGAACTGCGGATGGGCACCGTCCTGCCGTACTGCGTCGGCGACGGCACCGGCCTCGGCGCGAGGTCATCCGTGCGGTCGTCGGGCGGCGGCACCGACCTGCGCGTCCAGCAGCAGTCCAGCCCCAACATGACCGTCAAAGTGTCCCCCGCTGTCGCCGTCATTCAGGGCGCCGCGTCGTCACTGCAAGGCCCCTACACGTACGCGCTCGACGCCGTCACGAACCTGACGATCTCCGCCGCGCACGCCTCCCTCAGCCGCACGGACAGAATCTGCGTCCGGATCCGCGACTCCACGTTCGACACATCCGGACAGAAAGACTCCGGCCTCATCGTCATCACCGGCACCCCCGGCGCCGGCACCCCATCCGTCCCGACCGACGCCACCTACTACACCCTCGCCCTGATCATCGTCACTGCCGCGAAAACGTCGATCCTCACCGCCGACATCAGCGATCAGCGCCTGTTCTTCGCCGCGGCCGGCGGCACCATCCTCGCCTCGTCGACCGTCCGGCCGACCAGCCCCACCATCGGGCAGCAAATCTACGAGTCCGACACCAAACTGTTCCTGTTCTGGAACGGGTCAGCATGGGTGGCGAACGCGGTTCAGCAGATCGCCCAGCAGGTACTGGGCTCGACCACCGCCTCCGTCACGTTCTCGAGCATCCCGGCCTACTTTTCGTCGCTGCGGATGCAGATCTCGGCCCGGTCGACGGCGTCGGTGATTTGGGAGCAGGTGAATCTGCGGTTCAACGGCGACAGCGGCACGAACTACCACTCGCTGGGGTTTTGGGCGAACCAGAGCACCGGCACGTCCGGGACCGTCACCTACGGTCAGAACACGGCGCAGACGTCGACGAACATCGGCGACATCTACGGCGCGTCGGCGGGTGTGTCGACGGTGACCGGCGGGATCACAGCCGACATCGCGCACTACGCCAACACGTCGTGGACGAAGAACATCACCGCCCAGTTCTCGGCCGTCAACGGCACGAACTTCTCCGGCGGTGAGCGGCACTCGGGGTGGGCGTCGACGTCAGCGATCACGTCGATCACGTTGTTCCCGGCGACGGGCAGCTTCGCCACGAACTCAACATTCACCCTGCTCGGCGTTCCGTAAACCGGCTCTGACCTGCGGAGACCTGCCGTCGTGTCCCCGACCGATTGGAGGCGGCGGTGGGCTCGTACCGGTACATCGTGGCGAATACGAAGGACGGGCTCGTTTTGGACGAGCTTCCGTTGGTCGTCGACTCGTTCTCGAACCAGCTCGGCGAGGGCGGCACCCTCAGCGCCACCCTGCCGATCGGGAGCCTGAACCGGGATTTCAAGGCGGTCACGGAACCGGGGAAGACTGCCCTGCACGTGTTGCGGGACGACACGCTGGTCGTCTGGTCGGGGCCGATTGTCGGCCGGGAGCCGTCCGGCGACGACAAGGCCACGATCCGCGCGGAGACGTGGGAGCAGTGGCTTCGCAGACGGAAGATCAAGACTAACTTGTCGTACACGTCCACCGATGTGTTCACGATCATCCGCGGGCTCCTCGACACCATCCAAGGGCACCTCGGCGGGGCGCTCGGCCTCGACGTCGACACCACCATCTCGGCTGGCTGGACCCAGACTGTCGCCTGGAAATACGAAGATCGCGCCGTCGTGTGGGATGAGATCCAGCGGTTGGCGGAGACCGGCGGCACGGCCGAGATGTATATCGACGTGCAGCAGGACCCGGCGACGGGGACGTTCGCGCCGTTCCTCAACTTGGACACGCCGCAGATCAACGCCGAACTTCCGCCGATCGTGCTGGAGTATCCGGGGAACGTCCTGCAGCACCCCACCTATCCGGAAGCGGTCGTCGCGAACGCGGTCGCCGGTCTCGGTAAGGGCGACGGCGTCTCCAAGCTGATCTATGAGGCGATTGACACGGCGGGGCAAATCGCCGAAGGCTACCCACTAGTGGATAGTGATCTCTCGGTAGGCGAGGAAGATGACCTGGCGCGACTCACCGCCCGCACCAAAGTCGACCTCGCCGTCAGGCTGGCGGACAACGCGATCCCGCAGGTTGTCATCAACGGCGACACCCCCGGCCTCGAGTTCGGCTCGTTCCCGCTCGGTGTCCCCGCGCGGCTGCGCGTGACCAGCCCGTATTTCCCGGCGTCGACGATGGGCGCCCCCGGTCTGGATGCGACGTTCCGGGTCGTCGGCTGGTCGGTGAAACCACCGTCGGACGGCGGTATCGAAGAGGTCACTCTGACGCTCGCCTCGGGGTTGGGGAAGATCCGGCCGCCGCTCGATGACCGCAGGTTCCAGCGGTGGCTACGCAACTTGGAACGAAGAGTGACCGTGTTCGAAACTCGTCGATGACCTAGCGGGGGTGGCTGTGCGCCCCTTCCTCGCCGCCGTCATCTTCGCCGTCGCATGGCTCGCCTTCCCGGCCCCGACCGCGCACGCCGCCGACACGACCACCGTCGTAGCGCTGTTCGCCCGGGTCAACAACCGGTTCGTCACCGCCGACCACGCCGGCACCGACCCGCTGTTGGCGCAGCGCGGCGCCGCCGGCGTGTGGGAGACGTTCGACGTCGAACCGGTCGGCTCGGGCGGTTGGGTGGCGTTGAAGTCGCGGGCAAACGGCAAGTACGTGACCGCCGACAACGCCGGCGCGGACCCGCTCATCGCCAATCGGGCGACGGTTGGCACGTGGGAGCAGTTCCAAATCCAGGCCCGCCCCGACGGGGCCGTCAACATCTTCGCCCGCGCGAACCGCCACTACGTCACCGCCGAGCAGGCCGGCACCGCGCCGCTCATCGCGAACCGGACCACAGCTGGGGCGTGGGAGGCGTTCGACGTCACCACCGAAGCCGGCGTCCCGGTGGCGGGTGTGCCGATCGTCCGGACGACAGCGCTGTGGCAGGCCGTCGACGACGACAACGCCGTCGACGTCCAGCCGTTGGGTGACTCGTGGACCGGCGGCGGCAACGGCTGCAACGGCGCTACTCCCGACAATTGGCGGGCCGCAGCCGCACCACGGCTGGTCGCCGCGATCCCGCAGGCGCTGTACGTCGGCGCCACCCAGCAGGGCTGCTCCGGGGACACGTGGAACTCGGGCTGGGGCGGCCGGAAGATGGCCGACGGGCTCGCGAACGACATGTGGCGGCAGTGGCTTACCGGCCTGCACCCGACCGGCGCGACCCCGGACGTGGTTGTGCTCGAGTTGGGGATCAACGACTTCTGGGCCGGCAACTGCTCCGCGGTGGACTGCCTCGACCGGATCGACCTGCTGGTCGGGAAGATCCTGGCTGTGGATTGGCGGATCCGGGTCGTCGTCTGCGACATCCCCAAGATCGCGCTACCCGCAGATCGGCAGGCCGAGATCGCCGCCTACGACGCGGCGCTACCCGGCCGGCTGGATCACTACGGTGCCACCCGCGTCGGGGTGGCCCGCCTGTCGACGCACTGGGATCCGGCCAAGACGTCCGACGGGGGCTTTCATCCGAGTGTGGCCGGGTATGACGAAGTCGCGGACGCCATCCTCGACTCGCCCGCGTGGCCGATCTGGTACGGGGTGACGCCGTAGGTCGCCCGTTCGGGACGATCACCGCCGCGCTGCGGCGGGTACCTACACAGCGTGTCGTATGTGCCGCATGACCTGTTCGCGATCCAGAGCCTGTGGCACGAGATGTTGGGGACACCGCCCCGGCCGTCAGCGATCCTTGGGCACGGCCGCGACTCCGACAGTTACCACTGCGGCGCGTCGGCGTTGCGGCGGTGGGGCAAAGCGCCCGAACAACTCGCCTGGGGCTATTCGGTGATGGAGTCCGGACGGGACCGCGGCGCGCTGACTGAGGCGGCGTCGGCGCTCGACCTGCCCACTCCGACGCAGGCGTTGCGGGATGTCATCTCGCGGGTCGTGTGGCTCGCGGAGCGGGGCGACAACCGCTGTTTCCACCTGCGGCGGGTCTGCTGGTCCCCCGACGGCCGGCTCGTACGGCGCTGGGACGACCTCGAACCGCCCAGCCTCCTCGACGACCGGCAGCACCTGGCTTTTGTTCACCTCGCGTTCTACCGCGACGGGGAAGGCCTACGGCACCGCAGCGTCGACTTCGGCGGGCTACTCGCCGAACTCCTGGCCGAGATGGCGCCCATAGTCAGTCGGGCGGCTTAGGGCTTCCACTCGTCGCGGTAGCCGGGCCGGTCGACGTACGGCAAGGCCAGTAGGGCAAGCGCGTCCCCGACGGACGGCATCGCCCAACGGTTGTTCTCGAGCGAGTAGTCCTCGAGGCGGATCAGATAGTCCAGCAGCCGCCGCTTGGCCTCCACCTCGCGCAGCCCCCGGTTCGCCCAGCTGACCTGACGGAGCAGATCTTCGCGCGTGGTCGCGCAGCCGTCCTTAGCGAGGTTTTCGAGCTCGACACCGATGGCGAACTCGACGTCCGCCGCGTCCTTGTCGAGCTGCGCCCGCAGCCACGCCACCAGGTCATCCACCTGCGCATCCTCTCACCCCAAGCCCGCCGGGAGGTCGCCGTGGCCCTTCTCGGCTGGGACGCGAGTAATCACGATTGGCAGCGCGGGGCAATGGACCTCGCACAGGCCAAGGCCGCGGGGATTCAGTTCGCGACCCACAAACTGACGGACGGGCCACCCAAGTACTACAAGGACCCCTACTTCGGCCAGTTCATCACCCGCGCCCGCACCGCAGGCATTCCTCTCGTTGGCGCCTACCACGTCCTGTGGAACAAAGACGTCCCCGGACAGATCGCCTGGTTCCTCAACGAACTCGACACGGCCTGCCCCTGGTGGCGTGGCGAGCCGTTCATCCTGCAACTCGACTGCGAACCGTTCAGCTACAACGGCGGCGCACCCACCCTGACCACGATCCGCGACGCCGCCGACCGGCTCGTCAAGGCGACCGGAGGCACGCACCGGCCCATCGTCTACGCCCCGCAATGGGTGTACGGCAACGGCCTCGCCGGACTGCCCTACCCGCTGTGGGCGTCGGCGTACGGCACCAACAGCGTCTCCGTCCTCGGCGGCGCCTACCCCGGTGACCAGTCGTCGCGGTGGGCTGCCTACTCCGGACAAACCCCCGCCATCTTGCAGTACGGCTCGCAGGTCCGGATCGGCTCGCAGCCGACCTGCGACGCCAACGCCTACCGCGGCACCCTCGGCCAGTTGACATCCCTCGTGCATCCGGGAGGCGACGACATGCTCGACGACGAACGCAAAGCCTTGTTCGACATCCAGACCCGGGTGAAGTGGATCGACGGTCGGGAGGCTGCCGAAGCGGACGGCACCGTCGACTACACCGACCCGTCGGGGAGGGCGCACCCGAACCAGTCGACCCGCGGTTTGGCGGCGATGCACGCCGATCTGAAGGGTCTCGGCGACACGGTTAGCACTCTCCGCGCCGAGGTTGCGGCGATCTCAGCTGCCGTGGCCAAGCTCAGCCAGCCGGTCGTGAACATCGACGCCGCCGCCCTCGCGAACCTCCCCAAGGCACCCAGCGCCGCCGAGGTCGTTGAGGAACTCGCCAAGCGCATCGGCAACGGTTGAGCGCCTTGCGGCACAGGCACGGGGGACTCAACATGCGATACGCCAAAGGACTCGCTCAACACGTCGGCCGCCGCGGCACCACCCTCCTCTTCCTCGCGATCCTCGACTTCGTCTTCGCCGGCAGCCTCATCCACCCGCAAGCCGAAGCCGCCCGGAGCACCTCCACCCGCTTCATCGCCGACATCGCCCCGCTGTGGCTGTGGGGTGCCCTGTGGGCCGCCGTCGGCGTCGCCTGCGCCGTCGGCGCGTTCCTCCGTCACGACAAGTGGGCGTTCGCCCCCGCCACGGCGTTGAAGGCGTTGTGGGGTGGCATCTACGTCTTCGGGTGGGCCATCGCCGGCCTCGACCGCGGCTGGCTCGGCGGCGTCGTGTGGTGGGCGTTCGCCGCGTTCGTATACGTCGTTTCCGGCTGGCCGGAGGCGACGACCGAGGCGAAGGTGGTTGACGCCCCGCCGGAGGTGACGCCATGACGCCACTTGAGGTGACCGTCGTCGCGGTGTGGTTGGCCGCCGCCACGACGGACGAGTCGGTGATCAACCCGACGGTCATCGCGGCAATCGTGGCGGCGCTGGCTGCGGGGTTGAGTGCGTGGCTGGCGTACCGGTCGTCGTCGAAGGCGAACGCGACCAACGACCGCAAGGTCGACATGGACGAGTTCAAAGAGGCGCAGGCCTGGTACAAGGAGCGGCTCGCGGAGGCCGACCGGCATATCGAACGGATCCGGGCGCAGCTTGATCGGGTCAACGACCAGCTGGCCCGCGAACAGGACGTCAGCAACGTGCTCCGCAACGAAGTGCGGGCGTTGCAGGGGCAGGTGGACCTGCTTGAGCGGTCAATGACCCGATCGAGCCGCAACGTTCCCAGCCGCATGCAGAAGGCGCCACCCCCGCTGGATCCGACGGTCGACTGATCTCACGCCGGCCTGGTGCCCGCCGCTTCAGCCCCCTGGGTGGTGCGTGCGCCGGCCGGCGTGTTCAACCCTGCCGGCCGGGCTGGTAGTTGGCGTTCAACGTCTCGTCGACACAGCCCCACACGATCACATCGCCGCAGCCGGTAGCCCGGCACTGGTAGGTGCGATGCCCGCCACCCACCGACGCGCCCGGGCAGGTGCAGTGCCGGAACCCGACCAGCACCCGGAACGGCCCGAACCGGTGGCCGCGGCGGCATTCGTCGGGGGCCGACGGCGTGTACACCACACCATCACCGTACCGAGGGGGTAGCCACGTGGCCGGGAAACTCGGGCGACTTACGCCGCACGACCGGGCCAGCCACCCCCGCCTGCAACTGCGGGAATTCCTCCGCCTCGACCAACTACCCGCCACACCGACGTCCATCGACTGGACGACACGCGTACCCGACTGGCCCATGTACCTCAACGACCAGCTCGGCTGCTGCACCGTCGCCGCCGCTGGTCACATGACGCAGGCGTGGACCACCTATGGGGCAGGCCGCACCGTCACCGTCGCCGACAGCGACGTCCTTACCGCCTACCGGGCCGTGTCCGGCTACCTTCCCGGGCGGCCGGAAACCGACCAAGGCGCAGTCATGCAGGACGTCCTCAACTACTGGCGCACAACGGGCGTCGGAGGCCACAAGATCCTCGCGTTCGCTGAGGTCAACGTCCGGAACCTGGCCGAGGTGTACGCCGCCCTGTACCTGTTCGGTCACGTGTACGTCGGTGTTGACCTGCCCTATGCGGCGCTCGACCAGTTCGACGCCGGGCAGCCGTGGACTGTCACCGCCCCCGACGGCGGCATCGCCGGCGGGCACGCCGTTAACGTCGGCTGGCGCAATGGCCAGACCATGCGGGCGGTCACGTGGGGCCGGCAGCAGACCCTCGACGAGGCGTGGTGGGCCCGGTACGTCGAAGAGGCGTGGGTGGTCGTCAGCCAGGAGTGGCTGGCGTCGTCCGGGCTCGGCCCGCAGGGGCTGGCGTGGCAGGCGCTGGGTGCGGCGTTCACGGACCTGACGGGCCAGCCCGCGCCGTTCACCGGCGGTGGGCAGCCCTACGCGACCCCGGAGGACAGGGTGTTCGCCGACCAGTTCCGGCAGTGGGCGAAGCATCCCCGCCTGTTCGGGTCGGCTCGGCTGAGGACGGCGGGTGAAACGTGGATGAGGTCGAAGGGCCTCTGACCGGCCCGCGGGGCACGAGCTTGCCGTGTCAGGTCCACCGCCGGCACGAACCCCGGTCCCACGTCAACGAGATCCACCACGTGTGGCCTTTGGGGGACGGCGGCCCGAACATCGCCGCGAACCGGGTCGTGACCTGCGCCAACGGCCACAACTCGATCCATTCGCTGATCGACCTGTACCGCCGGGGCCCCGTCCTGGGTGAGGTCACCCGCAGGTACACCGCGGAGGAACGGCGCCTCGCCCAACTGGGCTGGGACCGCATCCAGCGGCAGGCCATGTGAGCCACAGCCCGCCCACAACCGAATAGCCCTGACCTCGGCCGCTCCTCGTGGGCGGCCGTTCTTTCGATCGGAGCCGCTCGTGAGTAAGTGGCGCGAATACGGAAAAGCCATCTCCGCGGTCGTCCTGGCCCTGGTGACGGCGTTGCAGGCAGCTCTGCCCGACCATCTCGTGAACAACACCGAGTGGATGCAGATCATCATCGCGTTCGTTACCGCGATCGGTGTGTATCTGGTGCCGGTGGTGCCGCAGTTCCGGTGGGCGAAGACCGCCGTCGGTGTGCTCCTGTCGGCGCTGAACGTCGTGTTGACGTTCGTCGTCGACGGCTGGCAGTCCACCGACCTGGTGCCGTGCATCCTGGCAATCGTCACCGCCATCGCCGTCACCGCGTCCCCCGCAGTCAGTGAGACCCGACCGCCGACCGAGGCGCAGCCCTAAGCTGCCGGGTGACCGCGGGTCGGAAGCCTCCGGTCGAGGACACGCCCGGCTGGGTGGCTGCCGTCTTTTGGGTCGCAGCTGACGGGGCGGCAGCCACCTACAATGATCGACGCGGTCCGGCTGCGGGGTGCTGTCCCACGGCCGGGTCGTCCAAAGCATCCGCCTTGCCCAGACAACGAAGCCCTCCCTGTTCCTGCCAGCCCTACGGGCTCGGCGGGTTCAGGGAGGGCTCGTTTTTGTTGTCCGGGTCAGAACAACAAGGCGTAGATGTGACTCAACGCGGCAGTCAGTCTAGCGGCGGACATAGAGACGGAGCAGACCAACCGCCGCCAGGGTGGCACCAAAGGTGGCGGTCAGGTAGCAGACGACAGGGGCGTGCGGAGACAGCAGCAACGCTGCCAGACGATCAGACACAGGTGGGGATCCCCAGAAAGACGCAGGTGGGACACCTTGATCCTACCGGCCGTTGCGGTGTTTCTTCGACCAGCGGCACCCGCACTGACACTCCTGCGCCGGCAGTCCCCCATACTTCCCGAACTTCCCCGGGCATTGACTGTGCCACGCCTCGTAGGCGCCAACCCGGCTGTTGTCGCCCTGATGGCATGGCCAGCACAGGACTGGTCTACTCGGATCGGCTGTCGCGCCCATGAAGCGGCCTTCCCACGTCGGGTACCACGACGAGTGGCACCGACGCGCCCCGCCCGAGCGCGTTTACGATCCTGAATTCTGTTGCGACCATGTCGGCGACTTCCGACCATGAGGTGCCCTGTCTGCTGCCTCGCAGGTCAGCGTCCCCCGCTACCTGCCAAGACCACCATCGGGTCATCGGGTCACCGCCTGCACGGCCGGGCCCGACAGGAACAGCCACCAGATCACTTGGCACGCCCCGCACCGACCGCGGCCAACGACGCGAACACCAGCCCGGCAACACCCGTGTCCCGAAGCGACCCGTGATCCCAGCCCGCCCACACGCACAGCACGAACACGGCCAGCCACGTCGCCACAACACGGGCCACCCGCCACTCGCCGTGGCCCATGCTCCGCGACCGGGCCTTCGGTTTCGCCTTCGGTTTCGCCGGTCGCCGACTACGCGACGACGGGCCGGTGACGCCCCGCCGCGATGGATGAGACGGCCCCTGCGATTCGGCGCCGTCCCGGTGGTACAGATCCGGCCGGTACAGCCGCCCATCCGGGAACCGCATCGTCCGCGGATCCACCCGATCCCGGTTGCGCTGGTTGTACTCGATGTTGAACCGCGGCCGCTCAGCCTCCACCGCAGCCTTCTCAGCAGCCTGCACATCGGCCTTCGAGTAGAACACCCGCCGGTCCCGCCGCACATCGGCGATCTCCGCAGACCACGGCTGCTTCTTCAGATGCTCCAGCCAGCGGCGCAGCGTGTCGTCCGTTTCCCCGACGTAGATGAGCGCCCCGTCGTCGTCGAAAATCCGGTACAGACGGAACACCTTCACCGTGACCGCGGTCATCGGGCACCGACCTGCCGCCGCGACGACGAACGGACCGCAGTGCGGGCCAACGTCCCCCGGATCGCTGCGTCCACATTCGTCATCAACTGGGCCGCCTCCGCGACTGCCACATCCGGGTGGTCGTCGAGGCGGATGACCGCCCGGAACTCCAACACCTCCTGGCGGCGGGACGCTACCCGCGTATAGATCAGCCGCCCGTACACGGTGTCGGCGGTCAGTGGCGCCGACCGGTGCTGCCCGTCCGACGGGCGGGTGTAGAAGTCACAGGCGTGCGTCTGGACGCACCAGTCCGGGTGTGTCTGCTGCGGGCGGGTCCACCGCCGGCCGGTGTTCACGCCGCCGCCTCGGCCAGTTCACGCGGCCGGGCCGTCTCGGACAGCCGGTAGACGCCGTTGCCCTCCGCAACCAGCCGGTCGTCGTCTTTGCGGACCGCCCGGGTCAGGGCGCCGGACACCGACGGGTGCGCCTCGCCGATGGCGGCGGCGACAGCCCCCGACGTGGCCGCGTATCCGGTTTCTTCCAAGGTGGCCAGGTGCTGCAGTGCCCGCTCGAGGATCGTGCCGCGCACCGACGTTGCGGGCGTAGCAACCACGGTGACGCCGTCCATCGGCTGCGCGTTCTCGGTGGCGCGGATGTCGGCGAGCCGGTAGCCGACGTTCGACCCCTCCGGCACGTACTTCCGCAGGATCGTCTGCAACTCCGGCTCCAACGGGTGGATCCGGGTCGCCGCCTCCTTCGCGTAGTGCATGTCCCGCTCAACCCACACTGATCGTGAGAAGTTCGGCACGGACGAGCGGGGGCCCTTCGCCTGGGCGATCAGGGTGCCCTTCGTGTCGCGGCCTTCCGGCGTCTCGGCAGGGATCGTGTTCGGGCCCGGCATTTCCTTGTCGAGGATCATCGACTTGGTGGTGCCGTCGGAGTTGCGGTAGCACAGGACGTTCCCCGACACGAGCGGCTGCCGCATGCCGGCGTCGTTGTTGAACTCCTCCAGGCCCGGGTACTGGGTGGCGCCGAACAGGTCGATGCCGGCCTTCCGCGCCAACTTCAGGAGTTCTTTGACGATTTCGGCGTATTCGGGGAACAGCATCAGTCGCCACAGTTCGTCGAACGCGGCGGTGATCAGCGGCCACGGCTTCGTCCCGTTGAGGTCGGCGTAGGCGGCGATGATGTCGTAGTCCCAGCAGGACAGGCCCACCCGCTGGTCGCCCCACTTGTCGACCCACCGGAACTTCGCGAGCCGGTTGGTGCGGTCGTAGAGGGCTTCGCGTAGGAACAGCAACTGCGCCATGATCGGATCGAGGTCGGCTTCGTCGCAGGCCGCTTTCCACGCCGCCTGACCTTCGGCGCCAGCCCACGCCGGGAACGACGCGCCGCCCTGCGGGCAGCCGGCCATCGGCCACGCCCGACCCGTCATCGTCGCCTGCGTCAGCAGCGTCGACATGCCCGCCGACTTCCCGGACCCGATGTCGCCGGTGAACACCGACATGACACCGCCGGCGCCCGGCACCCCAGGCTCCCGGCCCGGGTACCACAGCCGCACGTAGCCGCGCTGCCCGTTCGGGTACAGGTGAAACGGCACAATCCCCGCTGCCACTTCCGCGTCGGTGGGGAACCACCGTTCGTCGTACACGACCGGCTCATTGCACGGATTGTCCAGAACGATCTCAGCCTGCCCCTTCGTTTCCAGCCGGTCGGGGCGGTAGCCAACCATCACGTTCGTCTGCGGCACCCCGAACTTCTTGGCGATCTGCGGCCGGAACCCGTCAAGTTTCTCCGCGAGGAGGTCACAGCCGGTCAGGTCGATGTCGAACCGGACCCGGCGCGGCTCGTCCATTTCTTCCACGGCGAGGAGGGTGGTCTTCTCCAAGCCGGCGATCGACGTCCACTTCACCTCGGCGTCCGTCAGCGCCGGTACTTCGTCGCGGCGGGTCCGCAGGTGCCAGCACAGCGCCACCCAACAGGCGACGGTGATGGCCATCAGGTAGCCGAGGCGCGGCGGGCCCGGCCCCCACTTCGCGGCGACCACCGCCCAACCGGAGGTGGCCAGGTAGGCGCCGCCGTACCAGCCGCGCACGGCCCGTACGGGGAGCCTTCGGCGGCGGGTGAACCGCCAGGCGGGCAGGCCGCAGCGCTGCCACACCCACACCCCCGCCACGGCGGCGACCGCGAGGGCGGTCACCCAGCCGCGCTGTGCGAGGTGCAGCAGCGCGGCGACGATCCACACGCCGAGGGCGATCCGCCACGGGTGCAGCAGACGGCGGCGGCGATGCGCGAACAAGATCCGCAGCAGCCGCCACCCCTGCGTCGCGACGAACACGAGCAGCAGTCTGCCGACCCAGCGCAGCAGGCGGGCTTTAGCTGACCTGCGCGGGGCAACAATTTTGAAGGTGGGGGTGTCGTTGCCGAGGACAGCGCCGAGTAGGCGACGCCCGATCGGCGTCGCCTCCACGGTCGGGGCGCTCTTACCCACGTGCACCCACCTCCTTCACTGAGTCGTTTGTCTGCTGGGTGGCCGGTTAGCGCTGGCCGCCGTTGCCGTACCAGGGGCCGAACGCCCGGCCCATCCGCTGCGCGTCCTCCGCGGCGGATTCGACAACGGCGCGGATCTTGGCGAGGGAGTCGGAGGCGGCGGCGACCCGCTCATTGGCGGCGGCGACGGTCTGCGCGGCCGGGTCGATGAGTGAGGCGACGGCGTCGCGGATGTGCTGCGGCGCCCCGTACGCACTGACCGAGGCGTGCCACACGGTGACCCGGTTGTGTTCGGCCTTGGCCCGCTCGAGGTCGCCTTTGGCGTCGTCGAGGTCCATGGCGTACATGCGGGCCACGGACTGGGCCATGACGTGGTTGTGTTCGGCGGTCGCGATGTTCACGGCGGGCGCGTCGGCGGTGGTGGTCATATCTGCTCCTACGGTCTGTGTGCTGGTGGTCGACGGTTTGGCATCCTTGAATCGGGCGTTTTTGTAGTCGTAGTCGTCGGTGAACCACGAAGTCCGGCGCGGCCACGTCTCGCGGCCATTGCGGCACAGCCCTTCGTGGCCGTCGCCGTCCGGGTGCAGGCACGCCGTCATCCGCGACCAGTTCGCCGGGCAGGGGGTGCGACCGCCGGGCAGTTTGGCGCGCATGAGCCCGTCGCCGACGTCGACCGCCCGGATCCTTGGGCTCACAGCCCTAGTCATCGCCGGTCACCTAGTTGTTTGGGTTGTACCAGCGGCCGACGGCCTGGCCGACCAACTGCGCGTCCGCTGACGCCGTCGCGTGCACTGTCTGCGCCACCGACGCCCGCGCCGACGCCGCACCCCGCCGCACCTCCGCGGCATGTAGACGCCGCTGCGCCGGATCGACGAGCGCCTGAACTTCGGCCAGCCGCGCCGGCGGGGCGTGGTTCGCGGCCAACACCGCCACCCACTGCTCCACCACCTTCAGGCGCTCCCGGTCGCGGGCCAGGTCCCGCTCGGCGTCCTGGTCAGACTCGCTGTATTCGGCGACGACGGTGTTCGCCTCGGCGAGGTTCGCCATGGCGTTGGTGACGTCACCGCCGGTGGCGGTGTGGATCTGCGACACGGGTTCTCCTTCGGTGGAAGCGGCAGCGTTGGCGGCCGGCCGGCGGTTGGGGTGCAGTTCACGGACGTTGTCAGGCGGCGGCTGATCATCGACCGGGTCGGTCATCTGCCGGTCGTGGTGCTCGTTGCGGGCCTCCTGCCGGGCCACGCACGCCGGGCACGGTTCCGCGTCGACCACCGCCGCGCCCTTGCAGGTCGGGCAGGTCGCGACACCGGTCGGGTCTTGCGGGTCGTCCCCGAACCGCATCTCGCCGTCGTCGTCGACGTGCGCAGTCGGCTCGACGGCCGGGGGTTTGCCGTAGCGGTCCCGGCCCTCGGCCCAGCCGTCCCGCCACGCCTGCACGAACTCGCGCCACGCGAACCCCGGCCCGTACCGCACCGCCGCGAACCCGTTGGCCACGCCGGCGCCGACCTGACCCGGGCGGGAAGCGTCCGGGTTCGCCTGCTCCCACCGGAGCATCCGGCTGCGGTAACCGGAACCGATAGCCCGACCGGCGGCCGGCACGCCGTGCTTGACGGTGTGCCACGCGGCGAACAGGAACACCGCAACGAAAACGAATTCCATGGCCGGTCACCCGATCCCGAACGCGAACCGCAGCACCGCCGACACGACCAGCGGCACGAACCCGACCACCGCCGTCGCGACTGTCCCGAACGCGCCGGGGATCATCGTCACCGTCGCCGGGACCACCGCCGCCACGGCCAACGTGCGGGTGTCGATGTGGTCGCGCCACACCCAGAACGCCAACGCCGCAAACGCGACGATCGCCAACAGCCCGGTCACCGCCGTACCGGTGAACTGGCCGATCACCTGACTCGCCTTGCCGTCGGCGGTTGTCACCGCCCGGTGGATCGCCGGCCCGAACGATCCGTTCAAAATCCCGGCCACCCCGGTCAACACCAACGCGACCACAACCCGCGGCCAGGCCATGTTCCCGACGGTGGCCAGGACGGCGGCACCGATCAGCGACAACACGCCGACGGCCACGGAAACCCCGCCCATCCCACACCTCCCTTGCTACTCTGCGTAACTTCCGGTTACACTTCTCGCGCGCCCGCGCGCCTCTGCGTGTGGGCCCTCTTTGTCTCTGCGAACAGGCTGCGAACTTCGCAACTGCGAATCACTGACCGTCACCACCGAACGTGGCCGTGTTGAACCGGCTCACAGCGTTCGACAGGTCCGCCCACGCCTTCGCCTGCTCGTCCTTCGGTAACCGCCGGATCTGCCTGCGCGCCCAGTCCCACCCGGCGGCGGCCCGGTCGGCCGGGTCGGTGGCCTTCGCCCGCTGCTGCCACAGCCCCTGCTCGTTGCGGACCTGCCGGGTGCGGCGCCGTGACCTGCGGTCCTTCAGCGCCGCCGTCTCCTCGGCGGTCCGGTCCTGCCACCTCGTCACCGCTTCACCACCGTCCGGCCGGACGGGTCGACGGTGACGCGGGCGTGGATCCGGCCGCCGCCCTCGGAATGGATCCGCAGTTCCCAGCCGGCGTCGATCGGCCCGCGCAGCGACCCCGCCTGCGCCTTGATCTGCTGTTCGAGGAGTTCACGCAGCCTGCCGTCGTCGCGGGGGTCGAGGTTCGTGTCGGTCTCCCGCTTGAACAGTCCCCACCGGTAGAGCCGGATGGTGTAGCGGCGGGCCGGGCTCACTGGGTGCCCCCGGTCGGGATCAGCTCGGGCACCGCGTGCCCGTTGGTCTTGGCAGGCTCGGCGACAGGCTCCGTGGCAGGCGCCGTGTCACCCCAGCAGCGGGCGACGGTCCGCACCGACTTGTTGATCCGCTTGGCGACCTCGGCCTGCGTGATGTCGGGCTGCTTCTGCCGGAGCTTGGCAACGATCGCCGCCGTGTCACTGGCAGGTCGGCTGACGGGCAGCGGACGCTTCACGGTGCGGGAGATGACAGGCTTCGGCGCGGTCGGGATGGCGCGCTCGGTGTCAGGTGCCGTGTCGGGTGCGGCTGGCAGCGCCGGCATGTCAGGTGTCAGGTCGACAACTGCGCTGACCTGCGTGTTGTCAGGTTCCGTGTCAGGCTGCCCAGTGCCGGTGAGGCGGGCCTGCATCGACTCGGCGACGGCGTTGACGAGGACGACAAGCAGGTGGACCGACAGGGCCAACATGACAGCCGGGATGGCCGACACTGACATCGCGGTGGTGTCATCCAGCTGGATGTGGTCACGCATCGTGGCATGCACGGCGTTGCAGGAAATCGAGATGCCAGCGCCGGCGATGACAACCAGCCACGGGTACCAGACAGCCCGGCCCATGCGGGACATGACAACGGCGGTGACAGTCGCGACCGCCATGGCGCCGTCGACCGACACCGGCAGCAGCCATGCCCAGTCAGGGCGGACACCGGACGCGAAGCCGACTTTGCGGATGGCGTCGTAGGACAGGGTGAACCCGGCCGAGGTGACAGCGAACGTGCCGGCGGTCGCCACGAGCCCGGCGAGGACGCCGAGGGCGGTGGCGATGACGCGGGGCCAGTCGATGCGGAATGTCATGTCGGGTTCTCCTTCGGTGTCAGTTGTCGCGGTCCGCGACAGCATCGACCGTTGTCGTGGTCATGTCGCGCGGCGTGCCGAGCCACGTCAGGAACGTGTCGCCTGCGCAGTGGCAGGGCCGCCGCCAGATCCGCGACGCCCACACCGCCGCCGCGCAGGCGCCGGTGAGGAACGCGGCGACGAACAGCCACGACACCGCCGCGGGTACTCGGCCGTGGGTTACGCCGAACGCTGCGGCCAGGGCGACGGCGGTGGGGAGTGTGACCGCGACGAGGCGGGTGTGCCGCCGGCGGCGGGCGGCTGTGCAGGCGGCGTGGGACACGGCCCTGTTCGACGCGGCGATGGCGTCGCGGGCGGCGGCCGGGTCGATCATTTCGTCACCTCCACGGCGGGTGGGCTAGCCGGTGGGGTCTGCTCGTCGCCACCGTCCGGCCACATGAACCAGGCGGCAGCCATGGCGATGAAGAGGATCAGGAACGCGGCTGGGTCGCGGCGCGGGTTCACGGCGTCACCGCCATGTCTCCGACCGGCTTCCAGTCGAGAGCGAACTCCGGATGGCGGGCCTGCTGCCGGTCGCAGAAGTCCTCGGCCTGCTCAGGGGTACACGGCCCGAACCGGACGGGTTCCTTCTTGCTGATCACGTCGAAGACGACGATGCAGGTGTAGGTGATCACGCCGGCACCTCCCGGTAGTCGCCACTGGCGCCGATGTGAACGTTGCGGATGATCAGGCCCGGTTCGTTGACCGGGATCAGCGACAGGACCCCGGCGCACGGCTCGCCGCGCTCGAGTTCACAGTTGTGGCCGTGGCAGGTGTTCGTCTCGTGGATCCGGAACCACACGCCGGGCTGCCGCTCGGGAAACTGCACCTGCGTTTCGCCGTCGCAGAGACGGTTCAGGTCAGACAGGGTGATCACGACGTCACCTCGCCCCGGGCGGTGACGGTCCGCACCCGCGGCCAACCGGTGATGTCAATCAGCGTCCCGGCCAGGCCGGTGTCGTTGAGCCGGGCGGTGGCGACGCTGTCGTTGTCGGCGGTGAACCCGACGATCTCGGCGGTGGACCCGTCGGGGCGGCGGGTGGTCATCTGGTAGCAGCGGTGATCGGTCATGCCGTCACCTTGGCCTTCTGGACCTGCCGCATTGCGGCCAGGCAGTCCTGGACGCCGTCGAACGTGCGGGCCATGGCGCCGTCGGCCGGAAATCGGAGCCGGGCGGCGGCGTTCTTGGCGAGCAGGGCGTCGTAGTTGACGACCGGCCAGAAGTCGTTCGCGATCCGCATACCGATCCGGTAGGCGACGTCGAGTTGTTCGGCGGTCGGTGGGGCCGGGGCGAAGATCGTGGTCATGACTGGCCGCCGATCTGGTCCACGGTGACGTCCAGCCTGCGGTCGGGGTTCGCGGCGACTTTCGCCTCGATCCATTCGGCGCCGGCCTGCGGCGTGCAGGGCTCGAGGGTGGCGTGGAAGGTGGGGTCGTCACGGTCGACGACCGTTGCGGTGTGAGTCATTGGTCAGGCCTCCTTGGGAGGTTGTGGCGGGGTCGCTGTCTGGACGCCGCCGTTCGCTCGGTGGCTGGCAGCGGGTCCGGCTTTGCGACCCCGACGCGTGATCGTCAACTGGTAGATCCGGCCCGGCGTCAACCGCACCTGGTCGGCAAGCCAGCCGACCTTCCGGCCCGTGTCCCGCGCTTCTTGGAGCGCGTCGCGGCGGACCTTCGCCAGTGCTGGCGGGAGGTTGCCGAACTGTCCGGCGAGTCGTGACACCTCGACGGCGCGGTCGACCGGGCAGGTGATGGCAGTCAGCTCATCGACCAGAGCGGCGACTGTGAACGTCGGGCTTGCCACATTCCCTCCCGTTTTCTAGCCTGTCTATACGACTACCGTACAGGGACCTGCACGCTCCGTCTAGGGACCTGCACAACAACCCGGAAGATCAGCCGCACGGCGAACGTAAACAGCCGTGTATACGGGCCTGTACGATCGCTGCCATGACAAGCGAGGAACGCGTTACGTGGGCGAAGCAGGTCATCGCCGACGTAATCGCCGACCTCGCCACTGCCCACCACCGCGCCGACGAGGCCATCGCCGTCCTCAAAGCCGAAGGCCTACGACAAGACGCGCTCGAGCTGGCCAATCAGATCCACAAGCAACTCCGCGACCTCGAGGACAAGACTGCGGAAGTGCGGGTCGCCCTGATCGGCGACATCTGGGAAGCCGAGAAGATGACCCTCTCGGCGCTCGCCGACAAGATCGGGGTCAGCAAGGCCCGCGCCGACCAGCTCGTCCGGGCCGCCACCGGCCGGCCGCCACAGAAGCGCAACACCAAGAAGCCAGACGGGGACAGCGCAACCGAGGAGTAATCATGAGCGAGCCGATGACGGTGTATCCGGAATGCTGGCCAGTGGCCGCCGACCAGTTCGGACTGTGGCTACTTTCGGGCGTCGGCCCGTTGCGCCCTGATCTGCCGGTCTACGCCGACAGCGACGTCCACGCCGAAGTCGAGCTCGAGCTGTACCGCAACGGCATCGACCACGCCGATGTGCCGCTGCTGCACTCCACGTCGTGGCGCCCCGAAGGGCCGTCGATTATCCTCACGTATCTGGCGGCCGTCCGCCGGCCCGGCTTGGTCCGCGAGAACTGGCCGACGGCGCTGCCGATCAGTCCGCTGTTGGTGTCGCAGGTCGGCAAGCCCGCCACCCACGACGCCGCCGAACCGCCGGTACCTCGCCACGTCGACGTACTCGAACATGCTCTGCGCCACGCCGCGTTCCTCCTCGAGTGGGACGCGACCGCGGCGTCCGCCTTCGACGAGCATTGGGTCCGGCACCTGAAGGTGCTTCGACCGGCGTTGGCCGGCCTGTACTCGGAGGTCCACAACTCTGAGGTTCATCACCGCGCAGCCTGACCTGAATGACCGGCGCCCGCCGCTGCGTGTTGCAGGAGGCGGGCGCTTTTTTGTGTCCGCTGGACCCTACGGACGGATCGATCCGTCCGTAGGGGTTCAATCCGTCCGTAGGTTTTCCCTGGTCAAAGTCTTGTACGGACGCTCGGACGGATACGGACGAGTGCGTTAGTGACGTCCGTTTTGTTGGGGTAAAGGTAGAAGAGAAGGCAATTGGTTGACCGGCACGGTCTCTGCTTGTCGCTGCGATTTTCGGTCCCCCGCCCCGGACAACACCCAGGCACCTACCCGTCCAGAAACGTCCGAGCGTCCGTAAACCAGCCACCACCTGCGAAAAGTTTCGGACGGATCGCAAAGCTACGGACGCAACGATCCGTCCGTAGCTAGGCAGCCTCGGACGCTCGGACGCTTTCGGACGGAAGGTAGCGGGCAAACGCGTCCGTGAAATCAGCCAGGTTGTAGCCGCGGGCCGTCTTCGCCGAATTGAACCCCGGCCCGACCCCGTACGGACCGAGCCGGGACGACAGTCGCCGGGTCGTCAGGTCGAGCTCGTTCCACGGCGAGTCGTCGACCCTCCGCAGTTGATTGACCAACTCCTGGGACGGCATGAACGACACCGTCATCGCATCGAAGACGTGCTTGATGTCGGCCAGTAGCCGTCCGCCGATCGACGCCTCGATGTCGGCCTTCGCCTCGGTGCCCACCATCGCCAGCGCCGCCGTTTCAGCCTTCTTCGGCCAGTGCCCGCCGGCGAGGTCGGCGATCGCAAACAGCGGCTCCCACGTGTCGGCGGCCCGGTCCTCCAGCGGCATCTTCGGTTCTACCTTCGTCAGCTCGTCGATGTGCGCGGACACCCAGTCGTGGATCTGGTCGCGCAGTCTGTGCAGGGCGGGCTGGTCGCGGCGGGTCCGGTACGGATGAACGGTTTCGCCCTGGGCTCGGCGGCGCATCCGCACCACGATCGACCGGTCCATGATGGTGTCGGGGAGTTCCCCGATCCCGGCGAGCATCGCCATGCAGAACGTCGCCAGCGTCTCGTTGCGGCGGGACATCATGTCGTAGCGGATGTATGGGCGTCCGCGCTGGTGGCCGCTGTTGATGATGCCGCGGAGGTCTTCGTTGTTGTCGGCTGCCTTCGGGCCGAAGATCGTGTCGGCTTCGTCGATGAACAGGGTCGGCGGGTTTTCGTGGCCGACGGACCGGACGAGCGCGGCCGGCGAGATGTTGACGGTGACCAGCGACTGGTGGCAGGTGGCTTCGGCGATGTCGAGGAGCCGGCTCTTGCCGCAGCGTTTCTCTGGTGAGCAGACGGCGCAGCGTGGGGCGTGTTCCCAGGCGTCTTGTCCGTGGGTGGCGGCGATCCACAGGGTGACGGCGTCGGCGACCTCGGGTGACGGGAAGATGACGTACCGGGTGAGCGCGGCCCGGAGTTCGTCGAGGAGGTAGGCGCCGTGCGGGTCGGCCGGCAGGCATAGCCCGCAGATGCCGCAGGGTGCGCTGGGGCGGCACTCGGTGTCGGTCACGCCGCCGCATCCTTCCGGCCGTTGACGCCTAGCCTGCGGTCGACGACGTCGATGATGCGCAGCGCGCGTCGCACGGCAGTCCGATGTACGGCGTCGTCCTCCACGTCGCGATCGGCGCATCCGAGCGCGTAGCCGTCGTTCATTCCGGCCGCGTAGGCAAGACGGGGGTCAATCCACCAGTCGGTCACATCTCGCCACGAGGCGTCAGGCGCGGGTAACCTGTTCACCAGGGTTGGCCTTTCCTTGGCAGGGATAGGGCTTGCGTTGGCGGTGCCGGGGTGGCGACCCCGGCCCGTTTTTCGTTTAGCCCGTGTTCTCGCCGATCGCCTGCATTGTGGTGATTTCACCTACGGTTCGGCCGAGTTCGTCGGCGAGCCGCTTCAGGACGGGCGGCGATGCGCCGCGGGTTCCCGCTTCGATGGCGCTGACGAATGCTGGGCTGATGCCGGCCCGGGCGGCGAGGTCTTGGGCGGCGAGACCGAGTTCGTAGCGGCGGGCTTTGATGGCTTCGGGGTTGGGGCGGACGACGTATCGGACGGAGTGGGTGGCGGCGACGCTCATTCCGACAGTCTACGGCATTTCACTGCACCCTGCCCTGCACCACGCTGCAATCCGGAATGGTGTACCCACCCGTGCGGCATTTCGCGGCACGATGGCTCGTATGGATTGGGAGCGCCTCGGGAAGATGGTCATCGATCGGCGGATCGCGTTGGGGCTCCGCACCCGCGAACAGGCCGCCATCGCAACCGCCCTCAGCGTGCGCCTCCTCGCCGACCTCGAACACGGCAAACGCGACACCTACGAACCGTTCACGCTCGTTCGCTTGGAACAGGGGCTGGGCTGGCTACCTGGTTCCATCGACGCGGTACTCGCCGGCGGCTACCCGACGTTGATGCCGGGCACCGTCGGCGCGACGATCGAACCCGAGGAAGCAGAGTTGGCGATCATTCGCCGCTCGAACCTGCCAGACGAGGCCAAGAAGGCGATCCTCGACGAGGCCGCGAAGCTGATCGAACGGCAGCGGGCCGAACGGCGCGCGCAGGTCGAGGCGTGGCTGCGGCTGGCCGAAGGCCTCAAACCCGGCGACTGACCGCCCACCTCGTTCACCCGCACCGGCATCGTCCGATGGCGCGTAGGCAGCCGTGGCAGCGCAGCGTGTACCCGTCGTGGTCGTAGGCGCCGAGGTACGTCTTCCATCTCCCGCATGGGCAGCGGGGCAGCACCTTGCGGCGGGTCAGTTCGGCGACGAGCGCCTCGGTGGTTTCGTCGGCGAGACTCACGGCTCCCGAACCTCCTCGTCTTCCTCGTCGGCGCACCAGGTGTAGGCGTCGACCCAGTCGAACCACATCTCGCCGGGACTGTCGGCCTCGCCTTCGGTCACGCCTTGGCCCCGTTCCACGGGATCGCGGTCCGCCCGATGCACAGCTTCTCGCCTGCGGCCAACTTGTGCGGCTGGCCGTAGACGCGCCGCCCGAACCCGGGACGGCCGATCCAGGTGCCGTTCGTGGAGCCGAGGTCGACGACCCACAGGTCGCCGTTGGCGTCCTGCCAGACGCGGCAGTGCCGCGGCGACACGTACTCGTCGTCGACGCGGACGTCGCAGGACCGGTCGCGGCCGAACACGTAGCCGCAGCCCGGGTACTGGTCGAACGGGTCGGTCACCGCTGCCCCTTCGCCCGCTCGACCGGGCCGACCTGCCACGCGTCGAGTGAGTCGCCGAATCCGCCTGCCGGGGTGGTGTGCCCGTCGACGACCGCCCAGGCGTTGACGTCAACGTGGTCGGCGCACCGCCAAATTTCCGACGGCACCGACCCGGCGACCTGGATCCGGCGGACGTGCGTGCCCAGCTGGCCGCACGGGCACCCCGCAGCCTGTGCCCGGCGGTTGTTGGCCCGCCAGCGCCGTTCAGCGGCCCGCGTGGACCCGTCGTAGCGGGTGAACGCCACGTAGCCGCCGAACACGACCAGCGCGGCGAGGGTGATCAGCCCAGGGACGGTCACGGCGTCTCCTCCGGGTTCCACGGCTCCCACCGGCCAGGGACCAGCAGCTTGGTCAACTTCTCGTAGCGGACGACCTTGCCTTCGGACCGTTCAACGACCTCGTCAGCCTGGGAGGTCTCGCACCACGTCTTCCCGTCCGGGGTGACGGACCGATAGAGGGTGGAGAACACGGCAGCGCTGTCGAGCCGTTCGGCGAGCTCGTCGCGTTCGTTGGCGAGGCGGGTGACGGCGGCGTCGATCTGCGCCTTCACCTCGGCCGAACGGTCGTCGCCGGTGGCGATCAGGTCCACGCAGGCCTGCCCGTACTCCTCGACGAGGGCCAGGATCTGCTCGGCGGTCATCTGCTCTCCTCGGTCTGTCTGGTCAGGCTGTCGGCGATCTCAATCACCTTGATCGTGGCGAGCCGCACGCCGTCGGCGGTGCCGAGATGCTGGCCGCCTTTCGCTTCGAGCCGCTCGGCCATGGCCCGTAGCCGCACCTCGACGTTCCCGAGCACGGCCCCGATGACCCGAGCCGCTTCCGACCGGTACTGGTCGCGTTCGAGCGGGTCGTACTCGCTGCGGTCCGGGAGATGGGTGAACGCTTCGGAGCCGTGTTCCTCGGCGATGAGGGCTGCGTAGTCGTTGATGCCAGGATGGACGGTCACTGGCATGCCTCCTTCTGTCGCCAGGGCCAGTCGCGGGCCCGGTCGATCGCGTCCGCCACCACGCGTAGTTCGGGGGCGCGGCGCAGAAAGAAGCTGGCATGGTCGGCGAGGTCGTCCAACTGCCGCTGGGTGAACCCGGAGGCGAAGAACTCTTCGACCGGGTCCGGGCAATGCTCGGCGACACCTTCCAGTTGGGCCTCGGTGACACCGGTCGGGGTGAACGGGTCCGGCATCGGATTCGCGGTCATGACTGACCCTCCCTACGTAGCCGCTTGATGTTCTGATCGGCGACGTATGCGCCCGTGCCGGGGGTCTGCCGAAGCATCTCCCGCAGTTCGGCCGGTAGCCGGTTGTACGCCGCCACAGAGGCCGCGAGGCGGCGCGCCAGCCAGCCCGGCTTCAAGGTGACGTCACGGTCGGTGCGGCGGCCCTGAGGCGGTTCGTCGAGCGCGTCGGCGGCGGTCACTGCTGGCCGTCCTCGTCGTCGTCGCGTAGGCCGAGGTGGTTGGAGTGGCCCGCGCCGTATCGCAGCGCGGCAGCGGCTTCGCCGAGATGGTTGCGGGCACGTTCCGCCGCGGCCTGCCACTCGTCGACGCGGATGGCGGGGTCTTCGCCGGTGTCGTCGTAGAGTCGGCCGGTTGCGGCGAGCGCGTCGAGCCGCCGGTCCAACTGGCGCAGCAGCTGGTCGAAGCCGACGACGGCGTCGTGCAGGCTGTGGGTGACGGAGTCGACGGTGCCCGGTTCCGTGACAGCCTCGGGGTGGCGGGTGCCGAGGCACAGGTACCGCACCGCGTGCTCGAGCATGCGGCCGGCGGCCTTCGTGTCGTCGTCGCCGTACGGGCCGTCGACCGGGAACAGCGCCGCGACCTGATCGGCCAGTCCTGGTTCGCGGGTCACCCCGCCACCTCCGTCTCCGTCAGCCCGACGCTCAGTCGGTCGGCCGCCGACTTCGCCATCGCAGCGGCGCCCTCGACGAGCCGCACCATGGTCGCCGGGTCGAGGCCGGCGTCGGCGGGGCTGGACGCCATCCACCGCAGCCAGTCGTGAGCTTTGCGGAGCCCGGCGACGTAGCCGATGTCGCGGTTGCGGTCGACGGCGTCGGTGAGGTGCGGCACCATCCCGGCAAGGGTGCGTTCGTGGACGCGGATGGCGACGTCGGCGGTGACGGTGCCGGCCTCGTACCGGTCGCGGAGGGTTTTGTAGTGGTTGTGCTTGGATCGGGCCACCCGCACCCAGTCGGCGGGGCTGTCGGCGGTGTGGTCGGTGTTGGCGGCGGTCATGACTGGCTCCCGTCGTAGATCGGCTGCGCGTCACCCAACGACCAACCCCCATCGCCCGGGAACGCGCCGGCGTCGTCGGGCCACACCAACTGCACCGCCCGGACCCCGGCGGCCGGGTAGATGTTGCGGGCCTGCTGAATCTCGGCGGACGGCGCGGCGACTACCCGGAACGGGACGGACGCCAGGTCGTCGAGGACCGCACCCGGCTTGATCTCGTCGGTGAGATGGTGGCGGGCTGCGGTGTTCAGGATGGCGCCGGCGGTTTCGGCGGGCAGCCCGGCGATCACCAGTTCGGGGAGGCCCGCGGCGGTGAGGCCGATCGTGTACGCGAACGGGGCACCCGGCGAGGTTTCGGTGGGGAAGACGCCTTGCACCATCCAGCCGTGTTCGGCGATCAGGTCGCGGACTTCGGTCAGGTAGGTGTTGAGGCGGTCGTCGATCTCGGTCATCGGGCGATCCCCTTCAGGACTGCGCGGGTTACGGCCTCGAGGTCACGGGCGTACAGCGGTTGCCCGCCGGCCACGTCGTATAGGCCGTCACCGGACTCGGAGATGTAGGCGCGGATCCGTTCGGCGGCACGTTGCGGGTCGGGCATGTCGCGGCTGTCGTCTTCGATCCCGTCGGGCTGGTCGGGCAGGTCGGCGGCGGTCACGTCGTCTCCTCGGTGTTGAACGGCGACGGCACACCGGCAGCCGGGCGGCGCTTCTGCGCCCAGCCGAGTTCGCGGCGTACCCGCTCGGCCAGCTTCGGGTCGACGGCCTCAAGTTCGGTCATGGTCCAGACACGGTTGGGGTTGTTCAGGTCGGCCAGCAGGCCATGGGCGGCGGTCATCGGGCGGTCCTTTCATGGTCAGGGCGGTTCGCGGGGCGGCTACTGGTCGAGGGGCTTGCACGGCAGTTTGACCGGCGACACCACGACCCGCGGCTCCACATACACGACCGTGTTCTTGCCGGTCGCGGGGTCGATGACCCGCAGCCACGTCGCTTCGGCGTTGTCGGGCATGAACAGGCCGTTCGGCTCCCTGACGGGTTCCGTCGCGCCGCCACCGGTCGCCTGGTACGGCGGAGTGATCTGCGTGGAGTAGGGGATGCCGTAGCCGGACACCTGCCCGAAGCAGCGCAAAGACCCGTCGTTGCCCTGCAGGTAGGCCCACATGACAAGGTCGGTGCGGTCGCGTAGTTCCTGGACTTCCTGGGCCATCTTGTATTCGTTGAAGTTGTCGATTTTCGGGGTGGTGCCCCACTTCTGCGCCGCGGTCCGGCCAGCCTTGTCGGCGGCGTTTTCCTGGTCGTCGTTGGAGTCGGTGCAGGCGGTCAACGCCAGCAACGCAACGCAGGTCAGGGCGGCGGCGCGGGTGTAGTTACTTGGCATTGAGGTAGTCCTTCCGGGCGGTGGTGACACACTCACGCACGTCGGGCGCAAGTTGCAGGTCGTCGAGGTTGACGTCGTTGGTGCGCTGGTAGATGACGGCACGCAGACCCTTGCGGGCGGTGTCGTTGTCGGCTCGGGCGAGTTCGGCGCACCGGTCGGCGAGGTCCCCGGCAACAGCGCCGCGGTGCTGCGCAGACTGTTCGAACGTTTTGCGGTCCTGCTCGGCGAACCGCGGCGCGAACACGCCGTTCCAGGCGTAGACGCCGGCGCCGACCGCGAACGCCAGGACGAGGCAGACGGCGAACGCCTTCATGGCGGTGGACAGTTCCGTCCACATGGGCGGGGCTCCTTCCGTGGTGGTTGAGGTTGATGGTGGGCGGCGGGGTGTGAAGGGGCGGTTGGGGCTGTCACCCGGCAGGGTCAGCCATCGCCCGGGAGCGGGTTGCACGGCCAACGCCACCCGGTGGCGACCGTTCCTAGCGGGGTTTCCATCACGTACCGGTGCGCGGGCGCCGCGCCGGGCTCTGGCGTCAACTCCGGGTTGCCTGGCTCGCCACGCTGCAGCAGCGCGGCTTCCCGTTCGGCAGTTTCGCGGGTCTTGTCGTTGACCTCGTAGATGTGGCCGTCGTCGGAGTGGACGGCCCACTCCTCGGTGACGGTCACGCCGGCGGGCAGGTCGGCGGTGGACATGGGCGGTTCTCCTTCGGGCGGGCGGCTGGCGGAAACAGGGACAGGCGGCAGGGTTAGGCGGGCGGGTTCTGTGGTCGGCGGGCCTCACGCTCCGCGCGCATTCGGCGGACCGCCTCACGGCGGTCCCGCTCCTGGCGCTCGCGTTCACGCACCATCGGCCCGTACATCTGCTCGACGCCGAATTTGGCTCGGGCGGCGATCCGCTCGACCAGACCGTTCGTGTCGTCGATGAAGACGCCGATCAGGTCGTTGAGGACGTACGTCACCGACGCTGTCTGGATCACCGGTGACCAGCGGGCCATGAGGTCCATCAGGTCGGGGAACGTGTCGACCTTCATGTACGGCGAGCAGCTGTGGACGTCGTTGACCTCGAGCAGGTATTCGACGCCGTCGTCGCGGGTGCGTTGCCACGTTTTGAGGTTTATGGGGCCGTCGGTTTCGGCGCCGACGCTGAGGAATTCTTCCCAGCCGGTCGACTTCAGGTAGGTGTTGACGTCGGCGTTGTCGGGGCAGTCGGCGAACAGGTCAATGGGTGTCCACTGGCCGTTGGTGTAGTGCATGTCGCGGGGCATCAGGGTTCCCTCTCTGACTTGAGTAACGAACGTCTCGGGGGACGCGTGGGGTACGTCTGGGGTACACGCTGGGGTACGTTCCATATCTATCCTGACCTGCATAAATGGAGATCAAAGACAGTTGCGTACCCCACGTACCCCACGGTTTTGACACACCTTGACGCGCACGCGAGCCAACCCCACCCGACGGCACTACGGTTCGTAACCGTCGCGATGTTGCGTAAAAAACGTGGACCTATTTTGGGAACTCTGGGGTACGTGGGGTACACCCCCCAAAAACAAGGGCGCGAGCAGGCACAACGTCGACCCGGCAACGTACCCCAGAGGGTTGGGGTACGTGGGGTACGTTGGCCGCAGAAACATTCCATATCGGACACCTCTACTCCGCATCCAGATACGGTGTGTAACCGCCCATCGGGTCGGGATCTGGGTCCGACGACCAGTCACCCTCCATTGCCGACGGGTGGAACACCAACATCCGCGGCTTCCCGCCAGCAAGACGCTTCTGCGGCGTGAACCGATGCGTCTCCTCCGTGCCCGCCACCAGCCAACCCTGATCAACCCACCCGGGCAGCACCGAATCCAGGTCGATCCGCTGCCGCTGCAACGCCTCCCGCAGCTTCCCCGGCAGCAGCGCAACGGTGGTCCTCCCGTCGACCTCGAGGGTGCGGCCGATCCAGCCGCCGGACGGCTGCCTGCGCACGCACTTCGGGTACCACAACGCGTTGCCGTTCGCGGCCACATACTCGCGGGCCGCGTCCAGCGCCATCTCCGGCCGGTTGTCCGTCGCGGACTCGGCGGTGAAAATGCCCCGCCACGTGTCCTCATCCGGCATCGTCAGTCCGGGCAGGATTCCCCACTCGTGCGCCAGTTCAGCAGCCAGCGCGAGACATGCGACGAGTGGTGCCCTGCGGCCGGACAGGTCCGTGCCGCCGGCGAGGCGCTCGGTGTACCAGACGTGTCGCTTCGCCAGCCAGTCCCGACCGTCGGGCTCGTTCAGCTTGGCGATCAGGTGCCTAACGAACAGCGGCCCGGCGTGCCCGTAGTTCAGGTCCACGGCCCGACCAACCTTGATGGCCGCTTCTCCGTGCGCCTTGCTGCCCGCCCCGAACGGCGCCCGGTCCACCTGCAACACGCGAGCGGACGCGCCTTGATGGGTCGTGAACGACAGCGCCGGCTGCTCGCCGGTCGACAGGACGATCGTCGACCAGGGCAGCAGCGACGGGTAGCCGCCGGACCGGGCTTTGCCATGGTTCTTCGCCACCTGGTACAGGACGTCGTGGACCATCTCCGGGTTGGTAACCACCCGCGTCTCGTCGAGCAGTACCGGCAGGCCGCGGACGAGGTTGAGGCGCTTCTCGATGGCGAACACGGTGGTCCGCCACGACAGGGCGCCGTCGCCCTTCTCGGACGGGTCAGCCCAGCAGGACAGGCCGATTTTCGCCGCAGTGGTCTTGCCTCGCGTGGACCGTCCGGACAGGTCGATGGTGAACGAGTCGACCCGTACGACGTCGAGCAGCGTGGAGGCGAACCCGGCGTACAGCGTCATCTTTGCCACCGGCAGGTCTTCGATCGCGGCGACACCTTCCTGCCACTGCTCGAGGCTGCCGTGGCGGCGGTGCGCCTTCAGCGCGGGCGCCTGTTCGGGGTGGGCCACTTCGATGCGGGCGTCGTCGACGCTGCTGATGAACGTGGTCGGGGTCTGCCAGCCGAGCCAGCGGGCAATCGTCCGGTGCGGGATCAGTCTGCGGTTCATGGCTTCGGCGGCAGCCAGCCAACGTTCGAGGTCTTTGCTGGTGCCCTCCGTGGCGGGCATTCCGTAGTCGCCGTACAGGGCGATCAACTTTTTGCCGGACTTGGCGACCGACCGGGCGACGAGCCGGTTGACCCAGTGGCGGCCGTCGTGCCAGACGAGTTCGACGAGCTGCGCGCCTTCGGGGTCGGAATGGACGGCGACCGGGATGACCGGGCCGTAGGTGACCCGGAGGGGCAGCACCCCGTTGCGGGTTTCGGCGAGGCGGTGGATGCCGCTCAGGTCGCACGTCCAGCCGTGCGGGATCGTGAACTGGTCGGGGATGTCGGGGCATCCGTCGGCCCATGGTCCGAGTTGTAGTTCGGCCAGCGGATTGGGCGTGACTGGTTTGTCTGTGGCGGGACCGGCGAGCCGGGCAAGTTCAGCCTCGTTTTCGTCCATCGTCCTTTCCCATTCGGCGGCTTTGTCGCTGCCGGGCGGGTGGGGGTTGGACGGCCGGACGCCGAGCGGCGCGTCGTTGCTACCGCCCGTTTCCGTTGGCTGCTCGTTCACGCGGCCTGCTGCCCTTCGGTGTTGGTGTTGCCGTCGCGGCGTGGCCGGTCGGCGAGTTTGGTGGCCACTTTGGCGGCGGCGCGGTGGACGGCGTCGTCTTCCGCGTCAGCCTCGGCACAGCGGGCGAGGTAGCCGTCGACGCACCCGGCGGCGTATGCCTGCCGCGGATCCGTCAGGTCGAGGTCCCAGCGCCAGGCCGGCATGCCCCCGTGTGGCGTGGTCACAGTCCGCGTCCCCACCAGGACCGGCGCGGACCGAGGCAGCGCTGCAACTCGTCGACGGTGACGCCGATGGTGTCGGCGACCTCGGCCCACGTCTTCCGTCCGGCGATGGCACGGCGGGCGGCTGCACGAACCTGCGGGTCGGCGAGGGTCGCCAGTTCCGCCGAGGGGGTGCGTGTCGGCGTATCGATGGGTACCGTGGACACAAGTTGCCCCTTTCGTGACGGTGAGGGCGCAGACGTTGAGGCGGCCGGGTCTGTGGCGGACCCGGCTTGCTGCGTTTCTAGGCGGCGTTGACCGGCGTGTCGTCGGCGAGGATCGCCTGCATCGGGACTTCAAGGACGTCGGTGATTCGTTTGCGGACGGCGGGCGATGGTTGCCGGTGGCCGAGTTCGATGCGCCGCATGAAGGCGACGCTGATGCCGACCTTCTCGGCGAAGCGGGTGGCGTTCCAGCCGCGTTCGTCTCGGAGGTCAGCGATCTTGTGTCCGGCGACTGGGAACCGCGTTCTGGGCTTGCTCATGTGGCGAGTCTAGGCGCACTTCGGCAAGTTTGCCACTCGTCTTGCCAACATCCACACGCACGTGCCGGAAAAGAACTTCGGCGAGCAAGTGGCGAGGGGTGGCAAGATTGCGTCGTGGACTGGGAAGCACTCGCACGCGCGATCGTCGCCCGGCGCGTCGAGCTGGGCCACACGTCGCGGCAGACCTTCGTCGACGCCTCCGGGTTGAGCGCCCGCACCGTCGGCGACCTCGAGACCGCGCGCCGCGACAGCTACGCCCGGGAAACACTGGTTCGGCTCGAGCGGGCGTTGGGCTGGGCGTCCGGCAGCGCGCAGGCCGTCCTCGACGGCGACGAGCCGACCGTTGCCTACCCGGACGTTCAGCCGTTCACTGATCCCGGCGGGGACGATGTCGGGTTCATCATCCAGCGCATCGAGGCGTCGACCCTGCCGCCGGGTCAGCGGGAGGCGATGCTGCGCCTGGCACGGACGGTGCAGCGCCGACAACGCCAAGAGCGCGAGGATCTGTCCCGCAGGCAGGCGGAGGAACGGCAGGCTTTGGCGTTCGCGGTGATCGAGTTGGCGACGCATGAAGGCGGGCCCGACGAGACGACAGGGTTGCCGCCGCTGCGGGCCGTCGGCCCGAAACGACCGGCGGATGACCTGATCGGCCGTGAGCAGGCACAATGGCGGCCATGACGGTCATCTTCACGTGCATGCGATGTGCGGAGGGCGCCCACGACCGCTGCCAGATGTCCGACGTGTTCGCCTGTCACTGCACTAGCGGGGAGCATCCGGGCCGGTCGGTGGAGTTGGAACGCTGGTATGAGCGGGCGTTGTCGTCGCCGGAGTTCCAGGCGCACATGGCGGCAGTGGCGGAGTCGGAGGCTGGGTTGTGACCGCCCCTGACGCTGCGACCGCGACGGACCTGACTGCATGGTTGTCGGCCCGCTACGACGCCGCCGAGCAGCGGGCGCGGGCGGCGACACCGGGGCCGTGGCATGTAGGCGAACGCGACCCGGAGGATGTCGACGACGGCAGCGGCTGGTCACTGTTCGCGCCAGGCCGCACGCATCCGCGGATACCAACTGCCGTGGTGTCGGCGCTGGGTTGTTGCGAGAAGGGTGGGGTGTGGAAGCGCCCGGATGCTGCCCACATCGCCGACCTTGATCCGTCGTGGCGGCTGGCCGACATCGAGTTGAAGCGTCAGATTCTCGCCGAGCATCCACCTACTCGCGGCTGGGACGGTGACAACCTCGATGGGCCGATCTGTCACCAGTGCGCCGGCACGGACATCTCCGGTGGCCTCGAGGGCGACCCGTATCCGTGCCGGACGGTGCGGCTGCTGGCCGCCGAGTTCGCCGACGCCGACGGGTACGACTCCGAAAGGTGGGGGCCGTGAACCGTGATGACTGGCAGTGGGTCGAGGAGGAGCCGGGCCGGCTGGTCCGCGGCGACGCCACGTTCTACGTGCCGGACCCGCCGCCGGCGGGCGCTGTGCCGGTGGACGTGTCGGGGTGGCAGTCGGCTGGCTACACCAGTGAGGTTCCGCGCTGTTTCGCCCGGCCGGATTTTGGTGCGGTGCGGGCGGCGGCAAGGAGGGCCGACCGGTGACCGAGGGGTTCCCGCGTCGCCGTCTGGCCGGGTGGTGGTCGCAGGTCGTGCCGCCCTGGCGGTCGCGCTAAAGGATCTCGGCCGTGGCGTGGTGCCGACACGCCGGGTCCGTGGACGTCCGCACCCAGCCTTTCCCCATCGACACGCCGTACAGGATGCCGAGGCCCTTGTATTCGTGGTCGCAGGTGCAGTCGAGGGTGCCGAGCCACGCCAGTTCCCGTTGCAGGCTTTCGGGCCGTCCGGGTGGGGTGGTCACGGCAGGATTGCCTTCCGTACCACGACCTCGGTCCGCTCCCGTGGGCGTTGCAGCCGGCGGCACACCTCGGCGAGGTCGAGGTTGCACGCCCACGTCACGACCGCGTCGCCGCGCCGGTCGAGACGCCACGTCGGCGTGTTGGTGCCGCACACCTCGCAGCAGTAGGCGGCCCCACCCTGGTTCTCTTCGGCGGCTAGTTCGTGGGCGGTGGTCATGTCCGCACGGTACCTGTGTCGTGCTGTCCGGCCTAGCCCGTTCGGGGTCGCCCAGTAGGCCATCGACCTGCGGTTATGCAACCTGCCCGTGGTTCAATCCGGCGGGCGCTGCGACCACGGCGCCCTGTCCTACCCCCGGATGAATGGACCCCCGTTGAGAAAGCTGATCCTGTTCGCGGCGGCTGCCACCGCCGCCGCGTTCGGCGTCGCCACCCCGGCAGCGGCGACACCTGTCAAGCACGACACCTGCAAGACCAGCGTCACGCACCTGGTGAACCGACCCGATTCGGGGAACCACGGCACGTGGGCGTTGGATGACATCGTCCGCACCGTGAAGATCTGCGAAGGCGCCCCGGTGATCCTCGACGCCCCGGCGGCGAAGACGGACCTGCGGATCGTGCTGCGCGCCCACTACACGGCGACGGTCACCGACGAGGGCACCTTCGTCACCGTCGACGGCCACAGCCCCGAGAAGGGCAAGCCACTCTGCAAGGGCTGCCACGGCCGCCTCGCGGGCGGGTTCACTGCAAGCTTCACGGCGGTCGCCGGGTTCCACGGCTTCGCGGACGTGTTCGGCCACAAGACGTTCCACGGTTCGAACCCAGCCGCGACGTCGGACTGGATCGTCAAACTGTGGGGCGGCGCCGACATCCACATGGACACCAACCTCGTCGGCTGGCACTGGACCTACTGGCTGTGCGGGCCGAAGATGCCGACCGGCCCGGCCGCGATCAAGGCACCCGCCGCGGGTTTGCTGTGGGTGAACGCCGAACGCGGCGACGTCGGCGACATCCTGGGCTGCCAGTGTCCGAAGCCGGAGGGTCACCCGCACCCGTCGCACTCAGCCAGCCCTTCGGCGTCGGCGAGCGCCTCGGCATCCGCCTCTGCCTCGGCGTCGAAGTCGACCGGCGGCACCGCGGGTGGCGTCGAGACCGGCCCGTCGTCGAGTTCGGCCGCGGTGGTGGTGCCGGTGAACAACGCCGCCCAGTCGCTGCCGCTGACCGGCGCGAACCCGTGGTGGTACGCCGGCGGTGGGCTGCTGCTCTTGGCGGGCGGTGCTGGCCTGTTCGTCGCGGCGCGTCGCCGGCGTGAGGTCTTCTAGGAACTGCAACATGCAGATCGGCCCGGTCATCCCTCGCGGGGTGGCCGGGCCGGCTTTGTTGTCGGTAACGGGTGATTACGTCAACCTGCGGTAGAGGCAGGGTCATTCGCGGCAATGAACCTAGCGACGGATGCGTCGTCGGTTGTGCAGATGATCCGACCGTCGTCGTCCTCTACGTACCACCCACCGATTCCGTGGTGAGCTGTCCACCGGGCTGCCGCCGGGGAGTCGGAGGATGCTTCGGCTAGGCGACGGAGGTAGTCGGCGGCGGCTTCGGTAATGCTGGTCATCGCAGTAGCCCCCTGCGCGCGGCGGCCTCCAACACGGCCCGCACCGCCGGTTCGCGGCAGCGGCCGTCGTCGGCGCAGTCCGGGTCTTCGCACGGCCCCCACTGGGTGTTCAGGTCAGCGGCGATCGACTGCACATGCCGATCGGACAACGCAGCCGCAACAGGTGGCGTGCCGCCGGCGCGTACTGGCCCGTAGTAGTGCAGCAGTTCCTCCCATGACTCCGGACCCCGCGAGGCGGGTACGGCGATGCAGCGCCAGATGTCCGGGCGCAGCGGCACCCACGACAGGTTGTCCTTGTCGATGACGTGTTTGAGGTCGGCGGGCTGTTCGTCGCCGGTTTTCCATGTGGTCTTGACGTCTGTGGCGGTCGAGTCTGGCACGGGAAAGGTGTCCTCTCGTTGGTTGTTCACGACTTCTGTCAGGTGGTCTTGACGTCTGCGGCGGTCAGGTTGTTGACGGCGTCGGCCAACTGCCGGCGGGTGCGGGGCGTATCCGCCTGGACCAGCGCCACGGCGCACGCCGCCACCCACAGCAGCGCATCCAACTCGGGCACCACCTCGTCGGCGCGGCGCAGCTCACGGCCGTTCAGTACCGCCACCACCGCAACGACTCGTCGCCGATCGGATCGGTCAGGCCGTCGTCCGACGCCACATCGTGGCGACGCACTGCGTCTGCCGCAGCCTCGCGCTCGTCAGTGGTCATCTGCGTGGTGAGCCACCGCCAGTTGCCGTGCAGCCACACGGAGAACATTGCGGCGTCCAACTCCTCGTCCGGCATCACTCGCCCGGCTTCCGTTGCCACGCCGCCGGGTCAACCGTGTCGTCGGCCCGGACCCAAATCAGCGCCCAGCGTCGGCCTTTGCCGAGGACCCGGTAGGTGGCGCGGTCCCCGAACGCATCGAGGAACACCCGCAGACGGGCCAGGATGATCGGGCGCATCACAACTCCTTGTCGTGTTCGGCGAGCCACGCCCGTCCCGCGTCCGTCAACGTCCAGTAGTCGTCGGCGAGGGCGAACGCCGGCGTGTAGTGCAACCGGACTAGGCCCTTGCCGACGAGTGTCGCAAGGTGCGGGTTCGTGGTGATCTCGATCGCGCCTTCGGGGCCGACCGTCCACTTCCGGGTGCCGGCGCGGCGGGCGACGGCGAGCAGTTCCGGGGTCGGATCCAGGGCGGCCATCACTGCTCCCACGCGTCGTAGTCGGCGAGATCAACCCGCTCGTGCAGTTCCCAGCCCAGGTCGCCGCCCACGAACACGAGCGTGACCTGCCGACCCGGCGACGGCGCGGCGTCGTAATTCGCGGCGTCGTCGCGGACGTACCGGTACGCCTCGGCGCGGGACTCGTGGTGGTCGACGCGGTGAACCTCGGGGAGGTCCCCGTCGACGCTGCGCCACACCGTGCGCCACTTCATCTGGGTGGCCATCACTGCGCCCTGCCGCGCACCCGGGCCAGCGCCACCGCGCCCGCGTCGGTCAGCCGGTACATCTCGTTGCCTTCCGGGTCGGTGACCTTCTCGATCCAGCCGACCTCCTCGCAGTACCGGGCCGCGTCCGTAACGTCCGCCTCAACGCGGGCACCGTCGAGCGACAGGGCCCAGTCCTCGGCCGCCTCCAGCACGGCGCGATCAGAGGGGCAGGCAGTCTCGTCGGGGTTGTGGACGTCGGCGCCCATCGGTGCGATGGCCCGGGCCAGACGGAGCCTCAAAGCGTTCATGGTCATGGTCAGTTCTCCTTGCGGAAGACGTTGACGGCGGGAACGCCGTCTGGATTGGCGAGGGCGGTGTTGAAGCCGGCGTTGAACGCCTCTTCGACACAGGCGCGGATCGCATCTCCGTGCAAGCCGTTCGCGGCGAACGTGCCGCGATACGCGCCTGCGCCGGCCATGAGCGCCTCGTCGTAGTCGTCTGGGAATAGCCGGTGCCACTGCTGGTCAGTCATCGCGGGTTCTCCTTGCGGTGTCTCGGTTCGGGGCGGTGCGGTTCAACCGGCCACATTGCTGCGATACCAGGCCAGGAACAGTTCAGATGCCGCGCCCATCGCGCGCTCATCCCGGCCCGAGTAGGCGATCACGTCGGTCGGATTCGCCGGGTCGACGGCCAGGTCGATCGTCCCGTCGAACCGGGCCGTCTGGTCGGAGTGCAGCGGGTAGCCGGCCAATACGAGGTCGTTGTACAGGCCCGGTTCGGTGAAGGTGTCGATGATCTCGGCCCCTGTGCCGTCGTCTTCGCCGGTGAGCATGTCGATCGTGCCGTCGGCGTAGAGCAGGAACCCGTGCCATGTGGTGCGGTCGGTAGCCATCACGGCTGTTCTCCTTCAGGCTGTACGTGGAACGGTTCGTGGTCGCAGACGGTGGCGCACCAGCCGTGCTCGTCAGCATGCTCATAGGCGCGGCGAGCATGGTCGCCCTTGAATGCGCCCGGGTAGTCGCGGAAGTGGTCGATGCGGTGCCCGCACCCGGCGACGTCGACGACGACGGACCCTTCGTGGAGTTGGGCGCCGAGGACGTCAACAGAGCCGCCCGTGACTTGTAGCATCCACCGGTCGGCGTCGGCGTCGGACAGGGTGCCGGCGGCGCAGGCCGCGGCGAACGCGGCCACATCGGCGGTCACGACACACGCACCGTGGATCGGATGAACGTCCGCAGGTCGGTGACGCTGCCCTGCTCGAGAGTCGCGTTCTCGAACCAGTTCGCCGCGTTGTGCCCGTATTTGCTGCGCAGCGCGTCCGACACCGCCGCGACCAGGGCGAAGGCGTCGCCGCCGGTGTCAGCGAGCCGTACGGTCACGTCGGGGTACATCGGGTTGTCGGGGGTGAAGGTCTCGTTCATGATCTGTTGCTCCGTTCAGTGGGTGAGGTGGAAGCCGAGGAACCCGGCGGTGGCCAGCGCCCCGCCGACGACGGTGGATGCCCAGGCGACGAACGCGACAGCGCGCCGGTCGTGGCAGGCACGGGCGGCCAGGCGGGTCTTCTCGTGACGGCTATACAGGTCTGCGGTGGCCACGGTCACGACTCCCGCTCCGCCAGCGCCTCACCGATGGCCTTGTTTAGGCGCAGAGCGAAGTCAGCCTCGGAAAGCTGGAATGACGCACTCTCGATCAGCACTCGCAGCGCCATCAGTTCGGTGTCGCTGAAGCTGATGTACAGGGCATGCGAAAGCACAGCGGGGGTGCGGAGGCCATCTTCGACGATCGCCTCAGCAAGCGCGCCGGCGCTCCCCTGGGTGCGAGCCATGCCGTCTATGTTGCGGATCGTGGCGGCGATGTGGTTGATCAGGTCGACGTTCATGGGAGGCACCTTTCAGGCGGTCGGGCGGGAAACGATCTCGTACTGGCCGAACGTCAGCACCAGTTCCCGGCCGCGAGTCCCGACCACCCGGAAGTCGCCGTCGCTGCGGCGCTCCACCGTGGCGACCTCGAACCGCTCGCCGGAGAACAGGCCGTACACGATTTCGATCACGTCGCGGACCTGGATGCCGCCTGGACCGTTCGGGTCCAACGTGCCCTCGGCGAACATGGCCCGCGCCTCATCGAGGCTGCCGCCCTCGGTGGTAACGGCGTGTTCGTGGCCGGCCACCTGGTCGGTGACGACGAGGCCGTGCCGCGCCACCCAGTAGGCCGGCTTCCCGTAGGTCGGGTCGCCTGCGAACTCGTACCACTCGTCGGCGGTCGCCTTGTACTGGTCGCGGTCGATGCTGGCGGTCATGGTGGGCACCTTTCAGGCGGCTTGGGTGAGTAGCGAGTTGAGCCGCGGCGCGGCGTCCATAGCCTGCGCCGGGGATGCGGTGCGAAGTTTCGCGGCGAGCGCCGCGGCCACCGTCGCGGCCCGGGCGGCACCCTGCACGGACCAGCGGAGGTCCCCGACCGTGACGAGGGTGTGCAGGTCGCAGACGGTGACCTGCCACGCGTCGTAGATGCCACCGACGTAGGTCGCGGCGATCGTCAACCGGGCGAGATGCCACGTCCGGGAGCCGCCTTCGGGCGTGACCGGTCCGCCGTTCTCGTTGGCGAGGGTGTTGGCGTACTGCGCGGCAGCTTGGGCGGGGGTTTCGTCGCAGGCGATCCGGTCGGCGGTGAAGACGGTGTTGAACAGCGGGCGGCGGGTGAACGTGACCGAGGTGGTGCCGTCGGCGTGCTCGACGACGGTGATCTGCTCGCCGTTCGCGCAGTGGATCGTGGTACCGCTGACCTGCGGTGATGCCGTCGCTGTCATGCATCAAGCATGCGCGCCGTGGTGGACAATTGTCAACCAGTATCCAAACACTAATGGGTGACGAACGTCCACCAGATTAGTTGACGTGTGTAACCTATGGTCCGTAGGCTGGGTCCATGGCAGACCCACCACGCGACCCACGGATCCCCGACCTCGTCTCCCTCCACGAGGCCGCCGAGATCCTCGGCTACACCCGGCAGTACACACACCGCATCGTCATGCGCGGCGAACTCCGAGGTGCCCGCATAGGCACGACATGGGTCTTCCGTCGAACTGCGGTCGAGAAGTACCGCAAGGCCAGAGACGAAGAGGACTGACCCCGATGGACACCTACACCGACAGCTTCGGCGTCGAGCGTTGCGACAACTGCGGCGAAGAGTTGGGCAACTGCGCCTGTACCTGCGACGAGTGCGGCGACAACATCCACGAATGCGCCTGCGACGAGGGGCCGACGTACCCGGCCGTCATGGAGGACTGATCGATGCCGAACTCCCCCAGTCTGTGGACCCGGTTCGAGGGCGGCTGGTGCGACAACTGCCGCACCGCGTTCTCATGGATCCCCGCCAACGGCAACTGCCCGGACTGCGGCCCCGTAAAGCTCCGCCCCGCCACGGTCACCGTCGAACCCCACGACACCTGCGGCCCGCCCGCGCCGATCACGCCACTGAACACCGAAGGAGCCACGTCATGACCGCCCAGACGGAAGCCGTTGATCAGCCGTTTACCCCGCTCGTCGCCGGCATCGTGTCGTCGATGTTCGAGCAAAGCCGAGTCACGACCGCCACCCTCATCGACTCCCTCACCGCCCAACTGGCGGACCGGGACGCCGAGTTGGCCGCGATCCGCGAACGGATCAACGCACTCCTCGGCGGCGACTACATGCCCACCCCCGCTGCGATCCTCGACGCCCTGTACCCGACGCAGGCGCTGATCGCCCACTACCGGCAGGAGGACGAGACGTGACCGCCACGTTGAAGCCGACCCCGGCGCGGCTCGCCCTCCTCCAAGCCGTAGCCGACGGCGAAGTCAGCGTGGCCCGCCAGTGGGGCGGCGGCTTCGAGTACCGGCACCGCCCAGCCGAAGGCCCGAACCGGACCGTCACCAAGGCCGCCGAGACACTCAAAGCCGCCGGCTGGATCGGAGAAGGCCGCGCCGACGGGCCATCCATGTACGCACGCCGCCCGGTCGAACTGACCGACGCCGGCCGCACCGTCCTCGACAACGCCAAGGAGAACCAGTGACCACCACCGACCTTGACCGCCACATCCTGACCCGCATCGACACCGAGGACATCGCCGTCGACTCCCCCGTCAACAACTACCGCATCATCGCCGACAAGCTCGTCACCCGCCCCGACCACGACCGGATCCTCAACCTCGTCGAACGTGGCCTCGTTGCCCGCGCCGACCGGCTCCGCGGCGAGGACTACCCGACCGACGGGTGGCCGCAGCGGTACGTGCTGACCGATGCGGGTCGGGCCGTGCTTGCCAACGCCACCAAGGAGAAGCCGTGACTACCCCGATGCCCCGCTGGGACGAGATCGACCGCATGGTCGACGAAGACCCGATCAAACTCCGCGACCTCGCCTGGACCCTCGCCCAGCGCCTCGAACAGTACGAACCCGCCCACGAGCGCAGCGGCAACGCCATCTACCTCGACGGCGACGGCACCGTCCGGGACCTGCCGTCGTTCATCCAGCCGCCCGCCGACTGGCAGCCCCTCTACGTCACCAAGGAGACATCGTGACCGCCCCCGCCGACGAACGCCGCCGCACCGTCCAGTCCATCATCGACAACGGCTACCGCGTACTCCCCACCACCACCGAGTTCGCCGACCTCCTCGACGTCGCCACCGACGACGAGAAGGTGCAGCTGCACATGCGCATGACGGACTGGATCGGCGACCACAACACCGCCGTCATGTTCTGGCACGCCGAGAAAATCCGGGCCGACCGGTGACTTTTGAGGCCGGTTCGGAGACGTGCGCCAAGAATGGCTGCACGGAGCCCGGCAGCCGCGCCCGCTGCGCCCTCTGCGCCGGGTGGGACGGGTATTGGCGCAACAGTCCAGGGCCCGCCGAACGCGCCGAAGCCGAACAGCAGCGCATCGACAAGATCAAGGAGCAGCCGTGAGCCCCACGCCCGACCGGATCCGGACCATGCGGCACGTCACCGCCATGGTCGCCGTCGACACCATCGACCTACTCGCCGAACGGATCACCAACCTCCTCGCGCACGGCCGGCACATCACGATCGCCCGCCGGTACACGTACGTCGACAGCCCACCCGACCTGTACGTCGGCCTCACCGTCGACGGCGAACCCGCACTGCGCCACCACAGCAGACCTCTAGGCGCATCGTTCGGCGTCCACCTCAAGCCCGGCATCCGCGGCTTCGGGTTCTCCGCGTACCGCGACGACGCCCGCACCGAAGCCGACGCATGGAAGGCCTACCACGCCGCCGAGGGCCTCAGCGACGACCCGTTCCGGCGGCGCCGCGACATGACCTACGTCGAAATCAACGGCGGGCTACCCGGTGACGGACCGGCCCGCGACGACCAACTGACGATCCGCTTCTGGAACGAGCACGGCGTCTGCGACGAACAGGTCATCGGGTTCGACTACGACACTGGGCCGGCAGCGGAGAAGGCGCGACAGGAAGAGGCCGAGTACGACGAAGAGTTCGCCGCCGTCGTCAACATGGAGGACCGATGAGATCCGTGACCGTCGGCGGCACCCGGTTTCACTACAACCCGGACCTCAACGGCGACATCATCATCAACGTCTCCACCGCCGCGATCACCGACAACGGCAACTGCGAAACCGCGCACGTCGTCGTCAGTGGCAGCGACCTACAGCAGTTCATCATCGACGCCATCCGTGGACGCGAAGCCGCCGAACGGGCCCGCTACCGGTCGGACCTCGACAGCTACGAACCGGTCATCGACTGGGACGGTGAACGCCTGTACTCCGCGGACCCGAACTGCACCCACGAAGTCGTCGCCCAGATGTCCGGTGTGAAGTGTCGGCTGTGTCCGGGCTGGTTCTGCCACTAGACCTCCTCAATTGCGTCCCAGCCTGGCCCGCCCAGTTCGGCCAACCGCTCGGCGAGGAACGTCCCGGCGTCGGCGACGTTCGGGAGCCGGCCGGAGTCGCGGAGATGACCATGCTGGCGCACCTCGTACCGGAGGCCGCCGGCGCGGGGCAGCACCGACACCTCCCACACACCATCCGCTGACCGCCAACGCATCCACCGAACCTAGACCGCCCGACAGCAGCAAGGAGCCAGAACTGTGAGCGAAGCACTCGACCTCGGGTTACGTACCCACATGGCGCTGATGCTGACCGGTGAGTGCGGCGTTGACGACGTCGCCAAGGTGACCGGCTACCAGCAGTACGACCACGAAGGCGGCGCCTGCTCGACGTGCCACTACACCGAGATCCGGGTTCGGATCGACTACACCACGACGGCCGGCGACACCGACAGCTACGACTTCCACGGCGACATGGCGACACTCATCCGCGCACTGACCGACTGATCGCCAGCCACCCCGCCTGTTCGACCAACTCCACCGCCGCCCCCACCCACGTCACAGCAACATCCGCCGGTAGCCAGATCGGCGGCCCGTCCCGCAGCAACAACGCCAAAACCTCCCCGCCCGGACGGCGCTCCAACTGCACCGCCACATCCAGACCGCGGCCCCGACGCCAACCGTGGGCCACGCGGGCCGTGGAGCGGCAGCGGGCAGCGGTGTGGATGGCGCACCAACACGGGCAGTCGCGGATCTGACCCATGCGGGGACGGTACGGCGAGGGTGTGACAGAAACGGGAACCGGGACGGCCGCACTGTCGCAGCCGCCCCGGCCCAGGGAGATCACGTCATGCGCCGGCCCGCTGTTGTCGAGCAGGGAGCCGACGCAGCACTTCCCCCGCCCGGAAAGTACCGGCACCTGCTGAAGTAGGCAACGAGGGTCTCCCACTGGATGGCAACCCGTCCCCGTCCGGGCTACGCCGTTCACCCGGGCACACCGACCGCCCGAAGAAATCAGTAGTCCGCATTGTTGAAGCGGTGCAACTCCCGTGATCGAATGCGAGGGTCGAGCAGGGAGTTTGTAACCGTGTCTAAGCAGGTGGACCGGCCATATCGTGCTGTCGTCGATCGACTCATGACGCGTATTGCTGACGGTGACCTGAAGGAAGGCGAGCGGGTTCCGTCGGTTGCCAGGTTGGCTGAGGAGTTCGGGGTGTCGGTGTCGACCGTCGACCGGGCCATTCTGATTTTGAAAGAGCTGCGGCTGATCCGGGGCGAGGCGGGTCGGGCGCGTTGGGTGGCGTCCGGGGCCCGTGATCGGGCGGTGGCGCACCTGTCGGAGGACGCCGGCGGCGGTGGCTCCGAGGAGGCCGACACAGGGTGTGATCTTGCCGGTGGTGCATCCGAGGTGCATCCGAACTTTACCGGTGACACACAGTTACCTGATGCCGCAGCGCCCTAACCAGAGTTCTCGCAGGTGGGAGGCCGTGAATTCCTAGTGGGGCGGGCGGGACTCGAACCCGCGACCGAGGGATTATGAGTCCCCTTGCCCGATTGCGGTGACCTGCTGTAATCGATTCTACCTGCCGGTTCGTTGTTGAAACCCCGTCCCGGAAGGGCCGGGGACGGGCCGACAGGTCGAGTGTCGTGCATCCCTCGGATGCACCGAACGGGACTACCCTACGGGCCATGGCATCCGTGTCCCCCCGCGACGGCAAGTGGCGAGTCCTCTGGCGGCAAGGCGGACGCGACGGCCCCACCCAATCGGCGACCTTCAACACCGATAAAGCAGCCGAACGCGCGAAACTCTACGTCGACGCACACAAAAACAATGTCAACCGCGACCAAGTCCTATCCGCAATCCTCGGCATTCCCATCCCCGACACCACAACCACCGACGACCTATTACCGACCGTCGCCGAATTCGCCGAAACGTGGCTGAATTCGCGGACCAGCCTCACCCCCGACACAAAAGGCCGGTACCGGACGCAGCTCCGCAACCGCATTCTTCCCTCCCTCGGCCACCTACGCCTCGATGAGGTCACCGGTAGCCATCTCGCCGCGTTCGTCCACGAACTCCGCGCCGACGGGCTGAAGGCCGCCACCGTCGACCGGTACCTCGCCGTCGTCAACCAACTGTTCGGGTTCGCCGTCCACGAACACCACGACCGGCTCCGCGACAACCCGATGACCCGCACCGACATCGGCCGGGAACGCCGCGGCGCCGCCCGCAAGGACAACAACGTGTACCTGTCCCGCGCCGAGGTCGACATGATCGTGGCGGCGGCGCCCGAGCATGCCCGACCGCTGCTGGTGTTCCTGTACGAAACGGGCTGCCGCTGGTCGGAGGCCACCGCCCTGGACGTCGGCGACGTCGACCTGTTCGCGAAGCCGGCGCGGGTGCGGATCTGGCGGGCGTGGAAGCGGCAGCCAGACGGCGAAACGCTGGCCGAGGACGCCGCCGACGGCGACCGCTGGTACCGGGGCGCCCCGAAGTCCGGCAGTGAACGGCCGGTGCATCTGTCGCGCCGGACCGTCGACGTGCTGGTGGCGTTGACCACCCGGGCCCGCGATCAGCTGCTGTTCACCGCACCCGAGGGCGGCCGGGTCATCCATTCGAACTTCCGCAGCCGGATCTGGCTGCCGGCCCTGGCCGCGGCGGCGCGGTGCGAACTGCACCCGCCGGCCAAGCCGGGTCCGCTGGCCGAGTCTGCGTGTGACTGCCCGACCCGGTTGCGGCAACGTCCGACCCTGCATGACCTGCGACATTCGCACGTGTCGGAGTTGATCGCACTGAACATGCCGCTGATGTCGATCACCCGCCGCCTGGGGCACAGTTCGACGGCGGTCACCGAGCGGGTATATGCCTCGATCTTGCCGCAGGTCGATGACGCTATGGTCGCGGCGCTCGACGCTGCTGCCGGTGCAGCGGTGTCGCCGCTGCCGGACGGTGTACACCGATCCCGGTAGCGGCGGCGGTGCCGTACACCCGGCCCTGGGCGGGTACGACGTGAAGGGTCGGAATCGCGCCGGTGGTCGACTCCCCCACCGCCATGGGCAGCGGCTGGTGCCCAGCGTCGCGGCCGACGTGCATCACACAATGCTCGCTGGCCAACTGATAACCGCGGGAAAGCGCCTCGGACACCGGCGCCTGACCGGCGAGGGCGGACAGCCGCCGGCACACGAGGGTGCTGGTGGTGATGCAGATCGCGAAGCCGACGAGCAGCATGTCGACCGACAGCGACAGGTCCCCGACGATGTCGGCGTGTTCGAGGGTTTCCCGGACGGCGAGGGCGGCCCAGGGCAGCCAGGGCGCGGCGGTGTGGGCGAGTCTTCGCATGGGCGGGCGACCTCCTGGCGTCCAGGACAGTCGCCGCGCTGCTCGGGTCGACTGCGAGTAGTTGGCGTTGTAGCAAACCCCGTCTGGGAGGACCAACCTACTTCAGCAAGAGTCGGTTACGGGTCAAACCGCTTTTTGTGCGTCATCTGACCCGTCCTCCGGTAGCGGCGGCGACTGGGGCCGGTTGGCGGCCTCGAACGCGTCGATCGTCGCCAGCAGCGCGGCCTTCTGTTCGGGGCTGAACACCACCGACTCGGCGATGGCCTGCCGGACACTGACCCGGTTGCCGGACTGCGGCGCCGGCGGCGCCGGCCTCAGTCCGGCCAACTGTTCGGCCTCGACCCGGTCGACCTTGAGCGCGTCGGCGTAGGCGTGGACGGTGCGCGGTAGTGGCGGGCGCAGCCCGGTCGCCAGGTCGTTGTAGGTGGAACGTGGCAGGCCAACGACTTGGGCGAGGCGGGTCTTCGTCCAGCCGAGACTGACCCGTTGGTCTTCGAGCCGTCGCCAGAGCCGGTATGCCACGCCTTCACCCATGCCGTCCGTTGTAGCAGACACGACGCGACAACTGGCGCCGTAGTCCTTCATGGCGAGTCGGAACCCCTCTCGGTTGCAATCAGACGTAGTCTCTTGACGCTAGTCGTCGTGTTAAGTAGGTTCCTAGATACAACAACCGACAAGAGACTACATCGACGAGGAGCCCCGTGGAGACCCTGACGATCGCCGAAACCTGCGACGTACTCAGGCTGTCGCGCTGGACCCTCGGCCGGCTCCTCGACGACCACCAACTGCCGTTCGTCAAGGACAACCCGCAGCGGCACAACGCGCCCGTCCACATCTCCCTCGACGGGGTCCGCAACTACATCAACCGCCACACCCAGCCGGGCACATCGACCCCGAGGACGAAGCCGATGGACAGCGACACACTCCCCCGCCTCTTCAAGCTCGAGGAGGTCGCCGCGCAAACCAAGATGCCGCTGAAGACGTTGCAGGTCGGCTGCCGCCGCGGCGAGTTCACCCACGTGCTGTGCCGCGGAGGCAAGCGGTACATGACCCGCGAGCACATCGACGCGCTGATCGAAGCCCTGACGACAACCGGCAAGGCACCCGCGCCGGCCGCCGACCCGGAGGCCGCAACGAAGGCCCGGTTCCAGCGCGAACTGGCCCGCAAGACCGCCCCACAGCAACGCGTACGGGGCGCGGCGTAACAAACCGGGCGAGGCGCGGCCAGGCGTCGGCTGGACCGGGCAAGGCACACCTGGCCGGGGCTGTGCAAGGCCAGGCAAGGGAACAAAAAGCGGCCCCGCCCATCAGGGCGAGGCCACCAACCACAAGGAGTATCCGTTGAAGGTCCGTCTCACCGCAACCGGCACCAGACCACTTCTCATCCACAACGTGCAGTTGGCGTCGCCGCTGAACAAGTACGCGAAGGAGCTCAAACGCCTCAACTCCAAGCGCGTCAAAACCGACGAGGACCGGTTGGAGATCGCTCACGTCGAGTGGGAAGGGTCGCTGTACTTCGACGAGGAGATCGGCCCGTACATCCCCGGCCCGAACGTCTTCCGGTCCCTCATCAACGGCGGCCGGATCACGAAGGCCGGCAAGAAGATCGAGCGCGGCGTCATCGTCAGCGACCTTGTACTGCCACTGATCTACAAGGGTCCGCGTGACCTGAACGGCCTGTGGGGTGACGGCGAGTCCGAGTTCGTTGACGTGCGGACCGTCGTGGTGCAACGAGCGAAGATCGACCGCTGTCGCCCGATCTTCCGGAAGTGGGCATTCGAGGTCGACTGCATCGTCGACCCGAAGCTCATCGACTTCGACGAGTTCGCCGAGATCGCACGTAACGCCGGCGAGTTCGAAGGCATCGGCGACTACCGGCTCATGTACGGCCGCTACTCGGCCGAAGTGACGCGGCTGTAGGCAACCCGATGACCAACATCAACCTCTTCTTGGCCAGGCACGGCATGGCGGCGCTAGGCGCGGCCGGGTGTTGCTCGGCAGGGCGCGGCAAGGGGTTTGAGGGCGACCGGCAGGCCCCGGGGTTCGAGTCCCCGGCGCCCCCGCAGTACATCTCGGCATGGCCCGTCAGTGCATGGCAAGGCTGGGCCCCGCTCGACGGGGCGTGGCAAGGGGTTCGGGCGACTGGCAGGCCCCAGGGTTCGAGCCCCTGGCGCCCACGCACAACCCCTGGGCAGGGCACGGCAGTGCTGGGTCCGGCATGGCTCGGATGGGCGCGGCAACACGTTGCAAGGCCGTGCAAGGCAAGGGATCTGGTTGGGCGGACGGTCTTCGGCGGGGTTCGACTCCCCGCCGTCCACGCACCGCAAACGAGGCTTGGCAAGGAGTGGCAGGGCACGGAAACGCGCGGCAAGGCAGGGCCAGGAAAACGGGCGAGTGGCACACATCCGAGTCCGAGTCCCGGACGCCCACGCAACACAGCGAGGCCGGGTATGGCGCAGGCCTGGAGGGGCTGGGCACGGCAAGGCGACGCAAGGCAGGGACCCCGGCACACCAACAAAGGACTGATCATGTTCAAGACCAAAGCTGACCGCCCGCAGTGGCAGATCGTCTACGACCGCCTCGCCACGATGGACATCGACGACGTCGTCAAGGACGCCGACCTTTCTGAACTTCTCCCTGACGCCCCTGAGGCAAGCATCCGTTCCGCGTTCACCCGAGCCGTCCGGCAGATTGAGGACGACCGGAAGCGGACGTTCGCGCGGGTGCGGCTCGTCGGCTACCGGATGGTCGCCGCCAACGAACACGAGGGCCTCGCACGTGGCCAGCACAAGAAGGCGAAGCGGTCGCTCCGTAGGGCTATCCGCAAGACGCAGAGCGCGGACCGTTCCCTCCTTAACCACGAGGAACGGCGCCGGGTTGACGCGATCGAGGAGAACCTTGCCAACCAGGCGCGGATGATCCGGCGCCTCGAAAGTCAGGTCGAACGCCTCGATGAGGGGCTGAAGACCGCACGACGCGAGCAGCGCACCAGTGCCGCCGCAGTGTCGGAGCGACTCGACAGCCTGTCCGCGCTGCTGGCCCGTCACGGCATCACTGAGGAAGTCGGCACCAGCGCGACCTGAGACGTCCGCCGGACCGGGTCGGCGACCCGCCCAGTAGCTGCCCGGTCCGGCGGCACAACAACCCCAAGAACAGCCCAGCGGTTCTGCCGCAACCAACCAAGCAGCGCAGAACCGCCAGACAAGGAGAGCGTAATGGGAACCCGTGGATTCGTCGGCTTCGTTGTCGACGGCACCGAGAAGATCGCCTACAACCACTGGGATTCATACCCCAGCGGACTCGGCGTCGATGTCCTGAAGTGGCTGCGCGACGCCGACCTCAATGAGGCACGCACTCAGGCTGCCGCCCTGCGCGTCGTCGATGCCAACTCAACCCCGACCGACGAGGACATCGAGCGCCTGCGTCAGTACGCCGACACCAACGTCAGTACCCGCGAGCTGACCGAGTGGTACGTCCTGCTGCACAACACCCAGGGCGACCCGGCCGCGATCCTTGCCGCCGGCGTGATCGAGGACGGCTCCGGCTATGGCGGCCAGGAGTACGGCTACCTCGTCGACTTCGACGCCAACCGCCTGGTCGTCCACGACGGCAACCGCGCGGCTCCGGTCCTCGGCTCTTGGTCGCTGACCGATCTTCCCGAGGACGACGCCTTCCTTCGCGCACTCAAGGACGACTGACCAACCCCCAGACACGCGGAACCCCGCGCTCCCAGGCTTCCCAACCTCGCGCGGGGTCCGATCGATCAACTGTTAGGCGGCGTTTCTAGCTATGCACTATGGCACCAGTACATCCAGTTCGCTACCCGCAAGGGTCTCTTCGGGCAATTCGTCCACATCCGTCCGGGTCGATGAGATCAACGTTCGGCCTGCGGAGATCGGCCGGTTCGTGATCGTTGACGGCCTGTTGTTCATCGACGGCGTCGCGGTGTGCCCGCTGTGCCGCGAGAACAAGGGGTCGAAGTTCTGCGTCTGCACGCAGGCCGACCTGGACGCCGAGGACGTCGGCTGGAACCGCCTGGCGGTGACCCGGTGACCCGGCCCGGCCGTTGGTGGCATTCGCACCGCGGGCAGGTGGCCCGATGAACGCCGACGAGTTCGCGGACGCTGTGGCCCGCATCGACGACGGCACCGCCACGGACGCCGACCACGCCCTGGCCGACCGGTACGACGAGCGGGTGTTGCAGGTCGCCTGGGACGAGACGCAGGCGGCTTGGGACGACGAGGCCCGCCGCTACACCGAGGGCGGCGAGTCGTGATCGCCGTCGACCTACATGTCCGCGGCACCCAGGGTGAACGGTTCGACGGGACCGTCGCGCTCGTCTGGGACGAAGACCTGCCGCTGTACGCGCACCTCGTCTTCGACGGCCCCGACGTCGACGGCGAGCACGTTGTGTGGTCGTTCCTGCGGGACTTGATCGCCGACGGTGTCGACGGCCCCGCGGGCATGGGTGACGTGCAGTTCTACCCGCACCTGTCGGGCCGGATCTGCCTGACCCTGTCTGCGCCGGAAGGCGAGTTGACGTTGATGTGCCTGCGCCGTGAGCTCGTCGATTTCGTGGAGGACACGTATTTCCGGGTGCCGCGCGGCGCCGAGCAGGTCGATGTGGATGTTGACGCGGAACTGTTCCTGCTGATCCAGCGGGAGGGGTCGCTGTGACCACACTCGCCGCCACCCCACACGCCGACGTCCAACGCGCGCAGGCCGGCGACATGCAGGCGTTCGCGGCACTGTACGTGCGTTACCGGCTGCAAGTCTGGCGGCAGGTGTACCACCGCACCGGACGTGACGCGGACCTCGCCGACGACCTGACCGCCGACGTGTTCGTGAAGGCGCTGACCCGGATCGGCTCATACACGGACGTCGGCCGGGACTTCGGCGCCTGGCTGGGGACGATCACAACGAACCTGGTCGCCGACCACTTCAAGAAGGCCCACACCCGCCGGTCGGTGACCGACCCGGAGGTCGGCGTCGACGTCGCCGCCGACGACCGGTGGACCGATCCTGAGTGGGTCGCCGTGGAGGACGCCCGCGCCGATGCCCTCTACGCGGCGGTGGGCCGGCTGCGGGACGTGGACCGGCAGGTGCTCGGCACCCGCTTTGCTGGCGGTTTGGCGCCGGCGTCCGTCGCCGACTTGGTCGGTAAGCCGGTCGGCGCGGTGAAGATGCTGCAGCACCGTGCCCTGCGGGCGTTGGCCCGCGATGAGCGGCTGGCCCAGGCGGTGGCGTCGTGACGCTGTTTGTGCATCTTGCCGGGCTGGCCGGGGCGTTGCTGCTGCTCGCCGGCGTGATGGTCCTCGTGTACCTGGCCTGCGGCGGCTCGGTGGCCCGGCGCCGCGACGCCGTCGAGGTGATCGAACCGCAGGCCGCGCCGGAGCCGGTGACGGAACTGCTGCCGCAGTGGCTTACCCGTGACGCCCCGGACCGTACCGACACGGTCGCCATTCCCGCACAACGCCACGGAGGCACCCAGTGAACCCGCTCCACCTTGTCCGCCGCGTCCTGTCCTGGTTGCCGTTCGGGAAGTCCCCGCAGCAGGTGCCGCGGGTCAACATCCCCACCACGTACGCCGTCGGCACCGCCCCCGTCCCGGCGCCGTTGGAGGAGCGGACGCGGCGGATCAGTACCGCTCAGGCGCGGGCGGAGATCGGGGAGTCCGTCGACTTCTTCCCCGCCCGGCCGCAAGCGCCGCGCACTCCGGTGCGGCCGGAGGTGCCGAACGACAGCGGCGACGAGTTCGACCGCAACACCGGCGGACACCACCTGAGGCGGTTCCTGTGACCGGCTTCGTCCTGGACCTCTACGCGGGTGCGGGCGGCTGGGACGTCGGGGCGCAGATCCTCGGCCTGCCCACCGTCGGCCTCGAGATCGAATACGACCCGTGCGTCACCGCCAAGAAGGCTGGGCACCCGCGCATCCAGGTCGATGTTGCGACCTACCCCACCGCGCCGTTCGTCGGCAAAGCAACGGGCAAGGTCGGGCCGCCGCCGTGCCAGCCGTGGTCACGCGCTGGGAACCGGCTCGGGGAGGCCGACCGGGGACGCGTCCACGACCTCGTGAACCGGTTCGCCGCTGGCGACCCGTCCGCTGAACGGGCGTGGGCCGAACCCGGTTGGGCCGACCCGCGCAGCCACCATGCCGCGCAGCCGGTCCGCTGGATCCGCGACCTGCTCCCCGAATGGGTTGCCCTTGAGCAGGTCCCGGACGTGCTGCCGCTGTGGAAACACATCGGCGACGTGCTCCGCGGCTGGGGCTACTCGGTCGTCACGCAGGTGTTGTGCGCCGCCGACTACGGCGTTCCGCAGACCCGGGAACGGGCCATCCTCATCGCGTCCCGAGTGCGACCTGCGGTGATGCCGGTGACGACGCACGAGAAGAATCCGCAGCCGTCGCTGTTCGGGGAGCGGCTGCCGTGGGTGTCGATGGCCGACGCACTGAACTGGGGAATGACGGCCCGACCCGCCGGAACAATCATGTGCGGGCGCAACGGTGGCGGCCCCGAGCCCCTCAGCGGGGGAAGCGGGGCACGGGCCATGTATGCGAGGGAACGCCGCGAGGGCCGCTGGGCACTGGTAAACGTCGCCCAGGAGAACGCGACCGCCCGCAGGGCCGGTGAACCGGCCGGCACCATCTATTGCTCCCGTCCCGGCAATCTCCGGTGGACGCTCGACCGACCCGCCACCACCGCCCAGGGCGACCCGCGGATCGGGCGACCGGGCCACAAGGACCGCGCCGGCGGCGAGTCGCAGCTCGACCAGGACTCGCTCCGTGTCACCGTCACCGTCACCGAGGCCGCCGTCCTGCAGTCGTTCCCGCCCGACTACCCGTGGCGCGGCAACAAGACCAGCGCCTTCATGCAGGTCGGCAACGCCATCCCGCCCCGCCTCGCCGCCGCCGTGATCGGCGCCGCGGCGGGCGTCGACTGGCAGCCCGCGGTCGACCGGTTCTACGCCACGCCTGATGTGGAGGTGGCGTCGTGACTGAGCCGTGTCCGCGCCGCTGCGGCTACCTGCTGCGTGGCCCCCTCGACGAATGCCCCAACTGCATGCCCGCAGACCTCGACCTGGACCTGCGCCGCGAACGAGCCGAGGAGGACGACCAGTGAAGGACAACCTGATCGCCGCTGTGGCGGGCGGTGTCGCCGCCGCGTGGCTGATCCGCCGCCTCGCCGAGCGCACGGTGGTGCCGTCGTGACCCGCCTCCTCAAGTTCCTGCGTGGGACGGCCATCTTCGCCGCCGTCGTGGCCTGCGTCGGCTGGCTGGCCGGCTACCCGTGGTCGTCCGTCGCCTGCGGCGCGGTAGGTGCCGCGCTGGTGGCGGCCCGGTGGTTCCTGGGCGCCTGGCTCGTCACCGAACAGACCCGCGAACCCGGGCGGCACCGCGCCGACCAGAAAGCAGGACGGTCATGACCGGAACCCTGCAACGCGGCGTCCTCCTCGTCGCCGCCGACAAGGTCGCCGCCCGCTCCGACGAATGGCTCGCCGCCCGCGGCCTCGGGATCGGCGCATCAGAGATCGCCACCGTTCTCGGGATCAGCCCATGGGACTCGCCGTTCTCCCTGTACTGGCGCAAGAAGCTCGCCACCCCGACCGACATGAACGAAGCGATGGAGTGGGGGCTGCGTCACGAGCAGGCCATCGCCGACAAGTTCGCCGAGAACCACCCCGACGTGGACCTCGAGCCGGCCGGGCTGTACCGGCACGCCGAACACGCCTGGATGCTCGCCACCCCCGACCGGCTCGCCCGGACAGTCGGCGACGGCCCGATCGAACTGGTGCAGATCAAGACGACGCACTCGTGGGACGGCTGGGGCGAGCCAGGCACCGACCAGATCCCCGTCTACTACCGGGCACAGGTCCAGCAGGAAATGGCCGTCATGGGCGCCGCCCGCTGCTCGGTGCCCGTCCTGGCCGGCGGCAACTCCTACCGCGAATACTTCGTCGACTACGACCAGGCAGACGTCGACGCCATCGTCACCGCCGGCGCAGCGTTCATGGCACGGCTCGCCGGCGACGACCCGCCCGACATCGACGGATCCGCCGCCACCACCAAAGCAATCAAGGCACTGCACCCGGACCTGATCGACGAACCGGTCACCGTCCCCCTCGACCTTGCCGACCAGTACTCGGTCCGCAAGGCGCTCCTCGACGACGCCAAGGCCGCCTACGACGAGGTGTCCAACCGCATGTTGGCCGCTGTCGGCAACTACCGGTACGGCGTCGCCGACGGCCGGAAGGTCGCCATCCGGCAGGTGTACGACACGACCCGCCTCGACACCCGGCGGCTCAAAGCCGAACAGCCAGACATGTACGCCGAACTGATCGCCGAGTACGGCAACACCACCACCATCTCGAAAATCACGCCGCCCAAGGAGTCCAAGTGAGCACCGTCAGCAACGCCGTAGCCAACCGATCCGCCGCCGGCAACCAGGTCATCGAGCAGTACCGGAAGGTCTTCGCCGAAGTCCTCCCCACCCACATCAAGCCGGAGACGTGGGTCCGGGTTGCGCAGGGTGCGCTGCGCCGCGACGACAAACTCGCCGCCGCCGCTGCGCAGTCCCCCGAGTCGCTGATCGCGTCCCTGCTCGACGCGGCCCGCCGCGGACTCGAACCAGGTACCGAGCAGTACTACCTCGTCCCCTACAAGGGGCAGGTACAGGGCATCGTCGGCTTCCAGGGCGAGGTCGAACTGATGTACCGGGCCGGCGCGATCTCGTCAGTGATCGTCGAGGTCGTCTACGAGAAAGACACCTTCCAGTACTCGCCGGGCCGCGACGACCGGCCCCTCCACGAAATCGACTGGGACGCAGAGGACCGCGGTCCGCTGCGCCTCGTCTACGCCTACGCGGCGATGAAGGACGGCGCCACCTCCCGCGTCGTCGTCATGAACCGGGCCGAGGTGATGCGCCACAAGGCGATGGCGCAGGGCACCGACCGCCCCGACTCCCCGTGGAAGAAGTGGGAGTCGGCGATGTGGCTGAAGACCGCCGCGCACGAGTTGACGAAGTGGGTGCCGACGTCCGCCGAGTACCTCCGCGACCAGGCACGGGCGCTCGGCGAAACGATCCGGACCGCCACGAAGCCGACGTCGGCACCGCCCGCCGCGCCGCGCCCACCGCAGCCGGTGGCGGAGCAGCGGCCCGAGCCGGTCCGTGCAGAGGTCATCGACGGGGAAGCCACCACCGTCAACGGCCCGTCCGACGACCAGTTCCGGCGCATGTTCGCCGGCTTCAATGACGCCGGGTTGAAGGACCGCGACCAGCAGTTGGCCTACATCTCGGAGGTCATCAAGCGGAACATCGAGTCCCGCAAGGAAATGACGGCGGCTGAGGTGTCGCAGGTCATCGACTCGCTGGCCCGGTACATCGCGCAGCAGGAGCCGACGCCGTGACCGCCGGGTTCCGCCTCGAGGTTGTGGATGCGGCGATGGCGGCACCTACCCGGCCACTGCTGACGGTCGAGGGGGTGTCCGGCGCGCTGGCCGCGCTGGGCACCACCCCCAACGAGGTCGCCGAAACGCTGCTCCGGGCCGGTGCCGCCGGCCGCCGCGGGTCGAAGTGCGGCTGTGTCATGGCCCGCTGGGCAGCACAGGTGTGGCCGGAGGCGCTGAACGTCGCGGTGACGAAGGACGAGGCGGCCGGTAGGGCGTGGCTGATCCTGTACCGCCCGGCTGGTGTCGAGTTGAAGGTCGAAGCCCCGCAGCCGGTGGCCGGCCTCATCTGCCGATTCGATGCCGGCCTGTACCCGGAGTTGGACGTCGACGCCGAGGCGGTGGCGTCGTGAGGCACCCCATCGCCGTCCAACTGCTCCTCGCCCGCGCCGGGCAACGCGGCGTCACCCAAGACGTCATCGCCGCCCGCGTCGGCGTGTCCGTCCAAACCGTGCAGGCGTGGGAAGCCGGCAAAAAGAACCCGTCCCTGCACCACCTGACCGCGTGGGCCGCGGCGCTCGGCCTGGAACTTGCCCTACGTGAGACGGAGGCCGCTGATGCTGCTGCGTGAACGGATCGCCCGACGGATCTGCAAACTGCACGGCGGCGGCTGCTGCACGATCGGCACCGACGCCGCCGACGCGGCCCTCGCTGTGCTGGTCGACATGGACGTCGACGACCTCACCGCCGAGTTGCGGCAGCTGCGGGAACCGGTAGTGGCGCTGCCGGTGGGCGGTGCCCGGTGAGCGCCGTCTTGGGCTTGGATCTGAGCCTCACCGGCTGCGGGGTAGCCGGTGACGGCTGGGCCGACACCATCACCTTCCCCGCCCGGAAGACCCGCGACGACCCCACCGACTACGCCCACCGCCGGTTGGCGCACATCAAAACCAGCCTCCGGGACTTCCTCAGCGGCGTGCAGTTCGTCGCCATGGAAGGCCTCTCGTTCAAGTCGTACGACACCAACCGGCAGTCCGCCGGGCTCGCCTGGATCGTCCGCCACGACCTGCTGTGGGCCCGCGGCATCCCCTACGCCCTGGTGCCACCACCGAACCTGAAGCTGTACGTAACCGGGTCCGGTGGCGCCGACAAGGCCCGCATGGTTGCCGCCATCCAGTCCTGGTTCCCGTGGTTCGTCGGCGACGACAACGCCGCCGACGCCACCGGCCTACACGCCATGGCCTGCGACTGGCTCGGCCAGCCCGCCGTCGAGGTACCGCCCAAGCAGCGGAAGGCCCTCGACGGCTGTGAATGGCCGGAGTTGGCACTGCTCGGCGGCGGGGCGGTGGCGTAATGGTCAGCCACGAAGCCCTCCACCGGCACACCGAACGCATCGGCCGGATGCTCGCCGACCCCGACTGCCACGGCGACCTCCTCATCGTCGGGATCGTCTGCGCCCGCGCCGTCGACCTCGGCCAACCCGAATGGGAAGGCCTCACCCTCAACACCATCGCCGACCTCGCCCTCACCGGACAGGAACGCCGCTGGGCCATCCGGACAGTGATCCGCGACGACATCCGCCGCTACAAAACGACCTCCAACTACTGGGCCGTCACCTGCGGCCGGCCGATGCTCCGCCGCGACGGGCTGTGCGGCCGGAACGGCACCCACAAAAAGGTCGTCGTCGACGTCGTCTCCGGGGAACGGACGTGGATCGGGGCCTGCTCCAACGTCGCCTGCCGGGCGTGGCTCGACGCGGTCGCCGCCGAAAACAGGCGACTGGTCGAGGAACACCCGCCGCCTGTTCCGCCCGCCAATCGGGGCGGGGTGCTGGACCGGCACCTACCGGAGATCGACTGGTGGGCAATCTGGCGGCACCTCGACCCGAAGTGGTCCCCGCCGCCGGAAGGCAACGTGTGGCGGCGACCGACGTTGACGGTCCTCGTCGAGGACGAACCGCAACCGGCTGCCACGTCACGCCCCGCCCTGACTGTTCTTGAAGGAGGTTGGCGATGACCGCCACCGACACCGAGCCGACGTTCGACGACGGCTACCTCGCCAAACCGGCACCCACCCCCGACCCGCCCGCCGCCGCGGTCCGGGCGATGGTCCGGCACACCTGCCCCCCGGCTGTCGCCGACGACGTGTACACCGCAGCGGCGACCGCCGAGATCCTCACCAAAGGCCAATACAAGGCCGACCACCTGCTGTTCGACCAGCTCGTCCAGGTCCGCGCTGGCACGTCCTGGTTCCAGGCCGCCGTCGACGCAGCCGTCGCCGAGGAGCGGCGGGCGACCGACCGGTGGCGGCGGGAAGCGGAACGGCTACGCCGCATCAACCTCGGCGCCCTCCACGTGGCGTCGCAGGTCGACCCGCACGCCGGACCCGGCCGGGTCGCCGTCGACGTCGGGAACGTGCGCCTCCTTCTTGGCGACTCCCGCACCCTCGCCGCCGGCGACGCGTACTGCGACGGCCTCGACGCCCTCATCCAGCAGGCACCCGGACAACCCGAGGAGACCCAGTGAGCAGCACCCGAAGACTCGTCGCCTGGCTGATCGGCCTCGGCCTCCTCGTCGCCCTGTGCGCACTATGCACCGGACTCGCCCCCTACTACACAACGATCGGCGTCTGGGAACTCCGCGACGCCCTCCCCTGGCTCCTGATGATTGCCGTGTTCCTCGCCGCGGTCATCGGCCTAACCGTCGTCGTCTACGCGTTCACCGACTCCGGCGGCCTCGCCGCAGCCACTGCAGTCGCCACCTTCCTCGTCGGCGGGTTCCTCACATTCCTGTGGATGGCCCACACCGGATACAGCCAAGACCGCGTCTACGCCCAATCGGCCACGGTCGTCGCCGACCCCGTACCGACGCTCGCGCCGCGCGCCCCCTACCAGGTCGGCGAGCAGCAGGCCCGCCCCAACCTCGGCGACACGCCCGGCGACATCGCCGACACCACCTACCTTCCCGGCCAAGACCGCTACGCCACCCTCGTCGAACGGCGCGGCCTGCTGTCCGGGTACGAAGTGGCGTTCACCCAGCAGATCCCGCTCCAAGGCCGCGGTGCCGCCGATCAGAAATGCAAGTTCAGCCCCGAAGCCGACGCCCGGTCCGGCGGGAACTTCACCCACAACCTCGGCCGGCTCATCTCGCAGCAGCAACGCCTCGTCCGGTTCAACGGTGACGACGTGTACGCGTACTGCGACGCCGCGAACGTGCCGCAGGTTGTCGTCCCCCTGAAGAAGCAGGTCGGGTTCTGGGCCGTCACCGAACGGTCCGCCGGCGTCGCCGTCTACAACGGGCACACCGGCAAGGTCACCATCGAAGCTACCGGCATCAACCTTCCCGGCCCGTCATATCCGCTGTCCCTCGCTGCCGCCCAGCGTGAAGCGACCCCGGCCCTCGGCTCGTTCAGCGACTGGCTGTTCGGCCGGACCGGGTGGGAAACCCCCGACGACGACGTCAACTCCGGGAACGACACCGAATTCACCCTGGCCCGCGACGGCCAGTCCGTGTACGTCACCCCACTCACGGGACGCGGGTCCGCGACCGCGATCTCCGTCGTGACCGAGTTGACGGCGACCGCCCGCGCAGGCGGATTGGCCACGTTGACCGTCCACAAACTGAACCCGGTGTGGGTGTCGCCGAAGTCCCTCGTCGACCGGATCAAAGCCGACTACCAGGACCTGCCGAACTGGCAGAACATCCAGGTCTACGAGGTCATCCCGACCGGCGCCGACTCGTGGGTCGCCACGTTGGGCACCGGGCAGAACATCCTCTACCGGGTCACCGGTACCGGATCACTGAAGGGCGACAAGCCGACCTGTTTGCAGCGCGCTGACGGGTCCGAAGTCCGATGCGGCTCCTTGGCGGACCGGAACGGAAACGGCGCCGGCACCCAGTACGGCCAGGGCACGCCGAACCCGGGTAGTCCTGCCGCGCCTACCGGGGACCTGCGGGCACTCACCCCCGACCAGCTCGCAGACCTGCAACGCCGCGTCTCCGACGAGGTTGCGTGCCGGCTCCGGAAGGAGTGCTGACGTGACCGCCACCGACACGCAGCCCATCACCACCGCCCTCGCGCAGCTCTACACCGACGCCGCCGAACACGGCTGGCAAGCCGACGCCGGCCGCAACGCCGTCCCCGGCAAATGGGTCCGTGAACTCGACAACGGCGACTGGGACGAACTCACCATCGTCCCCCCAGTCGCCGAATACGGAATCGCGATCATCACCGCCCACACCGACAAAGGCACCCTGCGACTCAAGTTGGAACCGCCCGCCGACCTCGCCGGCGGCATCCGAATCCTCCGCGGATTCCTCGGCTGGCCCGAAGACGAGACCCAGTCATGACCGCCGTCGTCGTAGCGGCCCAACGCGGCGTCGACCTGTACCTACTCCTCGACGCCCCCACCGGCGTCATCGTCGCCGTCGGCACCGCCACCGAACTCCCCGTCAACCCTGGCCTCATCCACCTCGCCACATTGGACGGCAGCAGCGACCTCCTCGACAACTACGGCTGGCGCGCCGTCGACGTGCCCATCTGCGACGTGTGGCTACCCCGCAACCAGTTGGCTGCCCTCGCCCGCGCCGTCGACCAAGGCGACACCCGCCGCCGCGCCGACATCCTGCGGCACGCCGGACGAAGGAGCGCCGCATGACCCCCAACCGGTGGGCATTCACCGCCGCCATCGCCGCACTCCTGGTCAGCTGCCTGCTCGGCGCCGGCTGGGCCTGGAACTGGTACGACCACCAAGTTCCACCCGAACAACACCTCAACCAACTCCACCCGGCACCCGCCGACCACGACTGGATCACACCCAGCCAACCCGAGGCGACGCCGTGACCATCCCGCCGCCGCTCGTATTCAGCAACCAGGCCGCGGCCACCACCGGCACCTGCGACACCTGCGGCTGGGACCAGGCACCCCTCGACACCGACGGGCACATCGCCCCACACAACCAACGCCTCGTCAACCGCGACCAACACGGCCGCCCCTACACGTACAGCTCACCCACCGCCTGCCCCGGCGCAGGCACCCAACCCGCAAGGGACCACGACCAATGACCGACATCCACGCCACCGGCCGCGTCAACACCCGCCGCGCCGCCCGCCACATCACCAACCTCCGCCGCCAAGGCATGACCACCCGCTACATCGCCCGCACCGCCGGAGTCGCCGAAAAAACCGTCTGGGCCATCGGAGCCCACCAACTCAAATACACCTACGCCCGCACCGCCAACCGCATCCTCACCGTCCGCCACGACCACGACGGCGGACGCAACGTCCCCGCCGTCGGCGCCGTCCGCCGCATGCAAGCCATGATCAGCGAAGGACGGCCACAGACCTACCTGTCCCAACAACTCGGCTGGACCACCACCCAAATCTGGCGGCTCCTCAACGGCCGCCGCACCCACATCACCCGCGACAGCGCCGCCCTCGTCGACGCCCTCTACCGCGCCACCGACGGCCAACCCGTCCCCACCGGGAAAGGCGCCACCCGATCCCGCCGCTACGCCGCCGCCCACGGCTGGCACGGCCGCGACGCCTGGTACGACGACACCATCGACGACCCCGACGCCCCGCCCTACTTCACCGGCCACCTCGTCGACGACCTCGTCGACGACCTCCTCGTACAACGCGCCATCGACGGCGACAGCGCAGCCCTCGGCCGCCTCAACAAAGCCGAAAAGGTCGAGGCCACCCGCCGGCTACTCGCCCGCCCCGGCGTCGGCGTCGGCTCCCTCCCGCGGCTTCTCAACGTCTCAGGGAAGACCGCGCACCGGCTCGCCGAACAGGCAGGGGTGGCGGCGTGACCGCGCAGCCCGGCGCGTACTACGCCGGCCAAGGCGGCCTCCCCGCGTTCTTCAACAACCCGCAGCGGGCCTGCGCCCGACCATCCGTCGACCCCGGCCTGTTCCACCCCGGCACCCGCCGCGGCGGCGACAAAGCCAAGGCAATCTGTGCCCGCTGCCCGTTCTGGCGCGACTGCGGCGAATGGGCTTTGGCGAACCCCGACGTCGCCGGCAGCGGCATTTTCGGCGGCACCAACGAAGCCGACCGGGACGTAATCCGGGCCCGCCGCGACGCCCGCAAAGGACGAGCCGCATGACCGCAGCCATCATTCTCGCCGTCTCCACCTCCATCTGGGTCGTCTGGATCGTCGCCGACCTCGCCAGAGACCTAGAGCCCATCGTCGGCGACAAGGCCGCCGCCCTCTGCCGGACCGTCTTCTTCGAGATCAAACCGTTCGCGCTGCCCCTCATCGCCGTCATGCACATCAGCGCCACCTGGGGCGACCCGCACCCGTACAACCCCGGGCAGATGTTCTCCACCGGCATCTCACTCGCGTACTGGTGGATGGTCCGCAACAAGAAGGACGACGACGACCGGTGGAAACGCCGCCGCACAAAGGTCACCGAGGCTGTCCGGCAGGTCGGCGGCCGGCTCGTCGTCGTGCCCGAAGGCGGCGCCGCATGACCGCCACGACGGCCAGGCCGGGGCCGAACGACGTCCTGCCCTGCAAAACCGAATCGGCCCGGTACCGGCACCTCGCCCGCGGCCAGGTGTGCCACGCCTGCGGCGTGTCCGTCGGACCGCCACCCGCACCGAAGGAGACCGCGGCATGACCGGCCCCTTCGACCGGTGGGACCGGCACGTCAACAACTGGTACGGGCTCCCCAACCCGCCACTCCCCGCCGACCCACACATGGCCTGGTCGGCGTACTGCCTCATCGACATGCACTGGTGGTGCGAAAACCCCGCCGAATGCGGCTGCGACCAGTGCAACCACCGGCAGCGCGTCGACGACGACCAGACATGGGGCCCACTCGACCAGGAGCAGACGTGAACTGCGACTGGTGCCAGCAGCTCGCCCGGTACCTCGTCACCGGACGGGCCGGCAAACGACGCGTCTGCGACGACCACCTCGAACGAGCCCAACGCGAAGCCGGCGTACCCCGATCCACCGAGAGCATCGAGTTGGGGCTACTCGAGCCCGGCGGCGGAACATGACCTGGCCGAACACGACGAAGCCGGATGCCAGCGGAGGGGCATCCGGCTCAGTGCTGCGTACGGGTAGGTCAGTCGGTGGCGCGCCAGCCGCCAGCAGGTGGCTCCGGACGCTCCGGGCAACGGACGCCGCGCTCCTTCACATACCAGCGGGCGAACTCACCCAGCAGCTGGGACCGGTTCGTGCCAGCAGCGCGGGCGGCGTGGCCGAGGCGACGCCACAGCGCCGCGTCCAGCCTGAACCGCTGGATCGGGGTGTGTGTCTCCTTCGCCGGGACCATGCCGGAAGGGTACGGCCTCACCTGTCCGTGTGGCAACACATGTGGCTACGCGTGTCGCACGCGTTTCGCTTGACGTGTGGCTACAGGGGACCTAGTTTTGTGGCTACACGTGTGGCTACACGAATGGAGCGTGCCGCATGAGATTCGCAGTCGACACCGACGGCACCCGACTCCCCGCCACACCCAAAACCCGCGGCTACTGCCCCGGCTGCCACAACCCCGTCCAAGCCAAATGCGGCGAAGTCCTCACCTGGCACTGGGCCCACCTCACCGACCTCAACTGCACCTGGGACCCCGAACCCGAAACCCCCTGGCACCGCAACTGGAAAAACTGCGCCCCCGACGACCGGCAAGAAATCCCCCTCAACGGATGCCGCGCCGACATCGTCAGCCCCACCGGACTCGTCATCGAGTTGCAGCACTCCCACCTGCCCTGCGACCACATCCGCAAACGCGAAACCGCCTACCAACACATGGTCTGGCTATTCGACGCCCGCGACCCATTCGCCGCCGGCCGGCTACGCCTCGACCGGCACCCCGACCGGCCCATCAACGACCTCTACTGGGTGATTCGCTGGGACCGGCCACCCGCCTACCCCAGCCAAGTCGCCGCACCGATGTTCCTCGACCTCGACGAACACACCCTCATCTGGGTCGGCGCCTGGACCAACAACCCCGGCGACCACGCACTCAGCGGGTACGGATGGGTCGTCACCCCCGACTGGTTCGAACGGGTCGTCATCAACGGCCCCCACCTACCCCGCCGACCCAGCGCCCGCCGGCCACTCACCATCGAACTCCTCGAAGAACAAGAACAGCACCCGCACACCGTCGACGTCACCGGCCCCCTCGACTGGTCCACCCACCGCGTCAACGCACGCCGGCGACCCTGCGTCTGCTGCGGTCAAGGCGCCTACATGTGCGACGAACACGGCGGCCCCTGCCACAAGACCTGCGCCGAACAAGACACCCCACCCCCACCACTCGGCGAACGAGAACAGGAGCCACCCCACCACCTCGGCCGGTAACCCGGTCCCGCACAACCTCCCCCGCACCACCCACATACAGCAAGGAGCCAGCCGCGGTGAACACCAACCCGATGCTCGACGCCGCCCTCGCCTACGCCGACCTCGGCTGGCCCATCTTCCCCTGCCGCCCCCACGGCAAAGCCCCCATCGGCGCCGCCGCACCCCACGGCGTCAAAGACGCCACCACCCGCCCCGACGTCATACGCCGCTGGTGGGACCGCTACCCCCACGCCAACATCGGCGTCGCCTGCGGCTACCCCGGCCCCGACGTCATCGACATCGACACCAAAGCCGGCCGCGACGGCATGCACCTCTACCAACAGGCCCGCGACGCGCACCTCCTCGACGACTACGCCGCCGTCATCAACACCCCCTCCGGCGGCCTGCACCTGTGGTTCGAAGGCACCGACCAACACGGCGGCGCCGTCGGCCGCAACAAAGCCCTCGAACTCAAAGCCGTCGGCGGGTACGTCCTCGTGCCGCCATCGCGGGTCATCGACGCGAAGTACGGCTACGACGGCGTGTACGAGGTCGCCGAATACCGTGACGTAGCCGGATTCGTCGACTTCCCCGCCATCCGCCGCCTCATCGACCCGCCCCCGAAAGCCCGACCCAGGCGACTCGCCGGCCCCGACAGTTGGAACGGCCTCGTCGAACACGTCGCCAAGCAGGGGGACGGAAACCGCAACAACGCCCTGTTCTGGGCCGCCTGCCGGGCCGCCGAAACCGGCGCACCCCACGACGTGTTCATCCAGCTCGCCGACGCCGGCGTCGCCATCGGTCTCGGCCGGCACGCCGCCGACGCCACCGTCGACTCGGCACGCAAGCGGTGCGGGAGCGCCGCATGACCGACCCAACCCCAGCACCCGACGACGCGACCGCCGCCACCGACGAAGACCTTTCGGTCGCGCGGTCCACCGACGGCAAACACGCCATCGAGATCGACGGCGAAGCACCCACCATCCGGACACTCACCCACGTCATCAACGAGGGCTACATCCCCGACGTGTACGTCACCAACGGTGCCCTCACCCACATCTCCCGCATCTCCGGAGACGTGTCGCTGGCCGGCCTCGCCCCAACCGAACGTCCGCCGCTCCCCGTCGCCGCCACACCGGTCAACAGCGACAGCCTCGCGTCGCTGCTCGCCCACCACCTGTACGTGTACAAGATGCGCCGGCGGCCGGGCGGCGAGATCTACCAGGAGGAGACGGTGCCACCCGGCCGGTCTCTGTCCGCCGTCCTCGCCCAGCGGTACTGGCCCGACGTCCGGGCACTGCACGGCATCGTCGGCTCACCGGTCCTGCGCCCAGACGGGACCCTGCTACAAACGCCCGGCTACGACCGGCGCACCGGCCTCTACTACGCGGCCAAGGTCGGGATGGAACCCGTCCCGGCCCGCCCCACGGCCACCGAAACCAGCGAAGCGCGAACCTTCCTGCTCGACCGGTTCCTCGGCGACTTCCCCTGGGTCGGCCCATCCGACCGGGCCAACTACCTCGGGCTCCTCGTCACCCAGATCCTGCGGCCCTACGTGCGGTCCCTAACCCCGTTCGGGCTGATCTCCGCCACCACCCAGTCATCCGGAAAGACCATCCTGTCCGAAGGGGTCGGCCTGCTCTACGGCCAAAAGGTCCAGCCGTGGGTGAAGTCCGACCAGGAACTCCGCAAAGCCGTCACCGCGATCCTCGACGGCCCGGCCGCGGTCGTCGTGTTCGACAACCTGAAGGAAGGGTCGATCGTCGACTCGCCGGTCCTGGCAATGCTGCTGACGACACCGACCTGGTCAGATCGGCTCCTCGGCACGAACAAGACCTTCACCGCCGCGAACGACCGGCTGTGGCTGGCCACCGGGAACAACATCCACCTCGGCGGGGACATGGCCACCCGAACCGTCCTCGTCCGGCTCGACCCGAAGATGCCCCGGCCAGAACTACGAACGAACTTCACCATCCCCAACCTCGACCGGTGGGTGAAGGACCCCGACAACCAGCGGATTCTGCTCCGGCACCTGCTGGTGCTCGTCATGGACTGGATCGCCGCTGGGGCGAAGCGGTCGGACCACACGATGCGGCAGTTCACGACGTGGGCTGCGGCGGTCGGCGGGTTCTGCGCGCATCACGGCGTGGACGGCTTCCTCGGTAACGCCGACGACGTGCGGGCGCTGGACGAGGAAGACAACGAGTGGGCGGTGTTCCTGGCCCGCTGGCACAAGCTGTTCGGCACGCAGCCGCAGAAGTCGGGTGATATCCGCAAGTCGGCGGACATCGAGTTCCAGGTGGGCGGCGGCCCGATCGTGGACCGATGGGAAGGCGACTTCATCACGACCGATGACGGGAAGACCCCGACGGCGAAGTCGCTGGGGAAGTTACTGGCCGGTCAGGTGGGGCGATTCCACGGGGACTACGTGCTGCACCGGGTGAATTCGACGGTGTCGAACCAGCGCCTCTGGAAAGTGGAGGCTCACGGACAGTGACTGTTTTCGGCGCCGATGTTGCACTCTCGGTCATTAGGCGGGTCTCTACATCCGGTAAATCCGGTAAATCCGGGGCTAAATCCGGGGTGTGTTTTGGCTGGTCAGGGGCCTGTTTTGGAGATCCACCGGATTTACCGGATTTAAAACTCAGTTCTAGCGCGTATGAGTCGTGCTGTAGGCGGGCTACATATAGAGGCAAGATCAATAAGAGGGCGCTACGCGCGCATGCACGTATGGACCGCGTTTTAAATCCGGTAAATCCGGTGGATCTTGAGAATTCGCCCTCTGACCTGCGCAAACAGGGGCCCGGATTTAGACATCGAAGATCAAGTCTAAATCCGGTACATCCGGTAAAGCCGGTTGATCTTCGTCCCCTCACCCCAGGAGCGCCCCCGTGATCCACGACATCCCCACGCGCCTGACCGCAGGCCAGGTAGCCGACCTACTGGCGATCGCCGCGTCAGTCGCCCACTGCCAGCTAAGCGACATCTACCGCCTGTCCGAGTCCCGGGCCATCGCCGACGCTGTAGCCCGCGACGACGTCAGCCAACTTCCCAACGTGGCGGACCAACTCAGGATCTACGCAGGAATGGTCGGCCCCGGAACCGTCGAAGACCACCCGGAACTCTTCGCCGCACTGCACAACTGGGCCCGCCGGCTCGAAGCGATCGCCGCCGAAACCGGCCGGCGGCCAGCGTCATGACCCGCCCCGACCGCCCGTCAACCCGACCCGACCCCAAACCCGGAGGCCCCGACATGACCAACACCGACCCGCAACCCGCCGGCCCGCTGACCACCCCGACCGAACCCCGCGTCGCCGAATGGGTACACGCCGACACCGACACGACCTGCCCGACCTGCGCAACGCCGATCCGCGCCGGCGACGACGTCGCGGTCCTCGACACCGCCCCGCCGTCGACGTGCTGCACCGACTGCACCGACACCAACTGACCCCGTCGCTGCCGGTTCGGCGGCATCCCCCGATTGGAGAACCCCATGCCCCAGCTCAACTGGAAGACCGCCCGCCGATGTGCCACCGGCGGCTGCGTGTCCGTCGCTCACACCCCGGCCGCCGTCCACGTCCGCGACTCGAAGAACCCCGACGGGCCGCACCTCGAGTACACCCACGCCGAATGGCGGCTGCTCGTCCTCGACGAGATCCGCAGCGGCGGCTGGCTACCCGAGTACAGCTACCGCGAGGACGACGGGACGGTCGTGTGGCAGCGCCGCCCAGGCGCGACACCGCAACTGCTGTTCGGGCCCGCCGAGTGGGACACGTTCATCGAGGCCGTCCGCGACGGCGAGTTCGACGTGGACGGCCCGCAGTGACCGCATCGGACGACACCCACATCCCCGACGAGGCGGTTGACGCGTTCATCGGCGGCTACCAGAGCGACCCACACGTGGCGACTTACGGCGAAGCGGTCCGCGCCGGTCTGGCCGCCGCCCTGCCGTGGCTCGCCGACGCGATCCGGGATCAGGGCCAGACCGTAACTGCGCCCCACTCGTCCTCGCCGCCAGTCGAGCCGTAAGGGCACTTCCTTGCCCACGGATCAGCAGACCGTTTAGCCGCTCAAAATCTAGGAGGAATCCGACATGACCTTTTCCGACGGCCAGGAGACCACCAGCACCGTCCCGCCGCACACCTGCGGAGGCTGCAACAACCGCTGGGCCGGCTCCCGAACCTGCCACTGCGCCGCCCCGCAATGTCATCGGACCTTCTCGTCCCCGACATCCTTCGACGCCCACCGCATCCGCCGCGGCGCACGAGAAGGTCAATGCGCCGACCCGGCCACCGCCGGACTCGTATTGATGCAGCGTGCCGGCTACCAGGTGTGGGGCCATCCCGCTGACGAGGAAGCCGCCGAACGGTTCCGTGCCAACCGCGCCGCCGCGAAGGAGACATCCGATGCCTGAGGTTGTCCCCACCGCCTTCGCCGAAGCGGTCACATACGCGGCGCTGCACCTCGCCCGCACCCTCACCGACACCACCCAGGAGGACTGACCCGTGAGCTACCTCAACCCGCACACCCACAACCTCGACGGACCCGACGCCGACGGCACCCTCCGCACCAACGACCGCCCCCGCATCGTCTGCCTCTGCGGCTCCACCCGCTTCAAAGCCGAGTTCGAGCAGGCCAACCGCGACCTCACCCTCGCCGGACGGATCGTCATCGCCCCCGGCGTGTTCGGCCACGCCGACGGCATCACCCTCACCCCGACCGAGAAGGCCGAACTGGACCGGCTACACCTCCACAAGATCGCCATGTCGGATGCGGTGTTCGTCGTCAACCCAGGCGGCTACATCGGCGACTCGACCCGCAACGAGATCACCTACGCGAAACGCATCGGCGTGCCCGTCCGCTACCTCGAAGGCGAGGCCCCCGATGCGTGACGCCCTACGCCGTCTCGGTGACCGGCGCGTCAACAAGCTCGGCTTCGCCCTGGCCGTCGCCGCGGTCATGTCGCTGCTCGCCGGTGCGCTCAGCCTCGCCGGCTGCGGCGCAGTACAGGCCGAACCCGAGACCCCTGCGGCTTCGACCGAGGAGCCGAACGCCCGCGTGTTCCACATCCAGGTCGACGGCCGCACCGTGCCGTGCATCATGGTCGACCCGCCGAAGGACGCGATCGCCGTGACCTGCGATTGGGGTGCGAAGTGACCGCACCCACCCCGCCGTTCACCGACACCCAGGAGGACTGACCGATGTCCCCGCCCGGCAACTACGTCGACGCGACCGTCACCGCCCTCGCCGCCCGACTCCCGGACTGTGACCCTGACCTGCTGCGTCTCTACACGCTCCTCGCCCTGACCGTCGGCGCCGAAGTGACATTGAAGGACGTCCACGACGCGTGGGCGGTTTGGCGGACCCTGACCCGCCCGGAGCATCCGTCGATCGTGCCGTTCGACCAACTCACCCCCGAAGTTCAGGACCTCGACTCGCGGTACGCCGACGCGATCCGGGACGTCGCGAACGAGGTGCCGCTGTGACTACCCCGAAGCCGCCGCCCACCAGCACGGCCGCCGAAGACCTCACCAAACAGGTCGCGGCGACTCTGCATCCCGAACACGACGCCAGCGCCCTCGCCGGCCTCGAAGAAGTCCTCGTCGCGCTGCTCGCTGGCGGCCACATCCGCGAGGAGCGTGGCGTCCGGGTCACCTGGCCCGGCGACGGCTCCGAGGACATGTGGGGCAACGACCGGATGGCCAACGGCCAGACGATGGCCGAGTACCGCTACGAGCTGCACAACAGCGACCGGACCCGGACCAGCGCTGAACGGATCCGCCGCTACGTGATCGTCACCGCTCCGACCGTCGTCGAGGAGACACCGTGACCGCCACGACCCGCACGATCATGCAGTTTCGCGGCGCCTGGGCGTTCCTGTCGAACTTTCAGCCGGCCGTCCTCGACTGGGAAGGGATCACCTACCCGACCAGCGAGCACGCGTTCAACGCGGGTAAGACGACCGACGAGGACGCCCGCCGGTGGATTGCCGTCGCCCCTACGCCGCGGGAGGCGAAGCGGCGCGGCCGGGCCGTCCAGCTGCGTCCCGGCTGGGACGAGCGGGTCCGGTTCGAGGTGATGGCCGACGTGCTCCGCGCGAAGTTCGCTTGCCGTCCGGAGCGGGTCGCCGCGCTCGTCGGCACGGGTGACGCCGTGCTGGTGGAGGGGAACACGTGGCACGACAACGTGTGGGGCGACTGCCACTGTGGTCGACCGGCCTGCGCGGGGGCGGGCGCGAACCATCTCGGCCGGCTGCTCATGGAGCTGCGCGCGGAGTTGGCGTCGTGATCGCCGCCCTGAACCGTTGGCGGGAACGGAACCGGCTGCGTTGGGAGCGGCAGATCCTCGCCGTCATGCTGCTCCGCGAAACACTGAACATGGATGCGGCATCCGGCTGGCCGTTGATGCGGGCCACGCGTCTGTCGGGTGGGGCCGTGTACACCGCCCTGGCCCGACTGGAGGCCGCCGGGATGGTGACGTCGGAGTGGGAAGTTCGGGCCGACGACCGGCCGCGGCGCCGCTTCTACCGGATCACCGACCAGGGGGCGATCATGGCCCGGCATCGGGTCCGCAGGTGGCTGGCCGGCAAGGAGGAAACGCCGTGACCCCAGGCAAGCGGTACCTCGAGCGCGGCCGTCCGGTGACGCTGCTCGTGCCGTACGGTGACCGGCGCGGCGACCCAGCCCGGCCGGCAGGTTCTTCGACCAGCCGCCGGCGCAGTTCGGGCCGAAGAACGTGATGCTGCGCCGCGCCACCGGCGACGTCGTCGTCCGTGGCTTCCGGGGGCTGCGGCTGCCGGCCGTGACCGAAACCGATCAGCAGGAGTTGAGCGGGTCGGGCGCAACATTGGAGGCGCCGTGACCGCCGACGGCATGATCTGGTGCTCGACCCGCGCCGCGACTGTCGGCCTCGTCGTCGCCGGCGCGACGGTGGTCGACTGCCCGCCCTATGCCCGCCGGTGGGCGCTGGGGCGGGACGCCCGGCAGGTGTGGCGGGAACAGTCCCGGGCAGGCGCTGATCTGGTGTGGCTGCCCGACCGGTGACCGGCCGCTGACCTCACGGTTTACGGATGCTGCCCAAACGGCCGAACCGTGCCGTACCCGGACTTTGCAACCCGCATCGGCTACAGTCGCCGGCAGGCCTCGGGCGGGGGCCTCGCCGTACTGACCTGCGACGAGGAGACACCGCCATGCCCGAACCCGTCGACTACGAGCAGGCCACCCTCGACGCCATCCGCCGCGGCCACGAACAGATCGACGGCGAACTCGTTCCCACCGCGTTCGCCGAAGCCCTCGCCTACGGGCTGCTGCGATTGGCCGAGGCCACCGACCGGGCCGCAGGCAAGGCGGGCCGGCCATGACCCAACTTCACCCGAACATCCTCGGCGCGTTCGCCGCCCTCGAAGACCTCGCCGACCAGCACCGGTGGCTAGACGAACACCTCGAACCCGGCCCGCAACGGCGACGTGCCCGCACCCTCGGCCCCGCCGCCCGTGCCAGCCTTAACCGGCTCCACCAGGCCGAACGCCGCGACCTCGCCGAAACCCTCCGCGCCGGCCTCTACCCGTTCGGGACCGGCCGTGCCCCCATCAACCTCGACGCATCAGGCGCCTCCGCGCTCGGCCGCGACGTCACCGTCGACGCCGCCTGGCTGTGCCTCGACGCCATCCACACCCACCCCGACGCGCCACCCCCGTACACCTGCCCCGGCGACACCGAAGCCGAACAGTTCGACCACGCCGTCGACTACCTCCGCGACGCGCTGCTACTCGTCCACCCCGACCTCGCCGGCACCATCGGCTCCGCCCTGAACGCCGCCGCGAACATGTGCGGGCATGTCACCCGCTCCGGCCCGGACCGCACCCCCCTGCCGGGGCTGCGCTGCCCGGCCTGCGGCGTCCGATCCCTGCAAGCCCTGACCACATCGATGTTCGGTGAGGCGATCATCATGTGCCGGCCGGACTGCCGGTGCCGTGGCGTCGACTGCTTGTGTCGCAAACCGACCCGGGCGCCGCTGCAGCGGCACATGTGGCGCAGCGACGAGGATCCGAGGTTCGCGCAGTTGGTGGCGCTGCTCAGTAGGCAGGTCGCCTAGTGGCGATCGAGCTCCGCGACGACCAGGGCAACGTGATCGAGTACGTGACCGCGGAGGAGGGCGCGGAGCGGCTCGGCCCGGACATCAAGCCGTCGACGATCTGGAAGTGGCACTCGGACCACGACGTCAACGGGTATCGGATCGGCCGGTCGGTGTGGTTCCGACTGTCGGACTTGGAGGACGTGGAGGCGGTGAAGTTCCGGACTCCGCAGGGTCGTCCGCGGGGTTCGACTTGACCAAGCCGTTGACCTGCGACATAGTCTTTTTCAACTCGCTGCTAGTCCGTGGCCTATGGCCAGGAAGCGATCTTGAACTAGCCGCCGATCCCTCACATCAACCTCGTCTGGTTGTGCCCAAGGGTCGGCGGCTTTTTCGTGTTCCGCCCCCTGCGCGAGAGGCGGCCCCGCATGCCCCGCGACCCGTGGCTTGACCGCACCCTGCACGACCTGACCGTCGCCGAGTTCGCCGAACTGTTCGCACTTGCCGGCCTCGCCGCAGACGTCAAAGCGATCCGCAAGCAACTCGCCCGGATCGAACACACCGTCAACCAGGAGAAGGTGCTCATGTCCGAAACCGAAGACGCACTCGACGCCCTCGCCGCGCAGGTAGCCGAAGTTGACGCCGACGTCGCCCGTGAACTGACCGACCTCGCCGACGCCCTCGCCGGGAAGCTCACTGACGCCGAGAAGGGCAAGTTCGTCGCGATCGCGCAGAAGTTGACCGATATCAAGACCAACGTCGACACCGCGGACCCGGCACCGGCTGCGCCTGCCGACCAGCCGTAACCAACCCGGGAAGTTGCGCGTTGCAACTCCCGGCGACATGCTGCGCGGCCTCGACTGTGGATTGCACCCGGTCGAGGTCGTTGCGCGTTTAGGGCCGATCGGTCGATGGGCAGGACCACCCGTTCCCCCTGCCCGCGTGGTTCGAGTCCACGCCGGCCCGCTTACCCCCTTGGCGGGGCCGCGCCAGTGGTGAGCGCGGCTCAAACGACCGGACCCCATCGGCGCCCGCCAACCCCACCATCCCCCGCCGCCAGCGCTGACGTCGCCGCGCGGTTCCTTTCGCATGCCCTGGGAGGCACCGCAATGGCCACGTACACCGCCGTTTACCCCGCTGCCGGGACCGTCTGCACGGGCGTCACCCCAACCGCCAGCGACGTGATCAACGGCAATGACGTAAACGCAGGCGCCATGCTTGTGGTGACCGCCGGCGCGACACCAACGAACGTGACGATCGTCGATGCCGGTAGGACGCCGGCAGGGAACACCGGCACCCAGGCGGCGCAGACCGTCTCGGCGAACACCAGCCGCGCGTGGGGTCCGAACACCCTTAAGAACTTCATCGACTCCACCGGCGTCGTCACGGTGACCTACTCGTCGACCTCCACCATCACCGTCATGCTCCTCGCCGACGGCGACTGATGGCCACCGCGCAGGTCGAGACCCCGAATGACCGCAGCCAACGCGGGCTGTACCGGTTCGCCGAGTACATGGCGGCCCGCCGTGGTGAACTCGACGGCACCGAGCCGCAGCCGCTCCTCGGCCAGGATCTGGACGGCTGGCTGTGGGCTGTGACTCTCCGGTTCGCCGGCCCCCTCGACGTCCGCAACAGTTACTGCGCTGGGGTCGAGAAGAACATGGGCTGGGCGCCGGGTTCGGTCGAACGGATCCTGGCCGGCGGCGAGCCAGAGCCACTGTGCGCGTGAGCCGCTTCGGTCGGCTCCTCGGCTCCGGCAAGGCGTGGGCCACCCTGTGGTCCACGCTCGCCGGGCTGCACCTGCTCCTGATCTGGCCCGCCGAGACGATCTGGGCGCACAGCTTCCGGTTCGTCAACGCCGTCTCCGTCGAGGCCCTCGTACTCGGCTGTTTGGCCGCGTTTCAGGCCAGCCTCGGCATGCGGAAAGCGGACCCCGAGGATCCGCTCTGACCTGCCGGAGGGGCCGTGACCGCTCCGTACTACAGCGACGACACGGTCACCCTCTATCACGGCAACGCCCTTGAGATCGACGCCTGGCTCGCCGCTGACGTGTTGGTGACCGATCCGCCGTACGGCATGGCCTACGAGTCCAACTTCAACCGTGACCCGCGCAACGCCAAGAAGGGCCGTCCGGTCACTGGGGACGAAGACCACAAGATTCGCGACGAGGTTCTAACTTCGTGGGGCGATAGGCCGGCGCTCGTCTTCGGTCGGTGGAACGTGCCCCGTCCTGCCGGCACTCGGCATCGACTGGTGTGGGACAAGGGCAACACGGTCGGCATGGGCGACCTGAGCATGCCGTGGGGCCCGACCGACGAGGAGATCTATGTTCTCGGTCGAGGGTTCGTGGGCCCGCGCGAGTCGAACGTGATCCGTGTGCAGATGCTGATGTCGGGCGATAGGCGGCGTCCGGACCATCCGACACCCAAGCCTGTCGGTCTACTTGAGCGGCTCGTCGCGAAGTGCCCGCTCGGTGTCGTCGCCGACCCGTTCGCAGGTTCGGGGGCCACCCTCGTTGCGGCCCGAAATCTAGGCCGACTCGCGGTGGGTGTCGAGGTCGAGGAACGCTACTGCGAACAGATCGCAAAGCGTCTCGACCAGGACGTTCTACCCCTCGCGATGTAGCCGCGCGGAGGACCGGTGACCGACCCGACCATCTACCGGCGCCGCTCACCGCTGTTCGAGGCGTACGAGATCACCGAAACCAACGTGTGGGACCTCGCCGAACTCCTCGGCGGACGGGTCGACACCAGCCTCCGCCGTCCGCGCCTGCACCTGCCGAAGTCGATGCAACCAGCCCGGATCGGTGACTACGCGGTGCATGAACTGACCCGCGACGATCCGTGGTTCCCGTACCGCGCAGACCTGTTCCGCGACGGCCACGAACCCGCCACCTGCACGACGTGCGGCACCGTTCAGGGAGGCTGACCGTGGGCACCCCGAAGATCAAGCCGACGCTCCCGACCGGCCCCAAAGGCTGCGCATCGAAGTCGAAACTGTCCGGCGGGCAACTGTGCGGAGCCCCCGCCGTCGCCGGCACCATCCGCTGCGTCGCCCACTCCGGCACATCCCGGCTCAGGCACAAGGCGAAAGGCGCCGTCGTGGTTGAGGTCCTCAACTGGGGGTTGGGTGACTCGACCGTTGACCCCGGCGAAATCCTGTTGCGGCTCGTCACCCAGTCCGCGGCCCGCGCAGAACGGTACGCCGCCGTCGTTGAGCAGCTCGTCGCCGACAACGACGGCGACCTACCGAAGGCGTTGACCGCCGACACGTACACCGTCTCCGACACCGGCCGGCCCGTGAAAACCGGCGAATACGTGCGGGCCATGGCCAAACTCGAGGCCGAAGAACGCGACCGGTGCGCGAACTTCGCCACCAAAGCTGTCGCAGCGGGGCTTGCTGAAAGAACCGTCAGGATCGCAGAGAAGCAGGGCGCGATGTTGGCGCAGGTCATCCGCGCCGTCCTCGGCGACGACGAACTCGGACTTACTCCGGAGCAGCAGGGCAGGAGCGACGCGATCGTCGCCCGACACCTGCGGGCCATCTCCTGAGACTGGCTGTGACCTGCGCAAACAGGTAAGATCGAGGTTGCAAAAGTAGGGCCCGGCGGTGCGCGAACACCCCGGGCTGTGGCCGATCCTGTGAAGAGGACCGACATGGCTGAGCGTACCCGTAGGTGCGTTGACTGCAAGACTGACATCAGTGAGCGCGGGCGGAAATCCATCCGCTGCTCTCGCTGCCAGTACCTCCATTGCAAGCCTCCAAGACTGAAGCCACGGACCTGTCTCCACTGCGGGGAGACTTACCAACCGCGGGGACATTTACAGAAGTGGTGCAAGGGCTGCGTTAGCTCGGGGCATGACCGGTACCGGATCAACCGGTACGGGTCGTTGGCGCCCACGGAGGTTGAGCTCGCGCTGGCCGATGGAAAACGCACCTCGACCTGTCGCGTCTGTGATCGGGAGTTTACGTACCGCTATATCGGCGGAACGCCCCGCCAATTCTGCGATGACCATGTGCCGACGCGAGTCGTGGCTGAGCGAGCAGCCGCCCAAGCGAAGCGGAAGATCTGCGTCGACTGTGGTAGGGACGCCCTGTTCGTCGACGACAGCGGCAGATGTCACCGACACGAGCCCGACGCAAAGGTCAACCGAGACTGCGAAACGTGTGGCACGACGTTCGTCATGCGGAGCAACCATCCGCGCAGGTTCTGTTCTCTGTCTTGCAGCTATACCCGCCGCGGCCCGATGAGCGAGGCGCGAACGTGCGAACTATGTGATCACGCGTTCTTCCCGAGGCATCCCGCACAGAAATACTGCACTGGCTGCGTCAAGACCAAGAGCGACCGCGCGATTGTCGCGCGCTACGGCCTTTCTCGGTCTGGCCTACTTGCACTCAGGGCCAAATTCGACGATCAATGCTGGCTTTGCCGGGTTAAGCCCGGAAAGTATGTGGATCACTGTCATGCCACCGGCAAGGTCCGGGGCTGGCTGTGCCCGCCATGCAACATGGCATTGCACTACGTGGAGCGACCCGGCTGGTGGGAAGGGGCGCGGGCCTACCTGGACGGGTAGCGGCGCTTGGCGGGGGTGACGGCGTGACCATTGCCCCCGCGTCTCCCTGGGAAGCCGCCGCGAAGCTGTTTGAGCCCGTGCCGCCCCGGCCGCGCCGGTGGGCGTCGCCGCTGGACATGGCGCAAGACCTTGACCCGACGATTGTCCGCACCCCGGCGCTGAACCTGATCAACCAGGCGCTGGTGGACGTCGCCGAGGGCCGTGAAGACCGGCTGATCGTGAGCATGCCGCCCCAGGAGGCGAAGAGCTCGACCGTCTCCTACCGGTATCCGACGTGGCTGCTGTCCGAGGTCGACCCCGACCTGCGCATCGTCATGATCAGCTACTCCGATGAGATCGCCCGCCGGTGGGGTTCCGACGTCAAACGGGACTTCGAAACGTTCAACGGCGACGACGACACCATCGACCTCGGCGTCCGCCTGCGCGCGGACTCGCGGGCCGCTGGCCGGTGGCAGGTCGACGGCCGCCGCGGTGGCATGTTCTGTGCCGGCGTGGCGGGTTCTGTGACCGGACGTCCCGCCGAATTGATCCTGATCGATGATCCGATCAAGGATCTTGAGCAGGCACAGTCGGCGATCTACCGGGAACGGTTCCAACGGTTCTGGCAGGGCGTCGCGGTTCCCCGCCTCGGGCCGGGCGCGAAGGTAGTGCTTGTCTCCACTCGCTGGCACGAACAGGACGCCGCCGGGTGGCTCCTCGAGCACGAAGGCGACCGGGCCCGCGGCGGGCGGTGGAAGGTCCTGAACATCCCCGCCCAGTGTGAGGATGCGGCGGCCGACCCGCTGGGCCGGCGCGAGGGCGAGTTCATGCAGTCGGCGCGTGGCGAACGCGACTGGGAAGCCATCCGTAAATCGGTCGGCTCCTACGTCTGGGCCGCGCTTTACCAGGGGCGCCCGGCCCCAGCCGAGGGCGGGCTGTTCAAGCGCCTGTGGTGGCGGTACTGGACGCCCGCGCCAAGTACCTACGGCGAACGCCTCGACTTGGCGGGCCGGATCCGGCCGCTGTCGGAGTGTTGGCGGTTCATCACCGGTGACCTCGCCGCGTCGACCCGGACGTCGGCGGACTGGACGGTCGCCGCGGCGTGGGCGCTCACCATCGACGGTGACCTGGTGCTGCTCGACTACAACCGGGCGAAGATCGGCGAGGCCGACCACTACGACCTGTTCCGCCCCCTCGCCCAACGGTGGCGGGTCGACACGGCGTTCGTTGAGGCCACACAGCATTCGATGACGTTGACGGCTGAGGCGACCCGGTCGGGGTTGCACGTGACGCCGCTGCGGGCTGAGAGTGACAAATTTTCGCGGGCACTTCCGTATAGCGCGAGGGCGTCGGCCGGGCGGGTGTGGTTGCCTGCGGGCTCGCCGAAGCTCGACGCCTGGGTTTCGGAGCACGCAGGCTTTCCCGCGGCAGCCCACGACGACCTCGTCGATGTCGGCGCATATGCCGTGCGGGTCGCGATCACGAAGTGGCAGCCGCCGATCCCCACCCCGGCTGTCCGGACACACCGCGACACCCTCGACGTGACGCCGGACCCGTTCGGCGGGCAGGCCATCACCGACTTCACGTCACTGCCTCTCTGATCTGCCGCCCACCGGCCCGCGCGGCTGGCGACACCATCCTTTGCGGCCACGGTGGGCGGCTCTAACGCGAACAACGGGGGTGGGTTGTGACCGCCCCCGTTGTTCCACTGAAAACCCTCGGGCACGTCGACCCGGCCTGGCACCTCGCGCTCGGCGACACGCTCGAACACATCCCGGACGTCATGCAGCCGTGGGCGGCGACGTTCACCTACTCGCAGATGCGCCGCGACCCTCAGTTGGCGGCGATCCTGGCGGCGTACACGCTGCCGGTGCGCCGGGCGACGTGGGCGGTCGACCCGGCCGGTTGCCGGCCCGACGTTGCCCAGATGGTCGCCGACGACCTGGGTCTGCCGGTGCTCGGCGACGACACCCCTGGCGCCGCGCGTACCCGCGGGGTGTCGTGGCAGGAACATTTGCGGGCGGCGCTGCTGCACCTGACCTTCGGGCACAGTGCGTTTGAGCTCCTCGCGGAGATCGACAAGGATGGTCGGGCTCGGCTCGCCGGCCTGTTCGAACGGACCGCGTCGACGATCACCAGCATCCACCTGGACGACCAGGGCCGGATGCTCGGCATTTCGCAGGACTCCCGCGCCCACGACGATCCGCCGCAGATCCCCGTTGACCGGCTCGTCTGGTACGTGCGGGAACGCGAAGGCACGAACTGGTACGGGACAAGTCTCCTGAGGCCGGCGTTCGCCGCGTACACGTTGAAACGGGAGGCTCTGCGGACCCTCGCCACGTCGTCGCGACGGTTCGGGATGGGTGTCCCGACGATCGAGTGGGCGACCGGGGTGACGCCGACGCCGCAGCAGATGCAGGCCGCGCAGCAGGCCGCGTCCGCAGCGCGGGTCGGGGATCAGTCGGGGCTCGCTCTGCCGCCCGGGGCGACGCTGGTGTTGAAGGGCCTCACCGGCAGCGCTCCTGACACGTTGGCGTTCTGCCGGTACCTCGACCAGCAGATGTCACGGATGACCCTCACCGGGTTCCTGGACCTTCCCGAGACGACCCACGGCTCGCGGGCGTTGGGGACAGCGTTCATCGACCTGTTCACGTTGAGCTTGTCGGCGCTGTCGGACTTCGTCGGTGACGTCGCCACCCGCCAGGTCGCGGCGCGGATCGTTGAATGGAACTTCGGCACGGACGAACCGGTGCCGACCGTCCGGGCGACCGATGTGGGCACGAAGCATGAGTTCACGGCGGATGCGATCAACCAGTTGGTGACGGCTGGGGCGTTGCAGCCGGATCCGGCGTTGGATGCTTATCTGCGGAGGGCGTTTCAGCTTCCGGAGCGGGATGTGTCGGCGCCGTGGACGCCACCTGCACCGAAGGGTGTTGGTGGTCGTCCGGCGTTGCCTGCGGCGCCGGTGGCGGACACGCAGCCGGTTGCCGCGTCCCGTCCGCGGGCGAGGTCGAAGCGGACGCAGGCCACCGGTCAGGGCGCCCTGTTTGCTGCGGCGGATGGGGAGCCTGTTCGAGACTTGACCGTCGACGAGCAGGCTAGCGGCGCGGACTTCGAGGGGATCCAAGCCGACCACGACGGTGCGGTCGCCGCGTTGGTGGCGTTGCTGCCGGGCCTGTTGGCTCCGATCGCGGCGTCGCTGGTCGCGGCGGTGCTGGCGGAGTTGGCGGCCGGCACCTTGTCGGGTGCGCTCGAGCCGGCCGAACACACCGTCGAGGCTCTCGCTAAGGCGATCGACAACGCCGGCGTGAAACTTGCGGCGAAGTCGGCGCGGCGTGCCCGCGGCGAGGTGAAGTCGATCGGCCTGCCCGTCCCGGCGGTGCAGGTGGACGGCAGCCAGATCGCCGAGCAGGCGCAGGTTACGGCGCGGCTGATCGTGCAGGGCATCGCCGCCGCCGCATCGCGGGTGGCGCTGCTCCACAACGGGCCCGGCGTCGACCCGGCGCAGGTCGTGGCGGCAGTCCAGACGGAGTTGGATGCGCTGGTCGCGGACGGCCGGAACTGGATTACCGACAGTGCGTCGTCGGCGCTGTGGGCGGCGCAGCACGCCGGCCGGATGGCCGTGTTTGAGGCGCTCAACGCGAAGCACGGCGACAAGGTGACCATGGTCGCGTCCGAGGTCAACGACGACCCGAATCAGTGTGAACCGTGCGCGAAGGTGGACGGGACCCGCTACCCGTCGTTCACGGATGCGCTCGCCGACTACCCGACCGGCCGGTTTCGGGGATGCCTCGGATCGTCGCGGTGTCGCGGCCAGTTGGTTGCGGTTCCGGCGAGGTGACGTCGTTCCCGTTCGCCGGGCTGATCTCGGAACGGCCGTACCCGCCGACCGGCCTCACCACCGCCCGCTGGGCGGCTGAGGTGCCGGTGCGGGTGGTGCAGTTCCGGGACCTGTGGTTGACGCAGGCCGGGGTGAACATCCCGGCGCTGTTCGGGCTGACCGACCGCACGTCGGACGTGTATCCGCACGTCGTGCAGTGGCAGCAGATGAAGTTGCTCGAGGACGGCCATCACCGGGTGGTGCGGGTCGCGCTCTGCCATGGCATCACCGAGGCCCCGATGCGGGTGTTCGACAGTCCCGACTGACACGGATGGCGGTGAACCAGTGCCGGCCGACGTGCAGCTCGCGACCGTCCCGGGTGTGGAGTTGATCCGCACAGGAAAGTGGGCCATATCCACCGGCGACTGGACCGTCAACGCCGCCGACCTCGCGTCAGCGGTGGCGGCCCTTAACTGCCCTGCTGTCCGGAAGCCTCGTCTGAAGCTCGGGCACGTCGATCCGCGGTTCAACGCCGCCGGTGTCGGCGGGCCCGCCCTGGATGGCGAACCGGCGGTCGGCTGGGTCGACAACCTGCGGGTGGCCGACAACGGACAGACGCTCGTCGGCGACTACCGGGGCGTGCCGGGCTGGCTGGGCCAGGTGATGGCGTCCGCGTATCCCGATCGAAGCGTCGAAGGCTTCCACGGCTATCGATGCCAACTCGGCCACACCCATCCGTTCGTCCTGACCGGCGTGGCGCTCCTCGGTGTGACACCGCCCGGGGTCGGCACCCTCACGTCGCTGTCGGATGTGGCCCGCCTGTACGGCGTCGACGACGCGCAGATCCCGGAAGGGGCGGTGCCCGTGGCCGCCACCATCTCCGCAGGTCAGCGCCCTAACCGATCGGATGGACTTGATGTCCTCGCGCTCCAAACGATCCTGAAACACGTAAACTTGTAAGTAACAAAGGGCCCGGCGGGTGCTACCAACACCCCCGGGCTGTGGCCGATCCGATCAAGGCGGACCGACATGGAGAAGACTACGCGCACCTGCGCGCATTGCGGGGCATCCTTCGAATCCGATCACCCGCGCGCCGTCTGCTGTAGCCGAGCATGCACGGTCAAGCGCGGGAACCAGATTCAGAACGCGAAGCGGTACGCCAAGCACGACCCGATCCCGTGCCCGACATGCGGGACGACGTTCGTCCCGCCCCGCTCGGACTCGAAGTGGTGCTCGGTGCCGTGCGCACGCAAGGCCAAGTACGTCGCGGCAGCCGACCGCAACGAACCGAGGGCGTGCGAGTACTGCCAGACCGTATTCACGCCGCAGCGAAACGACGGGCGGTTCTGCTCTGACCTTTGCGTTCAGCGCAACCACAAGAGCGTGCCTCTTGTACGCTGCTGCGTCACCTGCGGCGCCGACATCACGTCGGCTGCCCCAAGGGTCAAGTACTGCCCAACCTGCAAGTCCGTCCGGGTTCGCGAGCACTACGACCGCTGCAATGAACGGGATAGACAGCGCACGGCCGCGCGGAAGAGGCTATCCTGCTCGGTCTGCGGTCAGCCGTTTCCCGATGGGCCGAGGCGTGCAATGGCGTGCTCCAGCGCGTGCAGCGAGTGGTCACGAAGGTTCCCGGGCGTTCCGCGTGACCGGTCACGCACGTGTCCCGTCTGCGGCTTGGCCTTCATCGGCACGACGATGGCAACAAAGTACTGCTCGACGGATTGCATGTGGGCGGTCAACAAGGGACAGCGTCGCGCACGCATGGTCGGAGCCAAATGTGAACCGATCAGTCGCGTCGCAATCTTCGAACGTGACGGCTGGCGCTGTGGGCTGTGCGGGAAGCGGATCAACAAGCGGCTTAAGTCGCCCCACCCCCTGTCGGCCTCGCTCGATCACATCGTGCCGCTTTCCCAAGGTGGCGACCATGTGCGCACAAACGTGCAGGCGTCGCATTTGCGCTGCAACCTGTCCAAGAATGACCGAGGCGGCGGGGAGCAATTGCTGCTGATCGGATAACCGAAGAGGGGTGATCGCCTTGGCTGATGCTCACCCCACTGATGGGAACGCCGAACGCCTAAAGCGGTACTGGCTTACCGGCAAGGGCGGAACAGCGATCATCCGCTGGAACACGCCGAATGACTTTGAGCGCTGCGTGCGTGCCATGCACGAGCATGCGCCGGGCATGCGCGACCCCGAGGGCTACTGCGCGGAACTGCATCACACCGCGACGGGCATGTGGCCTGGTGATCGACGAAATACGCACAAGGTAGCTGCCGAGGCCAACAGCGCCCCCGACATAGAGGAGGGCGCTATGCCGTCTCCCCGTCCAACTCGCGCGGATCAGGTTCGTATGGCCTGGAACTCGCGATCACCTGAAAGCCAGTGGATCGTGGAAGTTGGCGAGGCAGAGATCATCGTCATCGACGACTCGGACCGGTCGCTGTACCGGGTGCCCGTCGCCGCTGCGGGCGAGGGCTTCACCTTCGGTGAGCCGGTGCCGGTGCGCATGGCCTACGTCCCTGCCGCCGAGCCGGTGGCCGCGTCGCGGACGGTGTTCGCGTCGCGCGCCGAGTCCCGCCCCGACGGCGAGCCGGCCACGGCTGGTGACCCGCCGGTCGACCCCACCCCGCCCGTGCAGCCGGTCACACCGGACGGCACCCCGCCGGGCTACATCACCTCACCCCCTGATGCTCCGGAGCCCAGCGCCCCGGTCGAACCGGCCGCCGAGCCGGACCCCGTAACCCCACCGAAGGAAAGGACTGACATGTCCTCCCCCCTGAGCGAGTTCCGCTCTCGGCTCGGCCTGCCGGATGACGCCGATGAGGCTGCCGTGCTCGCCGCGTTCGATGAGCGGCTGAAGGCCAAGCCGACCCAGCCGACCGACCCGACCACCACCGACGGCGAGACTGAGCCGGCGCCGAAGCCAGTCGACGACCGTGAACTGGTCGCCGCGTCGGCGAAGCAGCAGGAGCAGTTCGCTGCGGCGATCGGCCAGATCCAGACCCTGTCCGCCGAACTGGCTGCGGTGAAGGCCGAGAAGGCCGCCGAGAAGAAGGCGTCGTTCTTCGCCGCGTCCGTGCAGCGTGGCGCGATCACACCGGCTGAGCGTGAGTCGTGGGAAACCCGCTACGACAAGGCCCCCGACCTCGTCACCGAAATCATCGGCGCCATGGCCGACGGCACTGCCGTCCCGGTCGCCGCGGCCGGGCACACCGGCTCCCCGGACGTGACCGTGTCCGACGAGGACCTGTTCGCCGCGTTCTTCTCCCCCGAGGACAACGCCCGCCTCTCCAGCAAGGAGGCCTAACCATGGGTGCCTACTACCCGATCTTCATGGGTCCCCCGCCGCACACCGCCGTCCCGTCGACCGCCGTCACCGGCGGTCAGGTACTCGAGGTGTCCGGCTCCGGCACCGTCGGCCCCGCCGCAGCCGCGTCCGTCAAGGTCGTCGGCGTGGCAGGGTTCGACGCGGCGGCGAACGTCGAAGTGACCGTGTTCCGCGGCGGCGTCCAGGAACTCGTCGCGACCGGCACGGTGACGCAGGGCGAGCAGGTCGAGTGCGCCGCGTCCGGCACCGTCCGGACCCTCGCGTCGGGCCGCGCCATCGGTGTCGCGTTGACGACGGCGACGAACGGTAACAAGACGCAGGTCGCGTTCACCGCGTAACAAGCTGGGCCGTCCCAGGGCCCGGGACGTCCCTCTCTGATCTTTCCGACCCGCCCGTTGACGGCGGGTTTTTTGCTGCCCGGATGCCGGGCTGATCTCGCAAGAGAGGAACAACAATGCCCGGACCATATCCTGCCCCGGCGCCGACGCTGTCCGGCGATCTGCTGACCGTTTCCCGGTTCCTGCAGTCGCCGACGGCGCTGTCGCGTGCCCTCCGGTCGATCATGAACCTGCGGTTCGTGTCCGACCAGCTGCTGACGAACCAGTACCGCACCTCCGGCGGCGCCATCAGCTACGAGGTGTCGGAGCCGATTCTGAACACCCGTGCGGTGACTGCGGTTGCGCCGGGTTCGGCGTACCCGTTCGACGTGCCCGCCGGCGGCACGGCTGCGCTCGCTTCGGTGAAGAAGTGGGGCGAGGCGTCGTTCCTGTCGGATGAGCAGGTCAAGCGCAGCGTCTACGCCGGCAACGAGATCGCCCGCACCCTGCAGAAGGCCGTGAACACGGTCGTCAACAAGATCGAGTCGATCACGATTTCGGCGATCGGCTCCGCGGTGACGAACACGGTCGCGGCGGGTAACGCGTGGTCGGCGGCCGGCGCGACGGTGTTCCGGAACATCGAACTCGCCGCGGCGTCGATCCAGGACCTGAACCAGGGCTACACCCCCGACACGATCCTGATGTCGTCGTCGAAGTTCGCGTACATGATTTCCGACAACACGGTGGCGACGCTGCGGGCTCGTGAGGACAAGACGAACCCGATCTACTCCGGTCAGATGACGAACATCGCCGGGTTCAACGTCGTCTACACGAGCGTCGGCAATCTCCCGAGTGACGACGTCTGGGTGCTCGACAGCAAGGTTCTCGGCGGTATGGCTGACGAGACGAACGCAGACCCGGGCTACACCACGATCGACAAGAACATTCAGGTCCAGACCGAAAGAGTGCCTGGTCGGGACGGTTGGAATATGTGGGCTCGTCGATTGACTGTGCCGATCATTCAGGAGCCAGCCGCCGCCGTCCGCATCACCGGCACCTGATCGGAGGGACGGACATGGCTGACAAGAAGCGGTATCAGGTCGTTAAGGCGTCGGCGCTCGTGCCGGTTGAGACCGACGAGGGTGTGCAGTTGTTCACCCTGTATTTGGGTGCGACGTTCCAGGCCGACCCGACCAACGAGCGGATCCGGCACAACGTCGACTCCGAGTACATCGTCGAGCTCGGTGACAAGGCCGTGGCTGGTGTCGACGGGTCGGGTACGCCGCTCGTCGACGACAGGCCCACGGTTGGTGACGGTAACCCGGGTGACCCGGTGGAACTGAACGACCCGGGCCGCACGAACGACGTCGAGCACCGCAAGGCTGTTGAGGCTGCCGACGCGGACCGTGACGCGGCGCGTCGTGCCGGCCGTCCGTCGAACGCCGAGAAGAAGGCGCTCGTCGAGCAGGCGGTGAAGGCGGGCATGGACCGCGGCGAGGCCGAGAAGGCGTCGGTCGCAGACCTTCGGGCTGCTCTCAAGTCCTAACCCGGCGGCGGTGTTGGGAATGTCCCCGGCCTGGGTCTCGGGCGGGTTCGGGCCGGGGACAACACCGAGGCGAGAGGGGTGCGTGGTGGCCGACGGCACCCCGATAGACCTGGCCAAACTCCGCTCCCTGGCGGTGATTGGCCGGCGGACCCGCGACCGGGTCGTCGAAGGCCGCTCCCATCCAGAGACGGGCGTGCCGTTCAAGGCCACGACGGATGAGCTGGGAAACACGGTTACTGAACACAACGTCAAGGGCGACCGGCAGGACGTCCTCATCCGGGCGCAGACCGTCCCGGGCATGAGCAGGAGGACAGATGGCTAAGAGCCACACCCCGCCCGAGTTGGACGACCCGGACGGGCACTTCCCGTACAAGGCCGATGAGGCGCGGGCGCTCGTAGAGGAGAACCAGCCGGCCGGTCCGGACGGCCCCGACGACGACCGGGTGCGGGTCGAGGACTTCCTGTCGGCGGACATCGTCGCCGCGACCGACGCGTATGTGAAGGCGCAGGCCGATCATCTCCGCGATCCGGGCGAGGGGACGCAGGAGCTGCTGGACCAGGCGGCGCAGGATCTGGTGGCGGCCCGTCAGGCGCACCGCGCGAACCGGCCTGCTGGTCCGACTGTTGTTGGCATTCGCGCGTCGAGGGTGGGTGAGTAGCCATGGCGGTTACGGCGTCGGGCTGGTTCACCAGCAATTTCAAGAAGTGGTGGGTGAATGAGGCGCAGACCGGTACGGGCGGTTTGGATCTGACCCTCGCCACCTGGAAATTGGCACTCTTCGATAACACTATTACTCCTGACTTCGACGCCTCTGCGGCGAATGCCCGTTTCGGTGCGGGTGTGTTCGCGTCAGGTGAGGTGTTCGGCACTGGCTGGGCCACTGGCGGCGTACTCGTGTCGGCTGCCGCCGCTGGTGCGACGTCCCTCGCCCCGACCGTGACGGTGTCGCCGGCCGGTTCGCTGATGTGGGACGCCAACGACATCAGCGTCGCGTCGACCACACTGACGAACGCCCGATGCCTGCTCTGGTACGCGGACCCGATCACCGCGCCGAACGCCGACCCGGCAATCATCCTGGTCAATTTCGGCAGCTCGTTCAGCACGGTGAACGGCACGTTTGGCGTGCAGTGGAGCGCAACGGGAATCAGCGCCGACGACATCACGCCCTAGATCCACTTCGCTTGACCCTGCTCCCCTAACTTCACAGCGCTACTGGCGCACACCCACATCGGAGGTGCGCCATCACTCACGGCTTTACGGACTGGCGCAGCAGGTCGACCTCGGCGCGCAGGGCAGCGACCTCCGCCAGCGCCAACTGCCACTCGTGGTAGAAGACGCCGTAGCCGCACGTGTTGCCAGGGTCGTTGTGGCCGCGTCGGTAGATGCGCAGGTTGGTCGGGTCGTTGTTGGTCTTGTCGCCGTCAATGTGGTCGACCAGTTCACCACTGGTTAGTGGTCGACCCAGCGTGCGAGCTACGACTAGGCGGTGCTCTAAGACCGTGGTCTGGGCTCCTCGCATGGCTTGGTAGTAGTGCCACTCATGTGGCGGGATGGCCTCCTTGCCAAGCCTGATATAGCCCTTGCTGGGGTCAAGCTTTCGCCCAGGGCTGAGGGTGACCCACTCGCGTTTGCGTGCGTTTGGTGAGCACGGTAGGCAGAGCCCCGTGAACTTCCCTGCCCGGATCTTGGCTGCGACGAGATTCGGGCGGGCGTGGCGCTTCTGGCGGCACTTAGGGCAGACCACGGTGATGTGGGTGAGTCGTTGCCGGCCATGGCTGATGATGGACTTCTCGTTCCAGTCGACCGCTGGATGGTCGAGATGCGGCAGGGTATCGGCGCGCGGTCTTTGCAGTAGCCGATCCTTGTAGCAGTAGCCGGTAAACATGCCGGTCTTGATGCGGTTACGCACCTCAGACGCGTAATGCATTCTCGGCTGCCCACACCACGGGCAAGTAACTTGCACTTGCAAGCGGCCCTTCAATCGCGTCGTCGTGAACCAGTCAACGGTGGGGTGCTGGGGCTCCGTTTCGGGCCTGAAAGTCTTCATGGTTAAGGGTACCCCGGTTGCATCCAATTGTCCCCGACGTCGCCCTGAACAGGGATTCGCCTGATGGAGGTGCGTCATCGTAGACAACACGAGCGTGACTGCCGGCAGTGGCACTGTAATCGCGGCTGACGACATCGGCTCCGGTGTGCTCGCGCAGCGGGTGAAGCCGGTGTGGGGGCCGGACGGCACCGGCAACGACGTCGACCTCGCTACCGGTTTGCCTGCGCAGGCGGGCTACAAGGAAGTCTCGGGATCGGCGGCGGCACTCAACGCCGACTTGGTAAGTACCGACGCGGCCGGCTACCGGTGGGTGATGTGCCAGATCACCGGCACCTGGTCGGGAACGGTGACGTTCCAGGCGAGCATGGATGGCACGAACTGGTTCAACATCCTCGTCAACCGGCCCGACAGCACACAGAACGCGTTTGGTACGGCGACGGGCAACAACATCTATTCGGCGGCGTTGCCGGGCCGGTATTTCCGGGCCCGGATGACGTCGTATACGTCGGGGACCGCGAACGCTATCACCGGGTTTTCGCTGCATCCGGCTCCGGTGGCGGCGGCATCGGCGCGAGTGGACACGTTCAACGCGTTCAGCACGTCGGACGCGAGCGGCCTGAACTACAGCTTCACCATTAACGGCATCAACTACGTCTACAACGGTTCGAACTTCGACCGGTGGCGGTCGTTCGGGACGCTCGGCGCGGGCGGTGTTACGCCGACGCCGGGTACGACGGGCGGTTGGTCGGTGTCGTCGCAGACGGCGTTGTCGTCGACGAAGACGCAGGTGAAGGCGTCGGCGGGCACGGTCGGCGGGTACATCATCAACAATCCGAACGCGTCGACGGTGTGGGTGCAGGTCTTCGACGTCGCCTCCGGGTCGATCACGGTCGGTTCAACATCGCCGACCTGGACAATCCCGGTCCCTGCCGGATCGACCGCGAACCTTGAGATGACGTGCGGCGTGAACCACGCGACGGCCATCAACATCGCCGCGACAACCACCGCGACCGGTTCGGGTGCGCCGTCACCATCGGCGTTGACGTGCACGATGTTCTACAAGTGACCCGCCGATGATCGCCACGAACAGCGCCGAAGGCGGGACAAGTGGTACCGCCGTCAGCACAGGTAACAGCGGCGGCACATCCGGCACCGCCTGGAACGCCGTCTCCGTAGCTACCGGCACCGTCGCCTACGACAACGCCCAAACCGCCCACGGCGGCCTAGCCATCCGCATGGCAACCACCACCGCCGACTCGGTGCAGTTACAGTGGACAACCGCCATCGGCTCCGTCAGCCGCCTCTACGGCCGGTTCTACTACCGCACCTCCTCGCTCGCGTTGAACCTCGACCTGCTCCGGGCCCGCTCATCAGCCAGCAACCAGATCGCCCGCCTCGACATCAACACATCCGGGGCCCTACGGATCCGCAACGCCGCCAACACTGTTGCCGCCACCACAACGGCGACGATGTCAACGAACACGTGGTACCGGATCGAGTTCGACTTCCGGTTCGGGGCCTCGGTGACGAACACGGCGTGGCTGTACGCACTGGACAGTGTCGTGCCATTGGAGACGTTGACACCGACCGACAACTTCTCCACCGAAACAGACATCGGCCAAGTTCACGTCGGGAACTTTTCCTCCCAAGCGTCGGTCGCTGACCGGTGGTTCGACGACATCGCCGTCACCGACGTCGGCTGGCTCGGTCCGGCGTCGCCGCGGAACCTGTCGGCGCTCGGCTGCGGCTAACCCCGTAAGGCGGCAGGCAGGGGGACAGTCGTGTCGCTGCTGCTGCTGTTCAACCAGCCAACCGGCGGCGGTTCGACCGACGCCACCGTCACCGCATCGACCGTTACTGCGGTCGCGTCGATCCCCAGCCCGACCGTCGCCGCCGGCGCAGGCGTTGCCCCGGCCACCGTGGCCGCCGTCGCCGCCGTACCAGCGCCGACGCTAACGGCCGGATCCACAGTCACCGCCGCGACGGTGCAGGCCACAACCACCATCCCGGGCCCGACAGTCGCAGCGGGCGCCACCGCCGCACCAGCGACAGTTCCCGCGGTTGCCGCGATCCCCGCCCCGACAGTCGCTGCAGGTGCCGGTGTCGCCCCAGCCACGGTCGCCGCCGCAGCGAGTATCCCGACGCCGAACGTGTCGACAGGGTCGACCGTCAGTGCCGTCACCGTTGCCGCGACGGCGACCGTGGCAACGCCGACGCTCAGCGCGGGCCAGACCGTAGCGGCAGCCACCGTCAACGCGGTCGCCGCAGTCCCGACACCGACGGTCACGATCAGTTCGGCGATCACCGCCACAACGGTCCAGGCTGTCACCAGCGTTCCGGCCCCAACCGTTCAGGCCGGGGCCACTGCTACGCCCGCCACAGTGCAGGCCACCGCAGCGGTGCCGGCGCCGGGCGTGGCCACCGGCGAAACAGTCGTCGCCGCAACTGTCGCGGCGGTCGCGTCGATACCCGCGCCCACTGTGCAGGCCGGTACGACCGTAACCCCAGCGACGGTTGCTGCTGTAGCCGCCGTTGCGGCGCCCACAATCCAGGCCGGGGCCACCGCCGCACCGGGCACCGTTCAGGCGACAGCGACGGTGCCGGCACCTTCGGTGTCGACGGGCGAAACCGTTGCCGCAGGTACGGTCGCTGTGGCGGCGACGATCCCCGCACCTGCGGTCAGCGCGGCCGGGAACGTCACCATCAACCCGGCCACTGTGCAGGTCACGGTCGCCGTCCCGGCGCCGACAGTGCAGGCCGGCGAGACAGTCGTACCGGCAACAGTTGCCGCGACCGCGTCCGTGCCGGCGTCGACCGTGCACGCCGGTGCGGTTGCCAGTCCGCCGACCGTGCAGGCTGCCGCTACGGTGCCGGGCCCGTCGGTGTCGGCGTCGGGGAACGTCAACGTCCCCGCCGCGACCGTTGCGGCGGTCACCACCGTGCCGGCACCCACGATCGGTGCGGGCGCTACGACCAGCCCGGCCACGGTCAACGCCACGGCGACCGTTTCTGGCCCGACGCCCGCCGCCGGGCAGACCGCCGCCGCCAGCACCGTGCAGGCGACGGCGGCCATCCCAACCCCGACGATCGGGGCTGGGTCGGCGGCGGCACCGGCAACGGTCGACGCCGCGGCGTCGATACCGGTACCGACCGTCACCATCGGGTCGGCGATCCAACCTGCCACCGTGCAGGCCGTCGCCGCGGTCGGCGCACCCGCCATTGCAGCCAGCCAAGTCGTGTCCGTTACGACCGTCGCGGCGGTTGCGACGATCCCGACACCGGTCGTCACCAACGCTGGCGCGATCCACCCCGGCCGGAAGTTCACGACCACGGCGTCCGGCGGGCCGCGCTACACGACCCGCCGGCCAGACCCCGGCTACGCAACCAGTCGCGGCGAACCCCGCTACCGGGCGGCCACCACCGCACCCTAGGAGGTGGCCGTGCCGTATCCGGGCAGCACCGACGAACTCGTCCTCGAACTCGAAGACGGGTTCTACGACAACACCACCGGTGCCACGGTTGTCGTCACCGGCAAGGACGCCACCGGCGTCACGGTCACCCTCACCCCGACCGCAACCAGCGCCGATGGCAAGAAAACGTGGCTGGCACACCCCCAGTACACGGCCGCCGGGACGTGGATCGCGCACTGGACAATCACCGGAACCGGCGAAGGCCAAACGGAACAGACCATCCAGGTCTCGCTGCCCGCGTCGCCCGCCGCCGCGGTCACTTGGCGACCGGAGTTGTGGCACGTGGCCGCATACGTGCCACGCAGGACGTTGGTCGGCGCGGTCGACGGCTACGGCAATGCCCTTGACGTCTTCACCAACGAGACGCATCCGACCGCGCAGGCCGTGAACCGACTCATCTCCGACTCGTGCGCGTGGATCGGCGGCGTCGCCAACCCGGTCGCCGACGGGCTGGGTGAGCAGGCGCGGGCCGCCGCCGCGATCCGGACGGCCGGACTCGTCGAACTGACGTGGCCCGACAACCGCGACGACATCTCCACCGCGCAGGCACTACTCGACCAGGCCAACGCCCTCCGCGTCGACCTGGACCGGGCCAACCAGGCGATCACCGGCACCGACCCCGAAGACCCCACCGCGAACCTGATGCCCGTGTACAGCTTCCCGGCGCCGGTCGCATGGGGTGACCTGACTTTCTGAGGGCGGTGACGTGGTGGCTGGTGCGCGGTTCGAGGAGAACCGGGCCGGTATTGAGGCCATGCTCGCTTCGCCGGCGATGGTCGAGGCGATGCGCCATAAGGCCGAACTGGTCCGGATTGAGGCCGAACGGATCGCGCCGGTCCGGACCGGCAACTACGCGTTCGCCACCCCCAATCAACGCGGCAACCACGACGGCGCGTTCCACGTGTCGGCTGGCGTGGACAACGGCCGGGCGTACGGGCGGGTGTCGAACTCTGCCACATCACGCGGCGGCGCGGTCTACTCCGTCTTCCTCGAATTCGGCACGAAGCACATGCGTAAACAGCGGATCCTCGGCCGCGCACTCGATGCGCTCAACCGGCCCTAACCAACCCATTGAAGGAGGGGCCGGATGGCTCTCATTTGGATCACGTACGTGCCGGACGCGGACCGTCGCGGCCCCGACCTGACACGCATGAACCGGGTCGAGGACGTGCCGGACGAACTGGCCCGCATGATGATCGGCGACGGGTCCGCACGCGAGGCCACCGCGGACGAGCTCGCCGCGTACGAGGAGCAGGCGAAGGTGGAGGCGAAAGCCGACAACGCCGACCTCGGTTCGTTGAAAAAGGACGAGCTTCTTGCGTTGCTGCCCGAGGAGAAGCAGGCCGATCTGCCGCCACGGGCGACGAAGGCCGACATTCAGGCCGCCGTGGAGGAGCACCGCGCCAGCCTCGACCAGACGCACGCCGACACCCTCGCGATGACCCGCACCGATGTGGCCACGTCCGGTGACCCGGCGGGGATGATCGCCGCCGTCAACGAGCAGAACGCTGCCGCCGCAGACGCCGAGGCGCCGCCCGCGGCCGAGTAGGTCGGGGGCCGGGCGGTGGGCAACTACGTCGACCTTGAGCAGTTGTTGGCTGACTGGCTGAAGGTGACCCTCGGCTACGTCAACGTCGTCCACGAGGTCCCGCCGAACCTCGTGGACCTGTGCCGTACCAACCCGGTCGTCGTCGTGGACCGGTTCGGCGGCGCCGACTCGACCATCACGATCGACGTGGCCCGCATCGACGTGGACGTGTTCGCGAGTTCGCGGGACGCGGCGAAGCTGCACGGCGAAGCGATCCGGCAGGCGATGCGGGTCCGGCTGCCGCGGACCACGTTGGGCGGCGCCACCCACGTTTTGAAGGTGGAGACGGTGTCGGCGCCGACCGTCGTCGCCTACGACTCCCGCAACGACATCCGGCGCACCGCGGCCGGCTACCAGATCAGCACGCACCAGTTCACCGGCGTCTGACGCCTCTCTTTCCCCGACATTCCACCCCGTCCGGTGATCCGGCGGGGCTGAACTCATGCCCCGAGAAAGGACCCCGACGTGGGCGACAACCGCAACCTCCTCGCTGGTACCTCCGCCGCTGGCGCCGACGGCACCGGCCTGTTCTGGGTGGCCGTGTCCGGCTCGACCGCACCTACCGATGCCAGCAGCGCGTTGGCGGCGGCGTGGAAGAACGTCGGCATGATTTCCGAGGACGGTCTCGGCGGCAAGGTGAACACGTCGTCTAAGGACATCAAGGCGTACGGCAGCATCCAGATCCAGCGGAAGATCATCACCGAGTCGTCGCTGAGCTTCGACATCACCATGATCGAAACGAACGCCCGCTCCCAGGAGCTCTACTGGGGTTTGGCCCTCAACAGCATCTCCCCCACCGTCGGCACCGGCGCGTTCAACTTCACGTTCGGCACCTACACCCGCCAGTTGTTCGCCGCCGTGTTCGACATCATCGACGGCACGAACAGGCTCCGCTACTACTGCCCGTCCGTCGAAGTGACCGACCGTAAGGACTTCAAGGTCGCGAACGCCGACGGCATCCAGTGGGGCGTCACCCTCACCGCCTACCCCAACAGCTCCGGCGTGACCCTGCAGCAGTACGACGTCGTCCCGGCTCTCGGCTGACATGGCCGCCAGGGGGGCAGCCGCGACCCAACCGTCGGACGAGTCACGTCCGCAGTTGCAGCTCGCGGCAGACGCAGAACCGTCGGATGCGGAACGCCTCGCCGCCGACGCCACCTCAGTCGAACGCGTCGACGCGAACGGCGCCTGCCTGGTGCCGCTCGTCACCGCCAACGGCAAGGGCGAAATCCGGATCCCGGCACCACGGAAGTGGCGGGCGACCGCGAAAAACGCCCTGTTCGCGCAGGACAACCCGCTCGCCTGGGCGGCGAAGACCCTCAGCACCGAGGACTTCGTGACGTTCGCGCAACTCGACCCCAACGAAGAGGAACTCGACGTCATGTGGCGCGAGTGGGGCCGGGCGACCGGCGAGGCGATCGCCGATTTTTTAGCGTCGAGAGGCTGATCGCCGACTACCCGAAGCAACTCGAGTACGACCTGCGGGTCCACTGCCGGCTGGATCTGCGGGACCTGTGGCGGGACGGCGGCGGCGCATCGAACATGACGCACCGCCTCGTCGCCGTCCTGTTCGACGGGCTGCCCGGCGAGTGTCTGACGAAGACCGCGATCCGCGACAAGCTCACCGACGAGGAACTCGCCGAGTTGGCGAAGAAGGACCGGCAGGGCCACGGCCCGTGGTCCCGTACCAACCTGCAGTTGGCGGAGATTCGCGACTATCTGGCGATCCTGGCCCGTGGCATGCGGGTAACCGGCGACTTCCAGCCGGTTCCCCGACCGGGGGTCGCGGCGAAGAAGAAACGCCGGATCGGCCCGGCGCAACTTGAGCATCTCCGCCGGTTGGCGGCTGAGCATGAGGCGCAGTACGGCG
>JADMIO012870569.1_pt1 | contig 98541 bp, 59 predicted proteins | sample 8958161 | NCBI WGS metagenome assembly JADMIO01 (sample SAMN16585339, study PRJNA669376) | soil metagenome | isolation source: Crop rotation soil | place: USA: Cullars Rotation, Alabama | collected 2011
GCGACTTCAAGTCACGTGAATTCCAAGCTTCGGATCCCACTGTGCTGGAAAGCTTTCTTTGTCGATTTGAGCAACCCGATCAATGCGAGCCTGGCTGCCGTGCATACGCGTGGGACCGGGACGATTCTGGACAACGATTTTCCGCACCTGTCCGTTTCCGACGCCACCGTGATCGAACCCTTGGGATTTGCCAGCACCAACGCCGTTTTCTTGCTGCAGTTGACCACTCCATTGCCGCGGACCGCAACTGTAGATTACACCACTCAGGATGGCAGCGCCCAGGTGCCAGGTGATTATAGCTCGGTCTCCGGCCAATTGACCCTAACCCCAGGAACCCTCCAAACCAACCTGGCCGTGGAAGTGTTTTCCGATGCCTTGAGTGAATCGGATGAGACCTTCTTTCTCATTCTATCGAATCCGGTGGGGATTCTCTTGGATCGGTCACAAGGCAGAGGGACCATTATTGATAACAGCCCAACTTCCCTGCCTCAGATTGCCATGAGCGGCACTGCCGTGGTTGAGGGACGTAGCGGCGTCAAAACGAACGCCGTTTTCAAGCTCGCCCTTTCCCGTCCGAGTGCCTTGCCTGTGCAAGTCGATTTTGCCACGGGCAATGGCACGGCTTTCGGCGGAACTGACTTTGTAATCACCTCGGGCACAGCCACGTTCGCACCGGGCGAGACCAATGCCTTCATCAGCGTCATCGTGAATGGCGATGATTTGCCTGAAGTGGACGAGAGCTTTTTGGTTCGTCTTACGAATCCAATCAACGCCGCTTTGGCAGCCACTCAAGCCGAGGGCAAGATTATCAATGATGATTATTTGGCGCAGGTAATTCCAAGCGGGACTCAGCTGCTCCTGGAGAATTGCCAGCCTTCCAACCAGGCGATTGACCCGCTCGAAACGGTCACGGTTAATTTCGCGCTCCAAAATCGGGGTGTGGGAGCGACCACCAATTTGGTCGCCACGCTTCTTGCTCACAATCAAGTCATTCCAATAAGCAACCCGCAGACGTACGGAGTCCTTCCCGCTAACGGAACGGCGGCCTCCCGCCCATTCACGTTTATGATCGACGGCGCTTGTGGACAGAAGATTGTAGCGGAACTGGAATTGCGAGACTCGACTTACCTGGTGGGAACCATTCCCTTCGAGTTCACCCTGGGCGCACTGAGCAATGGCCGCTATGTGTGCTGTTCCAGTGCCGATCTGGGGGTCACGGCGAGGAGCGAGCCGGACCCAGTCGGCCTGGCCAGTCCTCTAACCTACGTCATCACCATCACCAACCGGGGACCCTCGGTTGCCACTGAGGTGGTATTGACGAACCGGTGGAGCACTCCCGTGCAGTTTCTTCCGGCGCCGTTGACCGCTCTTGTCTGCACCAATTCAGAAGATCAGTCCGTTTGTGCCCTGGGGGATCTTCCGCCGGGTCAAAGTCTTTCGGTGACCAATGTCATTGCGCCGACAACGTTGGGTGATCTATTTGATTACGTTTTGGTCGCCGCCCGGGAGAACGATCCGGTTTCAGCCGACAACCTGGCCGTCGTCCACACCAGCGTCGAGCCCCCTTCCGGCCTTTCCATTAACGATATTACCGTTCCGGAAGGAGACCGGGACCATACGGAGCAATTCGTCGTGCGCCTTTGGCCGTCCCGCGCACAGCCAGTTACGGTCGAATTCAACTTGAGCGATGGGACGGCTCATGCTGGTCGAGACTATGCGGCCGGAAGCGGCCAGCTTACCTTTTCTCCAGGAGAGACAAGCCAGAACCTCGAGGTGGTCATTCTAGGAAACACGACGGGTGAACCCACCCGAACCTTCTTTGCCAATCTGGCCAATCCGGTGAACGCGCAGATTGCCCGTGGCCAAGGTTTGGCCACGATTTTGGACGACGATCCGCCCGCCATCTCCATAAATGATGTCGCGGTCAACGTGGGAACCAACGCCGCCACCGTTGCTGTCTTGACGGTAAGCCTGGCGTCGGCCTCCAAAACTCCGGTGCTGGTGAATTATGCGACGACCAATGGCACGGCCAATGCCGGCACGGATTACGAACCCCAGCGCGGGACATTGACCTTTCCTCCCGGAACACGTGCCTTGACGATCTCAATTCCCATTGCCGGGAATACCTCGGATGAGGGCGTAGAATCATTCTATGTGCAGCTCAGTGACGCTCAAAACGGCAGCCTGGTTCGTGATCGTGGTGTCGTCACCATCGAAGATGAAGCGCCCGCGGATCTATCCGTCTCGAATGTCAGTGTCGCGGAGGGAAATGGTGGTCAAAGCAGTGCCACTTTTACCATCACGCTGCGCCATCCAATTCAAAATACGGTCACGGTTGATTTCTATACGAGCGATGGGACCGCTCTGGCCGGAAGCGACTATTTGCCAAAGAACGGCACATTGGCGTTTGCGCCTGGAACGACCGAGAACACGGTGAGTGTTATCGTCATGGGGGATCTCCTCAGCGAACCTGATGAAACTTTTTTCCTGAATCTGACCAATTCCTTCAATGGCGTGATTCGCAACGACCGCGGCGTGGGCACCATTTTAAATGACGATGCCGTCCCTTGTTTGTCGATCGGAGACCTTTCCGTGCTTGAAGGCAATGCTGGAACGAACAGTGCCCTGATGCCGCTCCGCCTTTCCGGACCGAGCAGCGCCTCGGTCACCGTGGATGCAGTGATACCGAGCTGCCGATCAACTTCCCCCAACCAATCGTTTCGGCAATCGATTGTCTTTGCTCCAGGTCAACTGGAGGCCTCTGTAATCGTTCCAGTCGTTGGCAACTCCGTGCGCGAGGCGGACGAGACTTGTTTTGTCCAGTTGGTCAACGCGGTGAACGCGACAGTTTGCCGAGACCAAGGAACGCTCACCATCATTGATGACGATCCATTGCCAGGTTTAGCCATCAGTGATGTCTCCGTCTTCGAAGGCAATAATGGACCGGTTACAGCGACGTTTGCCGTTTCCTTGGCCGGGCTGACCAGCCAGACGGTCTCCGTCCAATTCAGCACCGCGGATGGCACGGCGATTAGCCCCTCCGATTACGTAGCTCTTTCTGGCCTGCTCACCTTTGCTCCCGGGCAGACTTCAACGAACATCTCCATTCAAGTCAACGGCGATGCCACGATCGAACCTGACGAAATCTTCTTTGTTAATCTCTCGCAGCCAATCAATGCCTCCCTCTTCCGTGCGCAAGCCACCGGCACCATCCTCAATGATGATAGTGCTCCCCAGCTCGATTGCCCAGCCCTCGTGGCCCTCGCCACACCAGGTGAGCAGACGTGCTTTCAACCGTTTTCACCCATCACCCTGACGGCCATACCGGATGTGGGCGCGGATCAAATTGATCGGATGGAATTTTATTCCGGAGCCAGTTTGATCGGCTTGGACACGAGCAGCCCATTTGAAATTGTTTGGGAAGGCGCGCCGGTCGGAGATTATTGCATCACCGCCAAGGCCATCTGCAAATCAGGCCGGTCGGTCAGTTCGGATCCGACCTGCATCGGCGTCACGGACAGCGGCGCGGCCATTGCCATCGTGCGGAACTTCGACGATCCGGAGATCGGACACCTGCGAGACTACCTTTTGGAGATGGGTTACTGCGCACGTGTCTTTGATCAAGCGGGCTTGACGGCGGACGCCTTGAGCTCTTTTCAGCTAGTGATTTGGGATGACCTTGGGCGCGATGGCCTTTCGGATGCTACTGTGCAGATCTTCCAGCAGCTTTTTGACAATAACATCCCGCTCTACTTCATTGGCGATCGATTGACTGCGGCTCTCGCCCAACTTTCTCCCGCCAACCAGCCGGTTTGGTCCAGCCTCCTCCACTTGCAGCCCCTCGGCCGAACCGGTGCCCCCGGTTCAATCGCCTTTTCAACCCTCTCACGCGACCGCGAGCCCGGTTCGATTCTCACCGGACGGTTTGCGGCTATTACCGACTTCACTTATACCAACACGGTGGTGCTGGCCCAGGCCACGCCAGGATCGACCTCTCTAGCGACGGCTTTGGCCGCGGATTTATTCGTGGAATATCCGGATGCGGATACGACCGATGTCGGCCAGGCGCGCCTGGTCAGCCAGGGCTTCCGTGTGCTCACCGGCGGGGACCTTGAGTCCGTGACGGATCGCAAAGCACTTTTCCAAAATGCCATCTGCTGGTTGCTCCGTTGTTCCTTTTGCGATTTGGTCAACGTCTCCGTCGCGTCTCCTGATTTTCCGGCGTCGGTCAATGTCGGCGACGAATTCACGTTTAACCTTCTGGTATCAAACAACGGAGAGTGCACGGCCTCGGCCACGGTCTTGACGAATCATTTGCCGGCGGGCCTTACGGTCGTGAATTTAAGTTACAACCAGGGCACCACGGCTGAATACAACGCGGCCGAACGGACTATTTTCTGGCGGATTGGCAGTGTCGTGAGCGGCACCGAAAATAATGCCGTTTTGACCGTTACGGCGCGGGCCGTGCAGGCTGGCTTATTCCAGGGGGATGCTTGCGGGACCGCCAATTATCAGCGGCCGCGTGAATCGAATTGCATCGACCTGGAAGTGAATATTCAAGGGACTAGCTTGCCATCGGCTCCGAAGTTGAACCTGCTCCAGACCGGGTCCGGGCTTTATCAATTGCGCCTGACCGGCGATCAAGGGGTGGTTTATCGTCTGCAGAATTCAACCGACCTGGCTCATTGGCTGAGCTGGACAAATGCCCCGGGGCCCCTCTTTTTCATCGGCTTGCCCGACCCGGCCATTCCCGGAGCGAAGTCGAAGTTTTATCGCGCCCAGTGGCCGTAAGGAGTGCGGCAACACTTCAAGCCGGTGTTTGACTGCGGAGCAAGTGCCTTTGAGTGTATTGCACAGGAATGGAAACGATGGGCTCGGTGAGGGGCACTTGACCGTTGCGGCGCCCCACCGCGCGAACGTAGCCCAACCATTCGCCTCGATCTGCTTCCACCATCTGGATCTCAACCTGATTGTCCGGAGCAACCATCCGCTGCCAGTCCAGCCATCGTTCCCAGCCGTGGGGCATGGTGTCGGCTGTTTCGACCTCCAGGATTCCGGTGCGTTCCCAGTGCCGTCTCCACCAGGCCGCGGAATGAAGACTCCAGAGATCGTGCGTCCAGCCAGCACGCAAATGCTCCGGAAGAGGACCTTCAATCTCTCGCATCAGGCCGGTGCCCGCGATGCCGATCTTCCCACCGGCTTTCACAAACTGAGCCAGGTAGTTTAAATAGAGGTCGTCGGTCCCATAATAAACAAAGGCATCGATCGACACGATGGCATCAAAATACTCCTGAGCGAAGGGAAGGGCGCGGGCATCTGCATGAATCGGAAAAACCCCGACCTCGACTCCGGCGTCGCGAATTCGCTGTAGATTTTCCGTGGCGCTAAACCACAAATCAGTGGCCCAAACCTGCACCCCATATTCGCGGTGCAAGAAAATGGATGAGGCGGCCCGCCCACAACTCAAATCGAGCACTCGCATGCCTGGTTGAAGCTGGAGCGCGCCGGCGAGCCATTCCGTCAGCCAAAGGGCGTTCGCACCTCCGCTCATGCTGGCCAAAAGCCATTCCGGGTCGTATTTCGATGCGCGCGGAAACTCCTCGCGCACGAGCCGCTGATCTGAAGTCTTGCCAATCATGGTCTTGAATCAAGGCAAACAGCTGAACGGACAGGCAAGAGTGAGTTCGGTTCACCTCCTTGGCAAGCGGCTTCGTCCTTAAACCGGAGGTGATGAACCGTCGCTGTTCTGGTCCGACCAAGATGGATTGGCGGATGGATTCGCCCGCAAGCAGCAAGTCTTTTCACTTGCTGCAACGACCAAAGCGACCTGATAAGATGCCGGGCACGCCCATGAAGCTGCCCCCACGCAAATGGAATGCCGAAGAACCGAGGCAGAGTAGCTTTTCGGCCCCCATCCGATGTAGCCGAGTTTTCAGGCTATTTTTGCTTGTCGTGTTCCTCATGGTTTTCAAAGGCGGCGCGGGCATCGCGGCGTCACGGTTCGCGGCTGCCGGACAAGAACAACCGAACTTTCTGCTGCTCCTTTCCGACGATCAGACCTATCGGGCTTTGGGATTGCTCGGTGAACTCGAGGTCAAGACGCCCAATCTGGACCGGCTCGCCGAGCGCGGTTTGCGCTTTACCCATTGCTTCAATCAGGGCGGCTATAGTGGAGCGGTCTGCATTCCCAGCCGGGCAATGCTCAACACCGGGCGCACCGTGTGGCAATGTGGCAGCTCGAACCGTCAGGGCGTAGCCGAGGGTGTGCCGCTTTGGGGCGAGACGCTTCGCCGGGCTGGCTACGCAACCTTCATGGCGGGCAAATGGCATCTCGACGACAAGGCTCTCGCGCGCAGCTTCGAGACCTTGGGACCGTTGACCGGCGGCTTTCTGCCATCCACCCCTGAGGACGGTCCGGCCTACTTTCGCCCAAGTCCTAAAAACCCGTGGCGTTCCGACGATCCCCATGGGAAAGGCCACTGGCTGCAAGTTGATGGCCGTATCCTGCATAGCAGCGAGCGCATCGCGAATGCCGCGATTGATTACTTGCGGGCGGAAGGGGCGACGAGCGTGAAGCCCTTCTTCATGTACATCGCTTTCAACGCGCCCCACGATCCTCGCCAGGCGCCCCGCCCTTTCCTGGATCTTTATCCACGCGCGAGTTTGAAAGTGCCGCCGAACTTTCTACCGGCGCACCCGTTCCCAATTGACGGTCCCGGATACAATGGACGAGATGAGATCCTTGCCCCTTATCCGCGGACGAGCGCAGTTGTTCAAGCGCACCTTCAAGAGTACTACGCCATGATCACTCACCTGGACGCGCAAATCGGCCGAATCCTTGAGGCCCTTGCAGCCAGCGGGAAGGCGGGCAACACCATTGTCATTTTCACCTCGGATCAGGGATTGGCTCTTGGACAGCATGGTCTATTCGGCAAACAGAACCTATACGAGCACTCCATCCGAATGCCCTTCATTATGGCGGGCCCAGGTATTCCCAAAGGCCGGCGCAACGATGCGCTATTCTACATGCAGAGCTTGTTCGCGACCACGTGCGAAATGGCGGCCATCCCAGTTCCGGACACCGTGCAGTTCCCGAGCCTGGTCCCCCTCGTCACCGGTCAAAAGCGCCGCTTGCAGGACGCGCTCTACGAAGCGTACCTGGACCGTCAGCGCGCGATTCGGACCGAAGACTGGAAGCTCATCCGCACACCCCAGGAACGCCAGGTGCAACTCTTTCATATCAAAGACGACCCCTGGGAGACACGCAATCTGGCGGGAATTCCTAAATACGCGAGCACCATGGCCCGCCTGGACGAGCGCTTGCGCGGCTTTATGATTGAACTGAAAGATCCCATGCCGCCGGCGTTGCTCAGCGCCGGCACGGGAGCCGATTTGGTTCAGGTGCCCGGAACCGTCATCGACTATTCCCCCGCCGCCGCGGAAATTTATATCGGGTCTCCCAGTCTGGCGGTGCTTCCGGACGGCGCCTATCTGGCCTCGCACGACGAGTTCGGCCCTAAGAGCGCCGAATTCACTCGGGCGATCACACACGTTTTCAAATCGAGCGACCGGGGCCAGAGCTGGCGGCGCATTTCAACCATTCAAGGCGCATTTTGGTCCACGCTCTTCGTTCATCGCGGCGCGGTTTACCTGCTTGGGACGGATAAGCATCTCGGCAACGTCGTGATTCGGCGCTCACTTGACGCCGGCTTCACCTGGACCTCTCCAACGAATCGCACGACGGGACTTTTAAGTGATCAAGGGGAGTATCACTGCGCTCCCGTGCCGGTCGTTCAGCACCAGGGCCGCCTTTGGCGCGCAATGGAGCGGCGCAATCCGCCACCGGCCTTGGGGATCGATCTCCGCGCCGGGGTGTTGTCCGTCCCCGTCGAAGCCGATCTGCTGGACGCAACCCAGTGGACCTTCAGCGAGTTTCTGTCGAGCGACCGGGCATGGAATGGCGGCGATATGGGTGCCTGGTTGGAGGGCAATGCCGTCGTGACCCCGGATGGCTTGGTGGTCGATATGCTCCGGGTGCAAACGCAATCGCCTCGCGAGAAGGCCGCGCTTATCCAAATCACTCCTGACGGCCGCCAGGTGTCTTTTAATCCCAGCACGGGCTTTGTCGATTTTCCCGGTGGAGCTAAGAAGTTCACGATTCGGTTCGATTCGCAATCCAAGCTCTACTGGTCGCTTGCGTCCATTGTCCAAGCCCCGCCTGACGAACGAGACCCGGGTCGGTTTCGGAATACGCTGGCGTTGACCAGTTCGCCCGACCTGGCGCATTGGAGCGTGCGGAGAATTCTCCTCCATCATCCGGAAGCGCTCCGCCACGGCTTTCAATATGTCGATTGGTTGTTCGACGGGGACGATATTATTGCCGCTTGCCGGACCGCCTATGACGACAGCCACGGCGGGGCTCACAACTACCACGACGCGAATTTACTCACGTTCCATCGGGTTCGGAATTTCCGGTAAGGAAAGCGCTGGCGGACGGTGGTAATTTGAGGCCAAGAATGGAGCAATGGCGCAGAGAAGCTAAGGGAGAGCAAGGGAAGGTGCAAAATTCAGTCTGGTTTAATCTCAGACTCGTCCAGAGCCGCGTTGCTGACGGGGCCATCCCATTTCTTGGAGGTCCCAGGAATGCTGGTGCCTGAGAACACATTGTACCATTGCCCCCAAATGAGCTGGCTGCCCTTGCTGGAGGCGGCGTGGCCATCGACGTAAACGACATTCATGCGCTTGTTGTGCTTCTTCATCTGCGACTGAAAACGGAAGTTTTGGTTGCCTTTCGGAGCGACTGACGCAGGAAAGGAGCCCCCGGCCCAATAATCATCCAACCAGGCAGCATCGGCTTTCTCGTTCCCAATTCCACCGCCAATCTCTTTCGGATCGTCCGTGCCGTTGGCTTCGGTGACAGCAATCACCTCGCTCGCGCGGCTGATGCTGGCTGCTTTAAAATTGCGGCCGACATCACCTCCGAACACGCCCAAATAATTAAATCCATAGGAAAGGAAACCTGTGATGGCGGGATTAAACGTGCCGGGTTCCGTTTTGTAAGTCAGGCCACGCTTCTTTTTTGGGCAAACCCAGGACAGTGAATTACCCAAGTAATTCGATAATTGGCTCGCGGGCGTCCGCTGCCATTCTCCACCGCAGTTCTTGCCTCGGGAGTTCCGATAGGGTCCCACCACCCACCATTGGTTGGGATATAAATCATTGAAATCATCCGCGTACATCGTGAACGAAAGCCCGATTTGCTTGGTGTTGTTCAGGCAGGACGCGGCCATGCCCTTGTCTTTGGCCTTGGACAAGGCTGGGAGCAGCATCCCGGCAAGAATGGCGATGATCGCAATGACCACCAGCAGTTCGATCAACGTAAACCCTGAGAACGTCCGTGACGACAACCTCATCCGATAGCTCATCCAACACTGATACGGCGCCGCTGCTCCTGTGTAAACTACCATTGCAACGAGCGCCAAGAATACCGAGGGACATTGCCCTGCTAACGATTCAATCAACTCTTTCTGGGAGGGTGAGGCTCCTGCCGAACCCTGACTTGCCAAGGCAAGCTTGCTAAAATGGGTTCATTGGTAGCCTCACCCTCTCCGTTTTCCTATTTCCCCGAATCTTTACATGACTGGGTTGTGAAACCCTCGTTTCGGATCGGCTTATTGCGCGAGGCTAAAACCAGCAATAGCAAAGGTTGAGCTGGTGTCCGGAGCGTTTGGACGGCCGTAAACCACCCAAGTGGCTTTCTGCCCCGGTTTTCCAAGGCGCAGATGCTCGTGACCAACACGAAACTCGGCCGCCGAGGTTATGGTCAGACTGAACTGAGTGATGAACGTGCTCTGGACGGTATCGAATAGAACCTGATGAGTTAAGTTGGCTGTCATCACAGGAATTCCTGTCCGAAAGGTATCGGGATTGCTATAGGTTCCACCCGCGGCCGGATTAAAATAGAACGTGGCCGTGCCTTCGCGATTAACGATCCGCACCGGGCCATTGTTGATGACACGGGTGGTGGCCGTCTCGTTATAGAAGGTAAACATTGCGGTGGCCTCGTTTTCGGGAGTGGTCGTAAAGATTTGATCCAATCCCACGATCCGGGAGAGATAGCCGAATTGGATGGCGGACGTGGGAGACTGAACCACGGCCTGGCCGATCAACTCCAAAGTGACGGTGCCTTTTAGGCCACCCGGCACGTGATCCTCCGCCTGTGCGGAGGCGGAGCTGAACAGGAGGAGCATGAGGGAGGCGGCAATGGACGCGATGGATCGGGCTGAGCTGCTTATAGGATGGATGGTTTTCATGATGGTGTCCTTTCTTGGTTTTGTTTTTTATGGTTGGCGATGATTCTCTTGAAGAAATGAGGTGCGTGACCTTGGCCGCTCTTTCCGGCTTATGGGCTGATGGCCCGATAGAACTGGGCCGGCGAGCTTTGAGGGGAAGCTTCAGTGATTTCTGCCGCGCCGCCTCGATTCGTGATTGTGAGAGAAGTCAGCGCAGCCCAGGTGGCAAGGTCACGGGAAGACTGAATCTGGTACTGCCCGCTGGCGCCGCGGAGCGACAGGTGCAAGGCATCCGGCTGAATCGTCGCCTGCAAGCGCGGTGGCTCTACATAGGTCAGACTTTGCTTCACTGGCACATTGTGGAATTCTTGCACCGCCCCCGAAGGCCACTCGACCTGGATCCGAGTGGCATTGGTGGCGGAACCCAGGCCGAAATGGGCCATCGCAGGCATTCCTCTGCCTCCGTCATTGATCTCACGAAATAGCGTCAGCGCCTTTCCTCCAACCGTCGCTGAAATCCGAATTTTAGCGCCAATCGCGGCCGCATTGCCAACCGTGCCTGCGAGCTTGATTTCGAGCCAGGCATTGGTATTGCCGGCATTGTGGTAGAGCGCGTTCGGGACACCGTTTCCGTTGCGGCTGACAAAGAGATCGAGGGCTCCGTCATTGTCATAGTCCACCCAATTTGCAACCCAGCAACCGATCCCGGTTTGATCGTCCGTGACAGGAGCACCTTGCACGATCTCCGTGAAGGTTCCGTCGCCACGGTTATGGAAGAGCCGGTTCCGACCGTCCGCCGTGGTCACGAATAAGTCCAGGTAGCCGTCATTATCGTAATCGCCCCATGAGCCTCCCAGAGAAGCGGTGTCAGCTGGGCGCGTCGCCATAGGAATGCCTGAAACCACGGTGAAGGTCCCATCTCCATTGTTGCGATAAAGGCGATTGCTGGTCCCGCTGCCGCCAGCCACAAACACGTCCAGCCACCCGTCATTATCGAAGTCGCCCCAGGCAGCTCCGGAAGCGCCTTCCGACCAGCGATCCGAACCAAGGGCGTTGGCCACGCGCGTGAAGGTGCCGTTGCCGTTGTTATGATAAAGAAAATTGACGGCGTTGGCTGTGTTGTTGATGACGAGCAGATCGGGGAAGCCGTCGTTGTCATAGTCGGCCCAGAGACAGTTATAACCCACACTTGTGTCGTTGACGATCGATCCCGAAGTGATCCTGGTAAACGTGCCATCCCCATTGTTCTTAAAAAGGCGGTTTTTCCCACCGCTATCATTGGCATTGCCATGATTAGCCACGAAGAGATCCACCAGGCCATCCCGGTCGAAGTCTGCCCAAGCGCATGGGCCAAAGAACCCCGCCTCCGCCGCGATGGCGCTGCCGCTTACTCGGGTAAACGTGCCATTGCCCTCGTTGTGATATAGAATCGTGAAATGGGTCGTTGGGGACCCAACGCCCGCGGTAACAACTAGATCCAGGTTGCCATCATTGTCATAGTCGGCAGCAGCGGCGCCGATGTGGTCGTCGGAAGAATCTTGAACGGGAGCCCCTTGAGCCATCTTGGTGAAGGTTCCATCGCCATTGTTGCGATAGAAAACGTTGGCGTTGCTGCCGCCGTTGCAAACAAATAAATCCAAGAAGCCGTCATTGTTAAAATCAGCCCAGAGACTGCCCACCCAGGCACCGAGGTCGGTGACAATATCGCCAGTGGTGACCTTGGTGAAGGGAGAGCTCTGGCCAAAAAGCAGGCTGCAAGTTAGTCCGAAGACTGCTGTTTTGAGGGTGTAAGATCTTATTTTCATTGGTGATGAACTGCGCGGACTAAGCTGAATCTTTCAAAAAAATGTAAGAAAGGCAGTGAAGCGGACAGTTCCTCTTTGGATGCGTGCTATGGATGAGATCGAAGATGACATTAATCCCACTCGAGAAAGCCTGCTGGGCCGCCTGAAGAATTGGGAAGATCAGGAAAGTTGGCGTGACTTCTTCAATATCTATTGGCGCCTCATTTATTCGGCGGCGGTCAAATCCGGGCTGAACGATGCTGAAGCCCAGGAAGTCGTCCAGGACACCGTCATTGCCGTGGCCAAGAAAATGGAAGAGTTTACCTATGACCCGGCCGTCGATTCCTTCAAAGGTTGGTTACTCTATCTGACTCGCAAGCGGATTGCCTTGCAGTATCGCCGCCGCGAGCGCGACCGGGGCAAAGGGGGAACCCAGGCGGCAATGGTCGAATGGTCTCCGGAAGTCGAAGAGATTCCTGACCCCGCCGGAATTCGCTTGGACGCCATTTGGGATGAGGAATGGGAGCGCAGTCTCTGGAACGCCGCCATTGCGCGTATCAAAGAGCAGGTGGCACCAAAACAATTCCAGATTTTCCAGCTTTACGTCTTGAAAGAACTGCCCGCCGTGGAGGTGGCGCGTAGTCACCGTGTCACCGTAGCCCAGGTTTATCTGGCCAAACACCGCATTTCGACTTTGCTCCAAAAGGAGCTGCTCCGACTTCAGAAAGGGTCGATTTCCTGACACTTGCCAGTCTCTTCCTCAATCCTTAATCTCGTGCCCGTTGCCAGCCCCAATTCCGCGTAAAAATGTCACCGGGGCGAGCGTAATCAGATCCGATGGGTAACTTCGCTTCCGAGATGCCCGCTCAGCCGCTTCAGCCGGAGCGAGTCCAAAGCTCGGCGCCGGACCCGTCCGTTATCCCAGGTGGTATCCCAGACCACCAACTGATTCGTTGCATTGGCCGCGGCAGCTACGGCACCGTTTGGCTGGCGCGCAATGTGATCGGCAGCTGGCGCGCCGTCAAAGTCGTCCGCCGCGATTTGTTTTCAGAGGCCGGGCCGTTCGAGCGTGAATTTGCCGGCATCCAAAAATTCGAGCCCCTTTCCCGCACCCATGTTGGATTGGTGAGTATTCTGCACGTTGGAAAAAAGGACTCGGGCGATTGCTTTTATTATGTCATGGAAGTGGCCGACGATGCGGCGGGTGGCGAAGGCATTGATCCAGGGAACTATGTGGCCAAAACCTTGAGCCGCGAATTGCACCGGCGTGGGCGGTTACCGATCGGCGCATGCATTCGATTAGGCATGGCGTTGGGGAATGCCTTGGAGCACCTTCACCAACACGGGCTCGTCCATTGCGACATCAAACCCTCCAACATCATTTTTGTGCGTGGCACTCCCAAATTGGCCGATGCGGGTTTGGTAGCGTCCGCCTTCGTGGAAAACAGCTCTGGGGGGACTCGAGGTTATCAAGCTCCTGAGGGACCTGGTGCTCCCGCTGCCGACGTCTTCAGTCTGGGCAAGCTCCTTTACGAAATCAGCACCGGCCGCGACCCGGCGCGCTTCCCCGAATTGCCTGATGCCCCGGACCCTACTTCGGAAGAAGGCCGCCTGTTTCAGCGGCTCAATGAAGTCTTGTTGCAGGCCTGCGAGCCCGATCGAACTAAACGTCTGGCCAGCGCCTCCGCTCTGATCGCGGCCCTGGAGAATTGCACCGTCCTTGTCGGCGAAGAGGCGAACCGGAAGCGCCGCCCCGCCGGATTCTTGCCAGGCACAGCTTCGCCCAGTCCCGATGAACGCAAGCTCGTTACTGTGCTAGTAATCCATTTAAACCTGCGCCGCCGGTTTGACCCGGAGCGTTTCCAGAGTTTCATGCGCGCCTGGATGGAAGTCATTCGCTCCGTATCCAGCACGTTCGGTGCTGCGCCTGTCCCGTTGGGAAGTGACGGAGCCGTCGTCACTTTTGGAGCTCCGGCTGCGTGTGAGGATCATGCCAGGCGGGCGGCGCAGTGCGCATTGGCGATCGCACGCCGGTTGGAAAATTGGCGGCCAAGCGATGCGTCCGTAAGTCCAGCGGATTTCGAGGTGCGCCTTGGTGTCAGTTCTGGCCTCGCCATTATCCCTGGAGACCTGGCTTTATTGCAGGTCCCAGCACTGGGAGAACCCGTGACCGTCGCCGGGCGCCTTGCGGACCTGGCCAAGCCACGGCAGATTCTCCTCGGGGAAGAGACGCAACGAGCGGTTCAACCTTATTTCCTTGCTCCTCCCCTGACCACCATCCGGCTTCCCGAGCCTTGGCAGGATTTGCGCGTCTTTAGCCTCGAGGGCACCCGCCCGCTTCGCACCCGGCTGCAAGCTACGGCTGAGCACGGTCTCACTCCGTATGTCGGCCGGATTCAGGAATTAGAATTGCTCTATGAATGTTTGGAGCAGGCGCGGGCTGGCCACGGCCAAGTCGTATTGCTGGCCGGTGACGCGGGTATTGGCAAATCGCGGCTCTTGTTTGAATTTCGCCGATCGGTAACAGATGCCGGGGCCGCCTGGCTGGAAGGTCGATCGCTCTCTTTTGGCGGTCAGATGAGCTATTTGCCGATCATTGACTTGATCAAGCGCCTCTTTCTAATCGAGGATGCCGATGAAGAACTGGTCATCAGTGCCAAGGTGGATGCACACTTGGACCAATGGGCAGTCGCAGGCGACTGGCTCCGGCCCTTGCTCCGCTCTTTGCTTTCCTTGCCCGGGGTCGATCCGGCTTTTTCTGGAATGGACGCGCAGCAACGTCGTGTCCGGACTTTTGAGGGCTTGCGCAAATTGCTTCTCCGGCAGGCGGAGCGCCAGCCGCTCGTGCTCGCGATCGAGGATCTTCACTGGCTGGACAAGACCTCGGAAGAGTTTTTGATTTCACTCTCGGAGTCCCTCGCCGCAGCGCCAGTCTTGATGATTCTCAGCTACCGCCGAGAGCATCAAGATAGCTTTCCGGCTTACCCTTACATGAGGCGAGTTCTGCTCAATCCTCTCAGCCGTGGGGAAATGCTTGAATTGGCCAGTTGGGTCTTGGCCGGGGCACATCTGCCAGGGGAATTGGAGGAATTGATCAGCACGAAGGCAGAGGGAAATCCCTTCTTCGTCGAAGAAATACTTCGGGCCCTGGTCTCCGCTGGAAAACTCCGGCTGCAGGGGAATCAGTGCGAGGCCATTGGATTACTTCAAGAGGCGCGCGTTCCCGATAAAATTCAAGATGTGATCATGAGCCGTATTGACCGGCTCGAGCCCAGCTTGAGACGCACCCTGCAATTGGCGTCGGTCATCGGCCGCGAGTTTGGAGTCCGGCTTCTGGAAACAATCGTCGCTCCCGATGAGCCGCTCGCCGATTCCCTGAGCCGGCTCCGAGACTTGGAATTCATCGACGAACGCTCGGTGTTTCCTGAGCACACCTTTCTTTTTAAGCACGCGTTAACTCAAGAGGTGGCCTACCAAAGCTTGCTCTTGCAACACCGCAAGGAATTGCATTGCCTGGTCGCAGCGGCCACGGAGGAGCTATGCGCGGCGCGCTTGCCAGAGTTTTACAGTCTCGTCGCTTACCATTACGAACGGGGCGAGGAGTGGGATCGCGCCCTCGATTATCTCTTACGGGCGGCTGAGCGTTCTCGCGTGGCTGCGGCCTATCGCGAAGAGGAACCCTTGCTCAGCCGGGCCATGGCCATTGCCGAGCGGCTCCACCAGGGGGCGCTGCTCACCGAACTCCGCGGACGCCGGGGCTCCGCCCGGCTCCGCATTGGCCTTTGGGCGGAAGCCAAGCCGGACCTGGAAATGGCTTTAGCGGAACTCCCTGCCGATCAGATCGAGCGGCGCGCCGAGTGGTTGCACGATTTGGCCGGCGCTTGCTTTTGGGATGTTGATCTTCCCCGGGTGGCTCTGTGCGCAAAGGAAGGGCAATCCCTGGCGGTTCGGGCCGGGCGCGATGATTTGGTTGCCGGCATGCTTGGCTGGCTGGGGGCGGAACGCCAGACCGAAGGCGATTTAGGCGGCGCGGCCGCGCTCTACGAACAGGCTCTCGTCAAAGGACGGGGTTTCTGTGTCGCCTCCTTGGCGAACTATGCGATGGTCCTGTATTGGCAGGGACGCCTCCACGAGGCCGTCACTCGCGCTCGTGAATCGGCCCAGATGTATCGAAATCTGAGCGACGATTTTGCCTTAAGCTTTGCTTACCCGCACCTGGGGCTAAGCCTCGCAGCTTCAGGCCGCTACCGCGAGGCCATTGAAATCTTCCACCAGGCCATTCACCTTGCCGAAAAGCATCAGATCTCGACGTTTCAGGCGCGCTCCTCCGCCATGTCCGTTGGGTTTTATCTCGATTTGTTTGACTTGACCACCCACGAACGACTCACCCAGGAAGTGCGGGAACGAGGAATGGCCGCCGGTTGCGAGGCGGTCGTGGTGAGCACCTCTCTGGATCTAGCTTTCAATTATGCTCGGCGTGGGCGTGTGGCCGAAGCCACATCGCTCCTGGATCCAATCGCCGCCGGAGCTTCCAATCTGGGCGGCTGGCATCGCTGGCTTTGGGAACTGCGCCTCTTGCAAGTCCGCGCTGAAATTGCCCTCGCCCGCCACGATTGGGATGCCGCCTTGGACTGGTCTGTCAAATCCATTGCCGAAAGCCAAAGGCGGGGACGGGGTAAATACCAAGTGGCTGGACGGGTCGTGCATGCCCAAGCCCTTTCCGCTACAGGCCGCAAAATAGAAGCTCTCGCCCAATTGAGAGATGCCCTCTCTGTAGCTCGCTCGATCGGTGATCCCGCTCTGCTTTTGCGGGCAGGACTGGCCTTCATCACCTTGGAAGCAGACGAACAGATCCTGGCCGAATGCAAGGAGACGGCTCGAAGGATCCATGCCGAATTACCCGACGAAATGCGCACGCGCTTTCAGAACGGGGTTTGGGTTGGTCCCCTCGGTGGATATGAGTAAGCTCCATTGGATTCGGCTTTGCCGCCTGGGGTTGCTCCGAAAGCAACGAAGGTATGACCTGGCCTTCGTTCTCTTCCTTGCCTTCTGTGGCGGGTTTTGGTTTTCATCTTTTGTGCTGGACCCGGGCACGCGCAGGAATCAGTTAGGGGTTTGTCACGTCGAACGGCAAAATCCTGGCCGTTCGCGCCCGAAAGAACCTGCCGGAGACTGGCTCAAAACTTGCCCTGAAGACCTCGTTGCCGAGCTGATTGGTAATTGGCCCCCATTCGTTCCAGTCGGCCAAGTTTGGGGAACTGAGGACGGTGTAGATCCCTGGGGGGCCAGAGAGCGTAACTTCAAAGGCGCCTGTCGGCGTGCGGATCGGCCGCGTCAATTGAATGTCCAGCGGGTAGCGATAGACCAAATTGCCCTGAGTTGCGGCCGGATCCGATCGGTCAGGCACGTTGTTCAGCGCGGGCAAGTCGGGCAACACCAGGGTCTGTAATGGGTTGTTTCCCACCGCTATCCAAAGCAGGTTGGTAAGGCCAGGTGGCACGGTTAGGCTGGCAAGCCGGTTCTGATCAAGGTTAAGCCACAGCAGGTTCGTCAAATTATTCGGCAAGCTGAGGCTAGTCAGTTGATTATTCCAGAGTGAGAGCTCACGCAGATTGCCCAGGCTAGCGGGCAAAGTCAGATTGGTTAGTTGGTTAGCCGCCAAATCGAGCATCGTCAAACTGCTTAAGTCATCCGGCAGTGTAATGTTCTTGAGCTGCTGGTTATTGATACTAAGCGCGGTGAGCTGCGGCATGACCGGCGGCAAACTCAGGATTGTCAACTGGTTGTTCTCCAGCCAGAGCGTCTGCAAATTAACAAGGTTGGGTGGCAAGGTCAGCGCAGTGAGGGAATCGGATTGAAGATTAAGGTTGGTCAATGAGGTAAGCTGGCTGAGAAACGAATAGTTCTTGAGGTGGTTCCCGCAGCAGAGTTTCAAATCGTCCAAACGAACGAGGTCTGCGGCCAAACTGAGAGAGACTAATCGGTTGCCGCTCAGGTCGAGCGCAGCCAGATTGGTCAAACCGCTGGGCAGGATCAGCGTGCTCAGTTCATTCCAACTAACATTAAGTGTCGCTAAAGCAGATTGATTCTTGAGAAAGGAAAGGTCCTTGATTTTGGTGCCGCAACAAAGATTCAACTGATTCAAGCTCGCCAAGCTTGGAGGCAAGACCACATTGGTGAGAGGGCTCGCGCTCAGGTCGAGATCGGTAAGCTGCGTCAGGAGCGCCGGCAACGTCAGCGTCCGGATTTGACTGTTCGCGAGCCCCAGCCTGGTCAGTCCGGACAGCCCATCAAGAAAGGAGAAGTCATTGAGTCGATTATTGCCCAGTTCCAGTGTCCTCAACTGGCTCATGCCGTTGGGCAAAGTTAACTTGGCTAAATAGTTTTCGCTCAGGCGTAAGGCCGTCAAAGCGCTCAAGGCAGGTGGCAAGTCGAACTGGCGCAGTTGGTTTCCCGACAATTCGAGGCTGTCCAGATTTGTTAGATTTGGAGGAATTGTGAATGTGGTCAGCTGGTTCGCCCTGAGATTAAACACTCTTAGGCTGGTTAGCGTAGATGGAAGCATGAAGCCCTGGCATTGGTTCTCACTGAGGTCAAGTGTGGCCAGATGGATCAAGCTCGAATGGAGAGCCAGGTTGGTGAGCTGATTGCTGTGCAAGTCCAGATTAGTCAGCAGTGTCAGGCTCGCAGGCAAGCTCACGGTGTGAAGGAGGTTTTCCCCGAGATCCAATGTCGCCAGACGATCCAATTCCGACGGCACAACCATGCTGGTCAAACGGTTCCGCTCGAGATGAAGGGCGGTGAGACCTGGCTGGTTCCGGAGGAAGGAAAGGTCGCCGATCGGATTATCATCTAAGCGCAAGACTTTCAGGTTCGTGAGATCGGGGGGCAATGAAACGATCGCGAGCCGATTGTTGCTGAGGTTCAGCTCGGACAGGTTTCGCAGGCCGTCTGGCAAAGACAACAGGTTCAAATTATTGTTGCTGAGATCCAGCGTCGTTAAGTTCGGCAGATCACTCAGAAAGGATAGGTCCACGAGCTGATTGCCACTGAGTTCCAGAGTGGTCAGATTTGTCATGCCTGTGGGCGGGAGGATGGCGGTCAATGAGTTGTTCGCGAGCACCAGGCGGCGAAGATTCGGCAGGCGCGCCAAAAGTGAAAAGTCGCTCCTGCCGGAATCCGGCGGAGCCCAAGCTCCGGTTAAGTTCAAGACGGCCAGGTCAGTGGCGAATTCCAGTCCCTTCAGATTACGGATCGGCGGCGGTGATACAAATGAGCGCGCTCCTTCGAGGACGGTTAATCTGGCGTCCAACTCCGTCAGGCTCTCCATTTCCTGGACGGTGATCTCGCCTTCGGCTTTCCCTAAGGCCAGGCGAACGGCTTTCTCCAGTTGAAGATCTGGGATTGAAATGGCCTGGCCGGTTGCTTCAAAGAAAACGGTGATCAGAGCAACGCCAGCGATTGCCCAGGCACGCCCCAGCGGCCATTTCAAACCCCGGAACGAAACGTTTTTCCACCCCTGGTGCAAGAGCCTGGGCCGGCCAATTTGACTCCATCGCATCATATTTTAGAATTTTAGGACTCTAAATCGAAGCAGCGCAGACCCTCACCCGCTCTGGCGGGCACCCTCACCCGTTCCGAACGGGAGAGAGGGGAAGGGGTGAGGGTCTTGGGCTCATGTGGATAGATCCAAATCAGAACAACATTGGGTGGAACACTTCGTCACCAGGCACTAGGGATGCCTTTAGTGCAAACGTTTGCGTGAACGGTTTACGGATGGGCCAAACGGAAAGGGAGTTGACGCCAAAGTTCGCGCTCAAGTTTTCCCGTAATTGTCGAGGCCGAAGGATCCATTCCATGGTTGTTTTGATTTAACGTGGCACCAGGTAGCTGCGAGTCCAAGCGGGGGGCTGGATTCCCTCGATCGAGGTGGCGGGCACCTCCTTTTCCAGGACAGAACGCCATTCCTCATCAGAAAGCCGCCTAGGCTCCCCAATCACCTCAAATTCATAGTGACTTGAGACGGGCCCGGCGCAAATAAATCGATCGGAACCGCGCTCAATGGCGATCATTAGCAAGTTGACCCGCCCGACCCCTTGATGCAGCACGCTTCCTGGATCCCCACAGTCGCCGCAGGGAACATCCGTGTGGACATCGGCCACCAGAGCGTCATAGGCCGCCGAGCCGTACATCGAATCGAAATAATAGAAATCCCAGGAGAGCGTGCGATAGAACAAATTTGGATACCAGCCGCTGTAGCGAGGCGGGCCCGATCCACCTTCGAACTGCACCACTTCCCGGGTCGCAAATTGCTCTTCATCCTCAGTGAAGCATTCGTTCGCCAATTCTTTCGCCGCCAGATTCTCCAGCCGGGCGACGATAGCGGCAAAGTACTGGAGGTGCGCGACTTGCCGTTCTTGCATGGCGGCCAGGGAGTAGGCGGTAGCGGCGGGCGGCCCAATTCGGATTAAACCACCGGACGGAATCACTGTCGCGGTCCCTTGCATGGGAAGCGATTGGAGGAGATTCGCGGTGCGAGTTGCCATTTCCTTTAGCCGTCCCCAGAATTCGACGCGAGGTTCCACAAAACCTTTCGGATAGAGGCAACCACCGCCCCCGCCGTAGGACTGTTTGGTGTAAAGGATAGTGTCGTGGCGCAGCTGGGTCCAGGATGCCAGTTGCGTGTTCAACGTTTTCATAGCCCAAGCGCGCGTGCGCATGGCTTCGGGATACGGGTCGCCAGTGGTAGGCGAAGAAAGAGCTCGAAGGCAAGATAGCCAGCTCATGTAAATATTGGCGTCCCAGGTGGCCTGCGTCTGTCGATCCATGACCCGGCGCGCTGCCGCCAGATTGTGCTGATAGTTCAACCTATCCCGAAACAGCGAGGCGTGCGGCCGGTTGGTATCTACAAACTCCCCGCGCATCCGCGCCACCAAATCCGGCACGATTTGGTCATTTCCTAAAACCGCGAACGCGACGTCTAAAGCGCCTGGCACGCGCCGTCGGACTTTGTTTGTTCCATTGGCTTCTTTCCAGAGAATGCTATCGAAGACCGTCTGCGAGAATACCCAGCTGTCCGGCACAAACTTTTGTCCGAAAACGGTGAAGGTTTGGGGCAAGGAGTAGCTGGCGTTGCCCCCCAACGGCTGATCGAACCAATCGCTTCGAATATTCTGCACTCCCAATTCGCCCTGGGTTAGGTCGTTCTGCAACCGGACAAGGGTGTTCAACTCAGGGACATCAGCCAGGGTGCGGATGCCAGCTCCGGCAAGCACGCCATTCCATTGTCCAAAAGTCAGTGAATCGGTCGTCCCAGTGAATGCCGCGATCGTCTGTTCGATGTCCCGCCAGAGGCCGAATTGCCCGGAACGATTGAGCAGGTGCCACAGGACGATGGCCAGTCCCGTCTCGCGCGGTGCGGTCATGCGCAGGTCATCCGGACAGCGCGCCCAGGAACCGCCCGCCACCGGAATGTCGATGCGTCCCAGCCACATCATGCACTGAAAATAGTGTCCCAAGTCCTCGGTATGCGTGTAATGCCCGCGCACGTGAAACTGCGAGAAATCCACGACCCGACAGAAGCCCATGAAATCGGGCACCGCCTTGAGTTGCTCCGCGCGGATATCCTGGAGGGTTGCGGCCACGCGCGCGTCTTGACCGAGCCGTGAATGGATTGCAGGAGCGCTTGCCCCGGCCAGGAGCGAACGGGCGACAGTGAGAAAGTAGTCCGCGTCCAGTAGGCTGTCTTTAAGCACTCCATTCCCTGCCTCGGCGGCGGACGCGTCCACCTGGGCGGCCATGCCTGCCAGCAGGGTGTCAACGGATTGATACAGGTAAAGCGCTTCTGTTTCCTCGAGGATAGCGTCGAAAGTGCGATGCCACGCTTGCAGAATGGCGTCGCAGGAAAGAAACAGCGGCAAGTCGCTATACCATAGATTGTAGAGGAGCTCAGCGTAGGTAAAGGCTCCCCTTCGCTCGCTGACGACAAAGCCGTTTTTCTTAAAAAGCGCCAGTTCCTCGGCGTTAAGGCGTGTGTCCAGGTAGCGGTAGCCATGTTGGCCCCACTCTTTGCCCGCGTTCACCGCGTCGGGATTGGCGTTGAATTCGGACCAGAACTGAGCGGTGGCTGGGTCCCAGGAAAGGGCAGGGAGGTAATCCGCGGTATTCGGGAACAGGGCCGCGAATTGGTCGGGCGAGATCTGGCCGATGTTCTGCAATTCTTTATTGAAGGCGTCATTGAATCCATAAACTTCGGCCCCGCCTTGGCCCAGGCTCGACCCTCGGGAAGGTTCGACTTGCAGCAGCCGGAAGAAGCCTTGCGAGCCGGTGATGGACGGTGTCAGGCTCAATGTCTCGCCCGGACCGGAGCTGCGTGCTCGCAAGCGTTCACCCAACGGCGTCCAGGCGCGCAGGTCCGCGCTGGTTTGGACCTCAAAATAGGGCCGGATGAGTGATCCATCTGCCTGCGGGCTGGACCCTTTCCAGGTCAGTTCGCCACCGGCGCCCGCGCGCTTGAGGGAAAGCGTGGATGGTGGTGTTTCCGCCGCCCGAGTGAGAGACAGAATCGCCAGGGCGCAGGCCGCAAAGCGGCTCATGGGAGGGAATGTTTTTTTTGACATAATAGCTCGTCACTTTGTTTCGCTATAGGCCAGCCCATCACCTCACTACATAAGTATTTTTGCCGGAAAGTAACGGTCGCGTGGGACAAACACTTGGGCAGGCCCGAAGTCGGCGTTTCCTGAATGACGCCCTTTCTCAAACACATTTAGGCCCGCTTCCCAAGGGAACAATTGAGGAAACAGACGGACATTCTGGCAAAGGCCGGAGCATCGCCAGGCATTTTTCTTGTGTCAATCCCTGCGAATGGCACTGTTAGCCTCAGAAAAATGCAAATTCCCATTGCCAGCGCGATAGTGTCCAGAAAGTCAGGGTTCGGCAGGAGCCTCACCCTCCCGGATCGAGTTGCACGCATCGTTACTAACACTTTAAGGGCTTTGCGCTGGAATATGGTTGCATGCTTCGTTTTGAGTTTAATCGCAGGCCAATTGCAATCATCGACGGCCCTGGCGGCCGGTTTGGATACGTGGACCGTTCGGAATTCGGGAGTCACCTATCAGTTGGAAGGGGTCACTTACGGGAACGGCCAGTTCGTCGCCGTCGGTGACGCCCCTTTTCAAGGCACGGGTCTCGTCCTCACCTCGCCGGACGGTGTCAATTGGACGAGCCGCAATTCCGGGACACCCAATTCTCTATCCGCTATCGCCTATGGGAACGGCCAATACGTGGCGGTGGGAAGTGGCGCGCTCGTTGACGGCGGGACCATCCTGACCTCGCCTGATGGCATCACCTGGACCCGTCAGACCCCTCCTCATTCGGTGGGGAACTATCTGAACGCGGTGACTTATGGCAACGGCTTGTTTGTCATCGTGGGAATCGGCGGTGCGATTGTGACCTCCTCCGATGGCGTCACCTGGATCGACCGTAGCCAGGAGACCAGGAATGCTCCGTTCCATGGCATCCTTTACGCCAATGGCCAGTTTGTGGCCGTCGGCGGCAGCGACTTGGGCGACAGCCTGATTTTTACGTCGCCCGATGGAATTACCTGGACCAGCAGAACTTCAGCCGTCACCGACCGGCTTTACGCCATCGCCTACGGAAATGGGACTTATGTAATCACCGGGACCTACGATTTCCAGGCTGGCCAGCCGGTTATTGAGACGTCGCCCGACGCAATCACGTGGACGAGCCGGACTCTTTTCACCACCTCATCGAGCCTCGGCAGTATTGCCTTTGGCAATGGCACGTTTGTGGCCGTGGGCGGCGAGGACCTGGAGGATAATCCCAGCATGCTCATTACGTCCACCGACGGAGTCACGTGGACCCGCCAGAACTCATCGACCAAGAACCGTTTGAATTCCATCGCGAATGGGGGCGCCACCTTTGTTGCCGTGGGCGCGATCGGCACGATCATCCAGTCGGCCGGCACGGCCACCACGGAACCCCAAGCCGCCGCCCTGACGGCGCCGCCGGCGGCCACGCCCTTGCCCGGCGCGACCGCGACGTTCACCTGGGATGCCGGCACCGGGGTCAACTTTTACTGGCTGTATGTGGGGACGACGGTGGGTGGATCCGAATTATTCAATTCTAACGAATGGGTTACCTCTCGCACCCAGACCGTGAACAACTTGCCTCAAAATGGAGGGCCCATTTATGTCCGCCTTTATTCGGGCATCGGGGACACTTCCTATTATCGCGATTATGTTTATACCGCGGCCCAGGCTTTGGCCCAGGCGCCGGACATCGCCGTCCAGCAGCCAGTGGGATCCGCTCTCGTAGACGGCACCGCCCACATTGATTTAGGAGGGGTGAATGTGGGCAGCACTTCCGCAGCGCTGACGTTCACTATCCTGAACTCCGGGACCACCAGCCTCACGGGCCTGGCGGTGAGCAAAGACGGCCCGAACAGTGCTGACTTTGCGGTCAGCACGCCGGGGGCAGCGACGCTTGACCCTAATGGGAGTACGACATTTACGGTGACCTTCACGCCGGGCGGGGCAGGGGCCCGCAACGCCGCTATCCACATTGCCAGCAACGTGACCGGCACAAAGAACCCGTTTGACATTAACTTAAGCGGCTCCGGCGTCACGACCACCGCTCTGCCCCTCGCTCAGGCGCTGGATGCCAGCGGCCTGGCTTGGACCACAGGCGGGGATGCCGATTGGAGTGCCGAGACCGGGACCACCCACGACGGAGTGGACGCCGCCCAGAGCGGCCTTGTAGGCGACAGCCAGGAATCCTGGCTGCAAACCACCGTGACCGGTCCTGGCACCTTGACCTTTTGGTGGAAGGTAGACTCCTTGGAAAACTCGGCCTATTTGAATTTTGAGCTGGATGGGTTATTGCAGTCGTTTATTTCCGGCACCGTTGCCTGGGAACAGCAGACCGTCCCCATCGACGCAGGCAATCACACCGTGCGTTGGAATTATTCCAAGGACGTGGATGCCGCCGGAGCGGACGCAGGCTGGGTCGATCAAGTCACGATGTCGACGGACGGTCAACCGGCCCCCGTAACCCTGTCCTACCACGCAAGCGCGGGCAAATTCACCCTGGCCTGGCCGCTCGCCGACGATCGCTATCAGCCTGAATCTACCGACTCTCTGGCTGTGCCCCACTGGACTTCCGTGCCAGGAACTCCGACGCCTTCCGGTGACCAACTGGTCATTACTTTGCCCGCCACCGAAACCGCGCGTTTCTTCCGCCTCCACCAACCTTAAAGTTCTGCGTTCTCCATCCAAGTCGTAATCGTAATCGTAATCGTAATCGTAATCGCGAGGACTCATTTCCCGTCGTGGAGCGGCTGATCGGAATTGGCCCTAATCAAATCCACCCGCATGGAAACAATGCGATGTTCAAAGGAATCGAGGTGCTGGCACGATCCAATTGATCTACCACCCCGAGAGACTTTGGCAAGTTCTGCAAGAGCGGCTCAAGCCACAGCATGAACTCTAAACGAGCTCGATCCACTTCCAGTTTTTCATGATCGCACAAGCGCTGCTTGCGATTACGATTACGATTACGATTACGATTACGATTACGATTACGATTACGAGAGGCGAAAATGATCCTGATGTAACATTCGGCTTCGTTTCCTTTGGGAAGAGAAAGACGAGCATTGGCATTGACCATCCCGTGCAACGCCAATCGAAGGAAAGCATTACGAATGGAAAATCAATCGACTTTGCATGGCCTGGGCGGTTCCCGGGGATCTTTAGGCAAGCTTTTAGGCCTTCATCCTTCCGGCCCCCGAAGCCGGTGGGGAAGGCCGGGTGGCTTTACCTTGATCGAATTGCTCGTGGTCATCGCCATCATCGCGATTTTGGCGGCCATGCTTCTCCCGGTCCTGAACAAAGCGAAGGCCAAGGGCCAATCCGTGACCTGCCTCAACAATCTCAAGCAACTTCAATTGGCCTGGTTGATGTACTGCGAGGATTCCAACGATCTCCTGCCGTTGAATTCATCCCGGGGCGGGCACGGAGTGGCCCAAAACCGAACCGGTTCCTGGGTAGTGGGTAACGCCCCACGAAGCGCCAATGTGGACTCAATTACCCAGGGAACACTCCACCCGCAACTCCAGTCTCCCGGATCTTATCGTTGTCCCGCAGACCGCTCCAGCATCCTGACCAACCAATCGCTGCGGAGACTCCGGACCTACAGCATCAACTCCTGGTTAGCGGCCGACCTCGAAGCCCTCGGCAGCTACGTTCCCCCGGCGTCGCAACCGGAGGCCAAGACCCGCCTTGGCCAAATTACCGATCCCGCCCAGGTCTTTGCCTTCATGGATGAAAGTGAGCGCAGCATCGATGACGGGGTTTTCATTACTGCTTATGCGAAATACACCGCCGAACTGTGGGGGGACCTGCCTTCCGTCCAGCATGACCAGAGCACCGCTGTTTCCTTTGTCGATGATCACGGGGAATTGCACCGCTGGCTCACTCCCAAACCATTTCGAAGTTATGAAGCGAAACCCCTCAATGCTTCGGACTTGCAGGACCTCCGCTGGCTGGAGGATCGTCTCCCTAAACAATAAGCGTCCCATTCCCTACCCGTGCCCGTGTCCCCGGTGCGAACCCCCGGGCGCTGGCGCTCGATGGCAGCCGTAGAAATGCGCCCCTGGCAGCAGTCCCACCGATTGCAGGAAAGTGGCGACCTTCATTTTGCGGGGGATTTCAAAGAAGCCGCGGACGTGCGCAATCAGAACTTCCGGCCCAGCCGCGGCCTTATGTTCCCATTCCTGGAGAAGCGGAACCAGACCTGCTGGAGTAGAAGGGGCGGCGCGCGGGTCATTTTGATAAGCGCAAAATCGCTTGGCATTTTCAATCAGGAGCGCGATCCGGTCCGGCGCAACACCGTCGATGGGCGTCTTGGGATCTAATGTGGACAGCCGCTCGGGATCAAAGCCGGACAACGCGGCCCGCAATAACTCGCCACGGGAGGGATGCACATCGCCATCCAGCAGGGCCAGAGCGAGCCGTTCGAACAATTCTCGATCGGACTGAGGTTTGGTGCCATGAACCTTGTCGTGGTAATAGGCCAAGTCGTCCTTTGCCCAAAAGCAGCGAGCCAGCCCGTCCGGGTGAGATTCAGAAAGAAGGCTATGGCGCCGAATGGGCCACGCCGCCAGCAGCGCGACGGTAATCCAGAACGCCAGTGATCCCACAATACTAAGCTCCAGCCGCTGAGGGACTCGTTCCTCCAGCCATTCGTGGACCTCTTTGGCTTTGGCTTTCTCTTCCTCCGCTTCATGAGCAGCGTGCTCCGCTTGCCGTTCTTTGACCTCCAGGACGGCGAGAAGATCAGCCCGGACGCGCTCCGAAGAAAGCAACGCGCCGCTGACGGTGGACAGACGGCTGGCATATTGAGAGAGCGATTGCAGGTCGAGCGGCGCCAGCCGGGGATCCGTAAACCGGCTTAAGACCTCATCGAACTCCACTTGGACGCTATGGAGCACTTGGGTAGTGGAAAGATCGCGCACCGCATCGGGCTCGGGAACAGGCGGCAGGCGAAAGGGAGCTGCGGCTGGGTCGTTGCCTTTGGGCGTTTGAGCCGGGCTGCTCCAAGGCAATTTGAATTTCGAAGAAGATTCGTTCGCGGCCGGGAGCGCCTGCCGCTTGGCGTCGGCATCGAGGCGCCGGTGCAGCTCGGCCAGCCGATTACTGGAAAGGCGCTCGACGGCTTCGCGATTCAATTGATCCAGATGATCCAAATTCAGGCGAAGTCCTGCAATTTGTTCGAAGAGCGGTTTGGATTGGAGGCGGGCGATCTGGTTGCTGAGCGAATCCCAGGCGTGGGATTTATATTCTCGCCTCAGTTCGTAGTCGTGGGGGATCTTGATGACGTGGGCGGCGATGGAAGCAGGCAGCGTGTTCAGTTCGTGCACTTTTGCCAAGACCCCATGGAATGTGGCCGTGATGTTCGTTTCCTGAAGTGCGAGCATGCCGACCGAAACGAGCGACGCCAGGCTGAGCGCCAGAAGCGGCCAGTACTCTTCAATTTGGATTCCAGCTTGAAAAGCGACGCTGGCTGCCAGCAAGACTGCGGAAGCGATCAAGAACTTGGGATCGACCAAATGCAGCCAGGTCACGACCCCCAAAAGGCACGCGGCCAGCACGGAGACGACCACCCAAACCTTGGGTTTGCTGGAAGGCTGGTCCAACAGTGGCGCGAACAAGCCCAAGGTCAGGCCGGGAAATCCCCAGACAACAGCGGCCAGGGCGGCCAGCAAAAGCAGCGTTCCGACATCGCGTGCCAGCGGGGCGAGAATGGCCACCGCTATCCCAATCGCGATCGCGCCAAACGGCCTCCATTCTTGGCGCTTCTTTCCCAAGAGAAAAGCCGCACCCACGAGTGCCAGAGCGGCTGCCCGGCCGAGCCAGCCCAGATCCCAGAGCTTGTCGAGGGCCACCGCGCTCACGAGCGGCGCCATTTCATAGATCCGGGCCATGCCGTTGCTGGCGTCCGGAGCCTGCTCGACAAGATAATTCAAATGCGCTTCCCACTCCGCGTGGTCTGTGAGCATGAGATGACCCGCCTGGACAAAGCGAATCACGACGATGAAACACAGGACGGCTGCTGGAGCCGCGATAATCCCCGCCCGGACACCGGCCTTGAGCCCATCTCGAAGCGGCTTGGTTCCGCTGCCCTGAGCGCCGAAGACAGCACCGGCCAAAGCCCATCCCAGGGCGGCGGCGACTACCAGCCAAAGCGTGGCCAAGGTGATCAAGTCGCGCAAAGCACCTTCCGTTCCCCGCAGTGACGGCCCGAGGACTTCCCGGTGAAATTCCAGCAGCTTTTCGTGGGCTTCGTGGGACGGTCCCACGAATTCCGTCACTCCATGCCAGGCCATGACAAACACCTCAAAGACCGCCAGGGTGACAAAAGTGAGCATGATCCGAGGGGCCAAGGCATGGCCGTGTCCTTCACTGCCTCCCTCCCGAACGAGGTCCCGGAGCCATTCAATTACCGAAACCGCTCCCACCGCTGCCAGCAACGCAAACAGGAACTTGCCTGCCTGATGAGTGTGCTGGCTTTCCCACCAGAGTAAGAAGACTGCGTAGCCGCTGATCACGGCCCACACCCCCGTAAAGGCGCAAACCCAGCGAGCTTTTCTTAAGGCTTCCCCGTTCGTCCACCATTCCCGGCGCACTTCCTCAGCCGGCAAGCTTTGGATAAAGCGCAGCGGGTCGGTCGATTTCGGGTCTGGCGCCGGGTGGCCATTCATAGCTTCTGAGGGTCAAGGCCAACGGTAACAGGCAAAATCGAGCCTAGGCGGAGGTGCTCTGAGATGCGATCAAAAAAGCGGCCCATGAACTCATCGGCGTTACCCGGATCTTTTGGGAAATAGCGGGATGACCGGGACTGGCCCCGAGGCAATCTGACGGTAACGAGAACCTCCGGTTCCCTTTAGAGTGAGAATTGGCATTTTCCTTGCCCATAGGGACCAAACTCGATATGAGGAGACGGCTCTAGAATCCTTGGCGTTTGGAAGTTGATCAATTTTGAGTCAAGTTCCTGCCTGCCCACTCCTCTTCAAGGATTCTGTAAGCGAGGCAGGGGAAGAGCAGCGGTTTCAGCAATCGAGCTGCATCTTCAAGAATGAACAAGAGTTTTGAGGCTCCGCGTGGGCCAGGGCGAACAGGATAAAACTTAGGTCCTCGCTAGGATGCGCTATGCCAGTCTTTGGCGATTACGAAACGATTGGCGAACCCGTCTCGGTCACGGAGGAGGCCAGTCATATCGCCACGGTTTGGCAGGCGCAGCAGGCCCAAAAGGCCGACCGGCATCGCTACTGCATTAAGTGCCTGGCGGTCCGGCATCCAGGAACCCCGATCACGGAAGCACAGACGACCGAACTCCTCGAAGCCGACCAAGGTCTGGAATTTCTCGAGGCGGTCAAGCTGGTCAAAAAGGGAGGAAGTGACCCTGGTCATTTTCTGGCGCCCATTCACAGTTTTGGAAACAGTGACAGCGGGGTATGGTACGCAACCGATTTCTATGCTCGAAAGAGTCTAAAGGAGTACATCTCGCACAAAGGCGGGGTCGAAAGCACTGCGCTTGACCACGTCATCTACTCGATTGTGGCGGGGTGCCTGGCCCTGCAAAAGGCGTCCGGGCGGTCGCATGGCAATCTGAAAGCCAGCAACATCCTCCTGGCCGGCAAGCCCAAGCCGTTGCGTTCGACGGAACTTCACCTTATTGATCCGTGCCCCACGCCCCAACTGCGGTCGGTTCCAGCCGGGTGTGGCCATCTCGAGACTGGGCCTCTGACACCGCGGCTGATCGCTGAAATTCGGGACCTCCGGGCCATCGGCGTGCTCATTCTGGAGCTGGTCGAAGGCCGAATCTTCAAAAGCGCCGATGAATATAATTATCCCATCGCATTATCGCCGGCCTGGCAGAACCTGGGGCAGGACAGCCAGCGCTGGCTGGGCCTGTGCAACCAACTCCTCGGCCCGCAGCTGGCCAGTGCGCTGCCGGACCTGAGCCTGGAAACATTGGAACGGCGGTTTAAGCCGGCTGCCCGTCAGAGAAATCAAATGTTGCCTTGGGCTGCCGCCGCCGTCGGGCTTGTCGGAGTTGGCTTGGGCATCTGGTTTTTCCACAAGCCTGTGTCGACCACGCGCCCCTCCGAATCGGTGACTGAGTTTCCTTCCCGGCCGGATACGAGCGGGGCCACGCAAATGGTTCAGGCGCTCGCCAAGCCTGCCACCGGCGGCAAAGAGAAATCCCCAACCCAGGACCGCTTGGCTTCACTGCTGGCCGCCGCAAAACAGGCCGAAGAGAACATGAATTGGTCCGTGGCCACCAACAACCTCTTCCAGGCGCTGAGCCTGGCCAATGAATCGAAAGATGACGTCCAGCGGGTGGCCATCCAAAGAGAGCTGCGGTCTGTCATCAAGCAACAGACGGATGCCGCCAATAAGGAAAAGCAGAGCGAAATAGCCCAACTGATCGCGAACGCCCAACAGGCCAGACAGACAAATGCCTGGGATCGCGCGGTCGACGCGTTGGGAATGGCGCTTCAAAAAGCCGGAGAGCTCAACGATACCAATCAAGCCGCACTGGCTCAGAAGGAATTGGATTTTGCCCAGGCCATGCAGGCTGGAGAACAAGATCTCCACGACGGCCGATTCTCGGACGCCAAACGGCGCGCCACCCAGGCGCTGGCCTCCAATCTGAACAATCGCGCGGCGCAGGATCTCTTGGACCAGGCGGATCGCGAGATTCAACTCCAAGCCACCAAACGCGCTGAGGACAAGAAACGTCAGGAGTTGGCGGATGCCGTCAAGCTGGCTCAGAACTCCGAGCGCGCCCGGAACTTGACCGGTGCAACCGACGCTTGGAATCAGGTTCTGCACAAGGCAGAGGAGGTAAAAGACACCTCAAAGCTGGAGGCTGCCAGGAAGGAACTGGCCTTGCTCGCAATCTTGCAGTCCGGAGAGTCCAGCCTCCAGGCTGGCGAACTCGAACAAGCACGCCAGCAAGCGGCCAAGGCCCTGGCCTTCATTCCGGATCATCCGCTGGCCAAGGATTTGGACGGCCGGATTGAGGCCGCTGTAAAGTCCAAGAAACTCGACGAGTTCAACCGGCAAATGACTGCCGGACGCCAAGCCGAAGACAAAAAGCAGTGGTCGACCGCAACCAATACCTTCGCCCGGGCGATAGCCATCGCTATCGAGGCCAAGGACGAGAAACTGCAACATGAGGCAGACGATGAACTAAGGTTCTCTCAAGCCATGGACGCGGGCGAAGCTCTGCGCAAGAAACGCAAGTTAGTGGAAGCTGCCCAGCAAGCCGCGTTGGCCCTCTCGATCAAAACGAATAATCTAGCGGCTCAAGAGTTGATGAAACGGATCATTGGGAGCGGGACGGTCAATGCGCCACCGCCGATCTATAATCCGCTCGATCCAGCACGAGTCGGCAGGTGAACGTGCATCCCAACACAAGAATAGCGCGTGGTGTCTTTGCTATTGCGTTATCGCTTGCTTCCAATGTGAAATTGTCCCATTAACCCGCTGACGCTGCCGACGGATGCCGCTTAGTTTTCTTCACGGCAGAATGGGCGCTGGTCAATCGGACAGCGGCCAGCAACAGCACACCCAATAAAATGAATTCAAGATGACTAATCTTGAACGGCAAATGACGGTCACCCCAAGCCGCACCACCACGCAATCCTTCATCCAAGACCGCGATCAAAAAGACTCCAAAGAAAGTCCCGAATAAGGTGCCAGCCCCTCCTTGCACGCGGGTCCCACCCAGAACGACCGCCACGATGACCCGCAATTCCAAGCCGGTTAAAGCGCTGGCGCTGACAGAACTATTCCGCGCGGTAAAGCAGAGCGCAGCCAGAAATGCGAGCCCTCCCATCAAAGCGTAGACCTGGCAAGTGCGACGCTCGACGGAAATGCCTGCGTAACGTGCGGCCACCCGATTGCCGCCCAACATCAAAATCTCCTGCCGCCAGCGGGATCTCAGAAAATACCATCCGCCCAGGCCGTAAACGAGGGCGACCAGCACGGCCACGCCTCCGAATTGACCCAAGCCTTCATAGCCGGGGACGTCTACAAAAGGTGCCTTTTCCAATTCTCCCATCAGGACGAAGCACAGGCCGCGATAGAAGATCATGGTGCCTAAAGTGGCAATGATCGGAGGCACATCCAGCCAGGCAATCAATGCGCCGTTCGTCAGGCCCAAACATAGGCCAAGCACCAGGCCGGCCGGCAGCGCTTTCCACCAGAAGGCTGAGCCTGCCGGAAACGAGGCCATCACGCAGGCAATGAGGGCGACCATGGAGCCTACCGAGAGATCAATCCCCGCAGTCATCAGGACCAGCGTCATTCCAAAGCCCAGCAAGAGCACCGGGCCCGATTGCGCCACCAGATCGCTCACATAGCTGCTCAGATAGCCGGCCAACCCGGAGAACGACGTGACTTGAACGCCGCTAATGGCGCTGAATGCCACAAATTCGACCAAGAGGAGAATGGGCAGTACCCAGCGCTTCATCGCATGTGTTGCTCTTTCTTAGACTCCTTGGCCCTTCAAAGCGGAGTCGTTTGGATTACTCGACAGAGATTCTTTGAGCGAGCCGCTGGGCGCTAGGCTGAAACTCTGCCGCGCGAGCCACCAATACCGATAACCGATTAGAACCACTGCAAAGCCCGCGGCACAGAGATAAAACCCGTAATGTTCGTGCCAGCGAATGAAAGTCCCTTCCAGAAAAATGTCCAGCACCACAGACACATGAATTCCCAGGTCCCAATGATTCAGGAATTGGCCATTTTTGGCCGCCACTATCAAAAGCACCCCGAGGATGATGCTTGTCATCCATCCGCTCGTTTTGACCCAAAAGGGAGGGACGACCAGCCACAAATGAAACACCGCCAGGTAGAGAACACCGAGTAGAATGGTGAAGGACCATTTGGGTTTCATGTCACGCCTAACATGCCCGGCACTGCTGGCCTCGCCAAATATTTTCTTGCCTCTCCGAACAACGCCCTCTTCTATCCTTGCAACGTCAAATCTGGACCACACCATGACTCGCGAGGACGCCTGGAAGCTGCTAACCGAATTCACCCTCTCGGAATCGCTCCGCAAACATGCCCTGTCGGTGGAGGCAGCCATGCGAGCGTACGCACCCCGGTGGACGGGCGATCCGGAAATTTGGGGTGTGACCGGCCTGATCCACGATTTCGACTACGAGCGTTGGCCAAATCCACCTGACCATACCAGGGAAGGGGCTCGGATTTTGCGAGAGCGCGGTGTGGACGAAGAGATCGTTGGCGCCATTCTGTCTCATGCGGACTGGAACTGGAACGAATACCCGCTCGATCGGCCCCTTCGCAAAGCCCTATTCGCTGTCGACGAACTCTCCGGTTTTATTACCGCGGTGGCGTATGTGCGGCCGGAGAGGCTGAATGGCATGACCGCCAGCAGCGTTCGCAAGAAAATGAAACATAAGGCCTTCGCGGCAGCGGTAAAGCGGGAGGATATCGAAAAGGGTGCAGAATTTCTGGAGTTGCCGTTGGACCAGCACATCACCCATGTCATCGGCGCGCTCCAATCGGTCGCAGGCCCGCTCGGTTTTGCGTAATCGAAAGCACCTTCCCGCGGTTCACCTCCAAATTCAGCGCAACTATTACCGTAGTTTCCCCAGCAATGGCGCGCACTCTTGCCCTCACCCTGCCCTCTCCCATCCGATGGGCGAGGGTATGGATTGACGGATCGCGGTTGAGCGAAAGGTTGTGAAGCTTCGGCGTCGCATCGGCGGGAGTGGCCATTCCAAAAGCGGCGAACCTGGAACCCAAATGCACCATCCGCATACCCTCGCCCATCGGATGTCCCATCGGATGGGAGAGGGCAGGGTGAGGGAAATACATCGCGGCGTGCCGGACTTCTTCCGGCGCCGGTAACCCATGTTCTATTCCTTGCTCCTTTGATTGAGCCCCCGTTAAGGCCACTCGCCATCGACGATATCGCGCGTCCGCAATTGGGCGGGATCGATGATCACATGCTTGATTCGTTCTCGCTTCCAGGAATAAGTCACATGCACTTTGCCATCGTTCGCTTGAATGACGGCTGGATACGAACATTCTACCCCCGGCGTGTTTTCCAGAACCAGGGCCGCTTCCCAATTCTTGCCGTCGGGGGATACCGCTACATTAAGAACACTTCGGTCTTCGGTGGAATGGTTGTAAACCAATAAAGACCGGCCATCGCTCAGCATCACGGCATCGATCGCGCTATTGGGATTGGGCAGCAAGGTGCGTTTGAACGGGCTCCAATGCCTTCCCCGGTCTTCGGACCAGGACTCGATGATTCGCCCATGCCTCGTCCGGCATAGAATTTGGATCTTATCCGGGCGATGCACCAGGATGGTGGGTTGAATGGCGTTGAACTCGATCGACGTGTTGAGCGGTTTGGTGCGCCCAAAGTCCTTGCCCGGGCTGCGCATCCATTCCATATGGACACGCCAGCCGGCGTTCTCGGTGCTCGAACCGCAGAGCAGCCAGCCTTCCGGCAGCTCCACCGGCTTGTTCCGGACCGGACCGTAAGTGTCGCGAGGCAGGGCTTTGGGTTCCGACCACGTCAATCCTTGATTATCGGAAGTAGAGATCATTCCCCACCACTCTTCCGGACTTGGCCCGACCTTATAGAACAGAAGCAAAGGGCCAAACTTCGGCTGAAAGAGAATGGGATTCCAACACGGATGGCGCCGGAGCCCGTTCTCGCCGAAGCCGCGGAAGATTTCGACCGGTTCCGACCATTTGCCGGCTTCGGAGCGCGCAAGCCAAATGCTCACATCGAGAGCCCGCTCGCGGCTGCCGCTGGCCCACGCCGCCAGGATCGTTCCTTCCCGCGTTTGCGCGATGGTCGAAGCGTGGGCGGAATGAAAGGGCGCTTGTTCAAATATAAATTCGCTTTTCAACACACCAGGTTGGTTCGGGGTTGAGTTCATCGCAGGGGCTGCTCCAGCCGCCCAGGTCGCGTAACCAAAGCTGACCGCGACCAGTATCCAGGGCAAAACTAGGTTCATTCTTTCTTTGGGTTATTACGTTTGAGGTGCGGCTGATTCTGTGGCATAGGCGCGCTCCGATTTGGAGGATGATTACTGATATCTAATTGCTGCGGCTGACCCTATCGGGCACAGCCGCGGTCCGATCGCCATTAGGGCGTTGCTGCCGGTTTCTTGGGCTGCGTAACCATGGCAAAGTCGTCGGTCCGGAACGGAGACGCCGGGAGCCCATCCTTGTTCCATAAATTTACCATCGGATAGTCCGACCAACCATAGCGGACGGCGACCGGTTTGGGAACTTGTGGACTGCTCACGACCACTTGATCCCCTTGAATCTCGGCTTTCGCCCAGACGAATTTCTGGTCGGCGCCCGCCACCGCAAAACCGGTCAAGGGCTGGTTTTCGGACGTCAGGCCCTTCCCGACGTTGTCGAAACTGAGCACGACCTGGTCCCCGTTCACCTTCATGCTGCGATAAAGCGGGCCGGAATAGACAATTTTCTCTCCATAAGCGATGCCGCGCGCCGCCAAAGCCAGCCGGCCCCCGACCGGTTCCTTTTTCGTCGGATGGATATCATCTTTGTCGCCCACATCCGTAATTACAGCGATTCCCACTTTCGGCAAGGTCTTGGTGGCGAGCACTTGGGCCTCGCGCAGTTCCGCCCAATCACTATCCCCAGGCGTGGCCCCGATTTGTTCGAGGGTGCGCTTTTTGCTCTTGTCCCAGGGCGCCAGTTGCACTTCCAGGAAGGTAAAATTGCCTTGGCCCCAATCGCGCCGCCAATTGCGAATCATATCGGCAAACAAGGAGCGGTACTGGTGGGCCCGGCCGGCGTTCGATTCGCCTTGATACCAGATGGCTCCCTTGATGGCATACGGAATCAACGGGGCGATCATGCCATTATACAGCTCGGTCGGTTTCCAATAGGGCGGGGAAGGTTTGGCTATGGTCGGTTTCTTTCCTTCTTTAGCTAATTCGGCTGCTTGCTTGTCATAGCGCGCTTGTGCCTCCTGATATTCCTTGAGCGCTTTTGGATAGGCATCCAGGATGGTCTCTTTGTAATCCGGATTCGCCGCCAGGACGTCAGTACTCATCCAAACCTCCGCGGGCGATCCTCCCCAGGAGGTGTGGATTAAGCCGATGGGAACCCCCAGAGCCTTTTGCAGATCGCGCCCAAAGAAATAAGCCACCGCCGAGAAGTTTGGAACTGTGTCCGGTCCACAGAGTTGCCAATGCGCGGGCACGTTATTGGTCGGTTCGCCCGCTTTGAGCTTGGGCACGGTAAAAAGGCGGATCACCGGATTACCCGAGCTGGCAATGGTATTGGTAGGCTGGTAATTGCGATTCAAGGGCCATTCCATGTTGGATTGACCGCTGCAAACCCAGACTTCGCCTACCAGCACATTCTGCAGATGAATCTCGTTCTTCCCCTTCACCAGCAACTCGTCCGGGCCACCTGCCTGCAGCTTGGCCAGTTTGACTTGCCACTTTCCGCCTTTTGCGGTCGTGGAAATTTTTTGATCGCGGAATTGGACTGTGACGGATTCACCCTCGTCCGCCCAACCCCAGACCGGCACGGACATGCCTTGTTGCAGAACCATCTGATCGCTGAATAACCCAGGCAACCGCACGTCGGCCTGCAAGATCGCGAGTTGCGACTGGGCCAAAGCGGCTCCCAGCAGAACCGCTGCGTTGAAACCCCACCGCTGCCGCCGCCGCGGGGAAAGAAATCCTTTCCTGGGCGCCAAAAGATCGGAAAGAGAAGTGAGAGATGAGTGCATGCCAACACTCCACCGCAATGATTCTGATCCGTCAACGCGGAAAGCGGTTCCTTTATGTTTTGCGTGGGGCCAGCGCGCTCGCTAAGAAAAGCAGGTGTTTTTGACGATCCCATTTGCCTTGCTTGCTGGGTTAAGCTTTGGGCTGACCTTGTGGCAATGGCATGCGGCCCGCCGGTTTCCATTGAATCGGCGCCAGGCCGATTCCTCCGTTGCGCCGCCGGTGACTCTTTTGAAGCCGTTGAAAGGCTGTGATGAAGAAACGGAGCGATGCCTGCGCAGTTGGTTCGACCAGGATTACTTGGGTCCCGTCCAGATCCTGTTGGGAGTGGCCTCGGAGGCGGATCCGGTCTGCGCGCTCGTTCGCCAATTGTTGGAGGCCTATCCCAAAGCCGACGCAAGGCTCGTCATTTGTTCTAAGTCATTGGGGCCCAATGCTAAGATTTCCACTCTGGTGCAGTTGCAGGCCCTGGCGCTCCATGAATACGTGGTGATCAGCGATGCCGATGTCCTTGCGCCCCTCGATTTGCTTCGGAATGTGACGGCGCCATTGCGCGATCGGGAGATGGGCCTCGTGAATTGCTTCTATCAATTAGCCAATCCGTCCACCTTGGCGATGCAATGGGAAGCGGTGGCCATCAATGCTGATTTTTGGACTCAAGTCTTACAATCCCAAGATCTTAAGCCATTGGATTTTGCGCTCGGAGCCGTCATGGCCACCTCGCAAACCTGGCTTCATCGCATGGGAGGATTTAGCGAATTGCTCGAGTATTTGGCCGATGATTATCAATTGGGCCACAAGATCGCCGCCCAGGGAGGCCGAATCGCGCTCTGTCCGGTGGTGGTGGATTGCCGATCCGATGCCCACGGATGGCAGACCGTTTGGACTCATCAATTGCGTTGGTCACGAACAATTCGGGTATGCCAGCCGGTTCCCTTTTTCTTCAGCATCTTGAGCAACGCGACCTTATGGCCGCTTTTATGGGTGGCCATTGACCGAACGGCACTGTCGGCAATCGCCGCGTTATTTGCGTTAGTCCGGTTGTGGGCGGCGCGGGATCATCAGGTGCGCCTGCGAGGCTCGCCGATCCCTTGGCCGCTATTCGGGATGGCCTGGCTTAAGGACCTCCTGGCCGTCCCCATTTGGATCGCGGCGTTCGGCGGGAATCGAATCCATTGGCGCGGTTGCACTTATCAATTACTTCCCGATGGCAAGCTAAAACCCGTGGCAGATTAGGCATTTCGCGAGTTGCACTTGGGCAACTTCACTTCCTCATTCCGAGATCGGAGCGCGGCTGTGCCCGCTAGGGTCAGCCGCAGAAATCACTCCTTCGTTTCACTCCCTTTTGATTTCCTCAGCCCACCGCAGGTCTCCGAGTTAAGCCGCGTTTCGCAGATGGATTCAGGGCGATTGGAACGATAATCCTTTGCAAAAAATTGCCCACAAGTTGATTCTGATCCAGGCCCCGCTTTGGCGTCGGCAGGTTCAATCATTCGCTAAAGGGCTAAGGATTCAATGAAACCCATCACCGGTTCTTGTTTATGTGGTCAGGTAGCCTTCGAGGTAACTGGAACTCCGCTTCTGTTTGTGTTTTGCCATTGCCGGTCCTGTCAAAAGTCGTCCGCATCCCTGCATGCGGCGAACGTGGCATTTCCGGACGGTTCCGTCCGCTGGCTGCGAGGTGAAGACCTCATCCAACGTTTTGTGGATACGGTTGAGAATCCCGGGTTCACGCGCTGCTTTTGCCGGAACTGTGGCTCGTTCCTGCCTAAGTTAAGCCGCAACCGCCAGTTCTGGGTCGTGCCCAGCGGATTATTGGATTCGGATCCAGGAATCCGGCCTCAGGCGAATATCTATTGGTCGGAACATGCTCCCTGGTATGTGTCTGCAGATCAAATCACCAAACACGAGGGGCCCTTGCCCGCGCCTGTCCGGGAAGGCAATCCCTGACCGTTTCTCGTCTATTGCCGTTGCACTGAGGCGCTTACATGACCAGAGCCGGGAGGGTGAGGCTCCCGCCGAACCCTGACTTCCTGGTGCCGGTCGCTGGAAATGGGTTCGGCGGGAGCCTCACCCTCCCGTGTTCTGGGTTTGCCGAATATTTACCCTTCCGGGGTCACGGTTCGCCGAATACATACGGCCTTCCTCACGCCATCGCAGCCGACCGATAGTGCCGCCGCTGGCTTCTGGGCCGTGTTCCCTGCATTCAGAACGACTCATGGAGCGCACTTTGATGACAATTTGGCACCGTTCACCTACCTCCTTGGCAATCCGCACTTCTCCATTTTCCGTATTGGCGATGGGAGCGCAGCGGTATCCGACCGGGCCAACCGAAGAACCCTGCTTCTACCCGCACGCTAAACGCACGCTAAACGCACGCTAAACGCACGCTAACCCCACGCCGGCGTGCGGATGGCGTGCCTTTAGCGTGCCTGTAGCCTGCGTCATCGGCCGAGAACGCGTAAACACACACTTCCCTTCTGGACCCCATTGCCAAACAATCTCGATCAATACCCACGAGATTGAAATTCTCCCTTACAAGTTTAGCGTTGGAGCTCAAGACCTTGCCTATTTTGTCACAAATTGTGAACAGATCTATTCGGCAAACCCAGAACACGGGAGGGTGAGGCTCCTGCCGAACCCTGACTATCTGAAGCCTGCCGCCGGAGGGGAGTTTGGCGGGAGCCTGGCCCTCCCAGGTGTTGAGGTTTCGACGATGGGAATCGTTTGGAAAAACAGCGTTGCGCAGGTGCCAGAGCTTCTCTATATCCCGGCAGACCTCGGGTGAGCGCCGAATTGAATGGCATAAATCCTGCTCAAAATTCATTCCATGAACTCCCGCGGAATCCTTATCCTTGGGGCCGTCTTGTTTATTTCTGGCTTCCCTCCCCATGAAACGAGCGCGGCCGCCGTTTCGTCGACGGTGCTCCAACCCGGGCAAGCGGCCGGTCCCCTCCTGGTCATGCGGAAACGCACCAATGGAGTGGAATTGATCTGGCCGTCTGTGGTCAGCGGCAAGGATGGCTCTCCTCTCAGGCCGGTGTTTGAGATCGAACGCAGCACGGACTTGCAGCACTGGGAATCGATCGGCGTCCAATCCGATACCGCTGCCAATGCCTCCGAGTACCTGCATCGGTTGCAAATCGAGACGTCGAACCTGCCTGGCTATTACCGAGTGGTCGCACGCTCGTTCCTCCCCCAGCAACTGCCCATGGCGTCTCCTCTGGGCAGCGGCGGCGCGGAAGTTTTCGGATACAATGCGGCCTTCGCCACGGAACTCGAGAAGCTCGGCCAGATCACTCCGGATCAGCTAGCTGCACTTTATCCCGCACCCACCAATTATGTGAGCCGGATCAGTTATGATCCCACGGCGGCTCCATTCTGGAAGGACTTTGATTTGGATATCACGGCTTACAACGCCACGCTTCCTTCCGGTTCGTCTGATCGTCGGTATTACGACTTTCGCCTGACGGACGACGAGCGAGCGATCTTCCAGCAAAATGGCTTCGTCGTCAGCCAGTCCAAAGCCACTCCCAGTTTCGCCGAAATGTATTACCGGCTTTGGCTGGATGATTTGCCTGTGTTCGTCTCCACGGATGCCATACTGCAAGCCTGGCATCGTTCCTACGACATGCTGCTCGAGGAAATGGAAGAGGTGCTGCTCGCGAGTGATTTGAAACAAATGCTCGAGGGCATGGCCGGCCAATTACCCCAAACGGCGGCTTTGGTTGGCGACGGAGCCCTTCGCGACAGTGTTTTGGATGCGGATTTTGTGCTGACGGTTGCACGGTCGCTCTTGAATGGGAGCGCAGGGGTGAGCAGCAGCTTCGGCCAGCAATCACGGGTCGATGCCGCCCTGAGTGCCATCCACGGTGAACAATTGGTCGAATGTTATTCGTTGTTCGGGAGCAACCGGGCGGTGGATTTTTCCCAGTTCAAAATTCGCGGGCACTACGGCAATTCTCCGCAATTGGGAGCTTATTTCCAATCGATGATGTGGTTGGGACGTCTGGACTTGCGCATCGCGGGCGGGCCCTTTGCCGATTCGTCGTGCGATCTGCCCCATGATGCGGACCCGCGTGAACTCGGCACCGCCATTGTTCTCAATTACTTGCTGGAACAGTCTGGCCAATATTCTCATTGGGAACGAATCGATCACGTCATCCAAGGTTTGGTCGGATGGACCGATTCGCTCACCTTTGCGCAACTGGGTGACGTTCTGGCGGCGGCGCGCGTGCGCACGCTGGCTGATTTGCCCGATTCCGCGTCACTCACCAACCTGCAAAGCACCATTGCCCGGGGCCAATTTGGCATCCAAAACATCCGCGGAGACGCGTTCTATGGTGGCAAACTGCCGCAATCGTTCACGATCCTGGGGCAAAAGTTTGTCCCGGACAGCTGGGCACTTTCTCAAGTCGTCTATAATTCGATCCAATGGGTCGAGAATGGCAAAACCAACGCCGTGCCCAGGCGGGTTCCGAGCTGCCTGGACGTTGCGTTTAGCGTCTTGGGCAATGATCAGATTGTTCCTGACCTGGTGGACCGGATCAAGGACACCAGCCCTGGCCATCATCTCTTCCGCGACGGATTGCCTTACCAGCATAACCTGGCGGCGGTGCGCCGGGTCTGGGATGCGCAACCCCTCTCGGCCTGGCGGAGCAATGTTTATGTGGATTGGCTCGGTTGCTTGCGTGAGCTCTCCGCGCCGCTCACGGATGATCCGCGTTATCCGGAAACCTTTCGCACGCGGGCCTGGGCTATGAAAACGCTCAATACCCAGATGGCTTCCTGGTCGCAACTCCGCCACGACACCATTCTCTACGCCAAGCAGTCTTATACCCAAGGCGGTCTCTGCAGTTATCCGGACGGCTTCGTCGAGCCGCAGCCGGTTTTTTGGAGGCACCTCGCCCAAATGGCCGACCGGACCGCGGCTCTGATTCGGACGTGGAAATTCCAAGGCACCGGCATGACTTACACCCGCGGGGGCGGATTCGGTGAGGGCGGGAGCCCGATCAATGTGGACCTGGCGGCCATGCAAGACCGGCAACTCAAATTCCTGGGCCAATTCTATTTGGTGGCCGACTGGTTGGAAAAGCTTGCGTCCAAGGAACTTGCTGGCTTGCCCTGGTCGAAGGATGACCTTGGATTCTTCAATAGCTTGATCGAATACCATCCGCCTGGCGGTTATCAGTCCGGCGACCGCCTTTTTAATGGCTGGTATCCCAGCTTGTTTTATCGCCCCTCCTACGCCCCGGCGCCGGTGTTCGTCTGGGGTCCCCCAGTTTCGGATTTCTTTCAACAGAATTATGGCTCCGATCTTTGGGACGCCATTGTTGCGGATGTTCACACCGATGTGCCCTGTCTCGATTGCGAAACTCCGGACCCAGGCAGTGTTCTGCATGAAAGCTTGGGAAGCCCGAATCTGTTGATGCTCAGCATCAAGATTGGAGAAGAAACGCGCGTATTTGCCGGCCCGGTTCTCAATCACTATGAATTCGAAGTGCTGGGCGCGCCTTATCGATTAAATGATGCCGAATGGAGATCCGTCCTTAGAGGTTCCACTCGAAACTATGAATGGCAGCCGGCTGCCAACTCGGGCCCAGCGCCCCAACCTCCACCCTGGACCCGGAGCTACCTGGTTCCAACCGCTTGGATGCCCGTTGGTTCGCTCGGACGCGATTAAACGCGCCCTTGGGACAAGTCCGCCTCCTTACCTCGGCGGCTACGAGATTGATAAAAATGCCTAAATCCGGCGTCGTAGCAGCCGAGGTAAGGAGGCGGACTTGTTCCTCCTCGCTCCTTAGCCAAATCTAACTTTCCGGTGTATTACCCGTCGACGCTTCGGCCAGCACTGGCCAAGAGCGTGTCATGTCTCTATGGTTTTACCTAATATGTATCAATGGATAGCCAGCGGCTCCCACGCCGCGTGGGTTTATAGGTTTCGGTGGCAAGTTGCGATCCTGATACACTTTTCGATCGGGTCAACTTTTGGAGGCGCATTTTCAAACTTAGATTTTGATGCTGGAACCACCAACGGCAGCAGAATCACATACGCTTCTTTCGGAGAGTTGAAATATCCTTTCGGGACTGGTCTCGCCGAGCAGCTATTTCCCGGCTGGACAATTGTGAACGACTTTGGTCCTACCAACCTGGCAGCAATTGGAAATGATTTCTTCGAGCAAGCTGACGTTCCAAAAGTTGAATTAAGTCATGCCTCGCTGTTGATTGCCGGTGATTATCGTGCTTCAGGCACACGGCTTCCTTGATCATCGATCCAGACGAGCGGCGTTTCCATAGGCTGTCGGCTCAGAAGTAGCCGAACAACACGTCAAAGGTCCATGCCGGCGTGACTTATTCGGGCGGGTGTCGAACGCGAAAGAATTTAAAGTAGTGGAGGATCGCTCGGAACTTGACGGGGCTGAGTTTCGTTGGGCACAGTCGAGGCCACGATGACCCGTCCCATCCTGTTGCTCGCAATCGTGCTCCTGGCTTGGCCTCTTTCAAAGGGACGGTGCGCTATCCAGGATGAATCCAGCAAGTTCTTTACTCTCACCAATGTCTGGACCATCCATCTCACATTTGAAGGCCGGCAATGGGCAACGTTGGAATCCACTGGGCCGGATAAGCCGGGTCAGCGGCGCCCGATGGGACCAGGCAACTTCAGGCCGGGACCTCCCGACAGGAGAGGTCCCGATGGTCCGGGGCCTGGCCCGTTCCAGCGCGATTTCCCTTGGAGCATTTGCACTTTCGAATGCGGTGGCCAGGTTCTGACCAATGTGGCCATCCGTTTTAAGGGCCATTCATCGTTTGCGATGTCTCGCGATACGTTGAAGCGCCCTTTCAAAGTCGACTTCAACCGCGGTCATAAAGGCCGAAGTCTGCTGGGAGTGAAAGAACTGTCGCTGAACAATAACTTCAACGATTCCACCCAGTTCAGAGAAGCGCTTGGTTACGAAGTCTGCCGCCAGTCTGGACTGCCCGCCCCGCGCACGGCTTTTGCCAAGGTCTATCTGACGATTGGCGGTCAGCACACGAATGAGTTCCTGGGCCTTTACACTCTCGCCGAACCAGTGGAGAGCGATTTTCTGCAAAGTCATTTTGGGACCCATAAAGGACTTTTGCTTAAGCCCGAACGTCTGCCGACCCTTGAATACCTGGGGGAGAACTGGAGTGCCTATACGAATAGCTATCAGCCTAAGACCAGCGCTAAACCCGACGAAATTCAGCGCTTCCTCGCGTTGACCCGGCTGATTGCCCAGGCTGACGCAGCGACCTTGGAAAGTGAACTCCCGCGTCGGATCGACATGCCCAACCTCTTTCGCTATCTCGCCGTCAATGCCCTTCTGGCCAACTACGACTCGTTCATAGGCAATGGTCACAACTATTATCTCTTTCTGCCGGCTAACGATGGAAAGGCCGTCTTTGTCCCGTGGGACTTAAATGAGGCCTTCGGCGGACACCCGCCCCTCGGTCCTCGCATGCACCAAGCCGAACTCACCGTCCTCCGGCCGCAAGCCGGGCAGAATCGCTTCATCGAACGGATTCTGGCTAACCCGAAATGGGCGGCCCAGTATCGGATTGAGTTGACCAATCTGCTCGCTGGTCCCTGTACGCCCGACCAAATGCAGGCTGCCGCCAGCCAACTCGCCGCATTGGTTCGCGATGCCGTCTTCGCGGAATCGCCCTTGGCCAAGGCCATGTTCCAACGCACAGCCCTCGGTCAAACCAATGTGGTCATTCCTGCCGGTCCGGTCACACCCGGTGGTCGCCCCCCACGCGTCGATCCCCGAGAACCGCCTTTCGCCGATTGGATCTCAGCGCGGATGCGCAACGCCACCGAGGAACTCGCTGGCAAGCGCACCGGCGACCGTCCCCAAATGCGCGGCTTTGGCCCGCCCGGTTTTAGACCCTGAATCAATACAGTCGAGAGTGGAACAGACCCTCACCCGCCCTGAACGGGCAGACCTCACCCGCCCTGTCGGGCACCCTCTCCCGTTCTGAACGGGAGAGGGAAGGGGTGAGGGACCTTCCTGCAATTTGTCTAACCAGCGGCTTCCGAGTATTCCAAGGCGTCTCTGGTTCCATCCGCTTCCCAACTGTGAATAAAGAGCATGCGGTTAAAGGGAATCCGACGGGCGGACCCGTCCATAAAAGCCTGATTGCCACCTTCCGGGGGAGCGTTTTTGCTCCGATGACTGCCATTTAGCTTGCCGGAGCCTGGGGTTGGAGCCGGGCCGAACATCAGGTTTGACCCGGTGCGAAATTTCACGTTTTCGCTGATAGCGAAGAGCGACCCCTGCGCGTATCGTGGGCTTGACAAATAATCAAGTTACGGCGGTGAGGGTAGGTAGATTTCATGCAAGGAGGCCCGCTGAATCAGGACTGGTCGAAACCAGGCATGGTTTCGTGCTTAAGACCGCAAAGAACAAGGCATTCTTGGTTTAAGGTTTGACGGTCCTGGTTGGGGGAATGTAATGGAGCTGGAGGGTTGGACAAGGAGGTCTATATCCAGTTGGAATAAGACTTTTGTTCGTTCGACCGTGGCTCAGTAAAAAGGGATATACAGTGAGTTCTTCTGCCTATCGACGGGAATTGACGATAGATGGCGCACGGTCCTCAGAGACTTTTCGCGAGCTATCCTTCAAGAATTCAAGGGTGCGAATCGATTCCTTTTCCCTGGATACTTCCCTTCTCAAATATTTGGAGGACCATCGTCTGCAAGGGAAAGTGGTTATTCCTGGCGCCTGGTATCTTGAGGCCGTCTCCCAAGCTCGCAGAGCTGCCGGCGAGTCGGGTGGGGCCATGCGAAATATTCAGTTTCATAAGCCAGTCGTGCTGTCCGGTGAGCCGGTTACGATGACTCTGTGGCGGGAACCCGTCCGGCCTCAGGTTGTGCGCTACATCTTCACGGAGGCATCCCTTGCTGCGCCGGAAGGAAAAGAAATGGTGTCAGCAAGTTTGGATCTGCATTCGGAAATCGATCTGCAGCCCTTCCAGCCGTTCGGTGAATTTTTTGGGGACGCGTGGCAGAAGCAGTGCGATCAAGCCCTAGCTCCAGCCGAGTTTTATCAGCGACTGGAGCAGTCTGGCAACGAGTACGGCCCTCATTTCCAATGCCTCGCGGGAGTATGGCGGAAGGGCCGGGAAGTTCTGGGGCGGTTACGAATCGGGAAAGATTCCAGCCACGAAAACGGCTATTCGCTGACGCTGTTCATCGATGGCATGGCACAGTTGCTTGCCTCCTTTTTTCTGGATGAGCAGCGAGCGTTTATCCTTAAAGGCATTGAAAGCCTCTCGAAGATTCCGGAAAAACTTCCCGATCAAGTCTGGGTCCACGGCCGCCTCCGCTCCCGTCCAGGCGGGGATCCAAGCGCCCGTTGCGGGGAGGTTGAAATAATCGACGATGGCGGGCTTCCCCTCTTGCGAATGGATGGAGTCCAACTGACACGATTGGAAGCGGCTCTCCCGCCTGCTGGTCCTGCCCCGACACGTGTCGTCGTCACGTCGACTTTCACCGCGGAACCGCTTCGAGAATCCCTCGCGTTTTGGTCTCGGCATCTTGACTGGAAACTGGACGTCCATTTCACGCCGTACAATCAGTGGTTTCAGGAACTGCTCAATCCCAACAGCCGGTCGCGCTCAAACAAGGATGGATTCAATGTGATCCTTTTGAATATAGCGGATTGGGCCGGGCAACGCCGAAGGATCCAGCGTCCAGCAAAGGAGGTGCGACTGGAGGCTCGAGCCGGCGAGCAAATCCATCGGCTGCCCAACGGTCTCGAGGTTGTCCATTTGAATTCCTATGAGACCGAGCATAACTACCAAGAGATCTTCGCAGAGCGGAGTTATCTGCGTCATGGAATTCACCTGCCGCCGCAAGCGACGGTGATTGATATCGGCGCGAACATTGGACTCTTTTCGTTGTTCGTTCATTATTCTTGCTCGAACGCTTCGATCTATGCATTCGAGCCGAATCCGGCGGCGTTTCGCGCCTTGCAGGCGAATGTTGCCAGCCACGGCGCGCCTTGTCGTGTTTTCAACACCGGCGTATCAGATCGGGCCGGGTCAGCCCTTTTTACCGTTTACGAAAATTCTTCCGTCTTTTCCACGTTCCACCCCGCGATAGACGAGGATCGCGAGGCGATCGAGGCCATCGTGCGAAACGTCGTTCGAACCAATCTCAACGGCAATGGCAGCCTGACGGAGAGGGACGGCGCTGTGAACAAATGGATGGCAGGCCGCTTGAAGCAGCATACCTTCGAATGTGCCCTGACTTCCGTTACCCAGATCATTCGCGACAATAATCTTCGGCACATTGACTTGCTCAAGATCGACGCCGAAAAATCCGAGTTCGCCATCTTGAATGGCATCGAACCTTCTCTTTGGCCCCTAATCGATCAAGTCGTGATCGAAGTTCATGATCGCGCTGGCGATACCCTGCGCGCTATCGTCGAATTGCTCACTCGAAATGGATTCCGCTGCACGACGGAAGAAGAGAAACTCCTGGCGGGTTCGGGACTAGTCAACGTTTATGCCCTTCGCCCAAATCGCCCTTCCCAGAAGGACGCCGCCTCCAACGACAAGGTGCAGGCCTCGCGGGCGGCGCGCACTCAGGCGAACGAATTTGTGCGCGCGCTGGAATCGTTTGCTCTCGAGTCGAATACGGAAACCATCCTTTGCGTTTGCCCCGGCGGTGAGACGGGGGCCCTTGGGACCGAACCCGTTTCGGACCTCGATGAAATCGAACAGCTCCTTTTGGAACAGGTGCGAGATATCCCCGGGGTGCATGCGATCACATCCCGTCAGATCGAAGAGCGCTATCCAAACGCCCGGATTTTGGATCCGCACGCCAATGAACTGGGACATGTTCCGTTCACGGAGGAAGGATTTGCGGCGATTGGCACCTCCCTCATGCGGACGTTCGCTGGCCTTCGTCGATTGCCTTACAAAGTGATCGTCTTGGACTGCGACGAGACTCTCTGGAAGGGGACTTGTGGGGAAGATGGGCCGCAGGGAGTTTGGGTGAGTCCCGCCCACGCCGGCTTCCAAAAATTCATGGCGCGGCAGCGAGCGGAGGGAATGCTCTTATGTCTCTGCAGCAAGAATAACGAAGCAGAGGTCTGGTCCGTGTTTGACCACCAGCGGTCCACCATGCCCTTGAAGCGGGAGGACTTTGTGGCATGGCGCATCAATTGGCGTTCAAAAGCAGAGAATCTCCGCCTTTTGGCGGAAGAGCTCAAGATCGGCTTGGATTGCTTCATCTTTCTGGACGACAGTCCTATCGAGTGTGGCGAAGTGCGCGCCCTCTGCCCCGCCGTCCTCACGCTGCAGGTCCCAACCGACATTAGCCAGCGCGCGCGCTTCCTCGATCACGTATGGGCCTTTGATAAATCCAGTGTGACCGATGAAGATCGATGGCGCGCCCGCGGGGTTGTTGAAGATAGTCAACGAAAGCAACTGTGGCGAAAGGCTCCGACTTTGCGTGATTTCATTTCGGGCCTCGACCTGCGGGTTGAGGTATTTAATCCGAAAGTTGGGCAAATTCGGCGGCTCTCACAACTGACGTTGCGGACGAATCAGTTCAATTTCACCGCCATCCGGCGCTCCGAAGCGGACGTGCTCCAATTCTTGCAGACGAGTGGCAATCATTGCCTGGCCGCGAGCGTGCGAGATCGTTTCGGGGATTACGGCACCGTTGGGCTGCTTTTCTACACGGTTGGTGAGCAAGAGATCGAAGTGGATACTTTTTTGCTGAGTTGCCGGGTTTTAGGGCGCGGCGTGGAACATCAGATTCTGGCCCAGTTCGCGCAACACGCATTGAGATTTCAGCGAAATCAGATTCGATTCTCGATTCGAGTCACTGAAAGGAACGAACCTGCGTGGCAGTTTATGGCTTCGCTCGGTGTGGAACCGGTCAGCCGGACCGAAGATGGGGCGGTCTTTGTGGTTGCGACCCAGGACCTCTGCCAGCTTCGTTACGATCCGGAGCGGATCCAAGACCCTAAGAGTGGTGCTAATTTGATGCCGGCGAGCCATGGGGAAACGCAAGTCCGGGCCCGAAACATCGTTGGGCCTGACGTGTCGGCCGAAAAGATGCAATCCATCGCAGACCAATGGCATGACCTCGCCTTCCTTTGTCAGGCCATCCATGAATCTGAATCCCGCGATCGAACAGATACCAGCGCCGAGGGCGACGGGTTGCCAGACGATCTGGCCGGCAGGGTATTGCGCATTTGGAGGCGTTGTCTCGGCAACGCCCGGCTGGGTCTCGATGACAACTTTATTGATGGCGGCGGCACCTCGTTAAAGGCCGTCCAGGTGGCAGCGTCGCTTCGGCGAGAATTGGGTTTGATCCTTTCCATCGTCGATATATTTGAGCGCCCCACCGTCCGAATGCTTTGCCAGAAATTCGAAGCAACGACCCCGGAGCTCCCAAAGGCGGCGGATGCTCTGAGCCGGGGAGCGCGAAGAAGGCAGCGTCTTCAAAGTCGAAGCGCATGAAGAACGATTCTCATTTCCTGCCGTCGCCTGTCCGCGAACCCATCGGCCACTCGCCGCTGACGGCGGTTGCCGTTATTGGAGCTGGCACGATTGGTTCCAGCATCGTGGCCGATCTGATTCTGCATGGAATCCGTGCCATTGCGGTCGATGTTTCGAAAGCAGCGCTGAGAAGCGCCCAAACGACGGTCGTGCAATCGGTAAAAGCGGCGGCCCTTTTCCGCAAGGAAGCACCCAAGCTAAAGGCCGATGAAATACTGGCGCGGGTTCGCTTTACGACCGAGCTGGAAGCCGCGGCCGAATCCGAGTTTGTCATCGAGAATGTCACGGAAGACTGGGAGACGAAGAAGTTGGTTTATCAGCAATTGGACCGGATTGTCCCAGAGGAGATTTGTTTTGGAGCGAATACGTCCTGCCTTTCGATCACCCGGATTGGAAGTATTACCCGGCGTGCGGGCAAAGTCGTGGGCATGCACTTCATGAATCCGGCCTATCTGGTTTCGACGGTGGAAGTGATTCAAGGGGAGCATACGGCACCGGAAACGATTCAGGTAGTGGAAGGGCTCTTTGGACAGCTCGATAAAGAGGCCATTATCGTGAAAGACAGTCCCGGCTTTGTTTCGAACCGGCTTTCTCATCTCTTCATGAATGAGGCGGCGTTTGTCTTTCAAGAAGGGGTGGCGACGGCTCGCCAGATCGATGCGATTTTCAAAAAATGTTTCGGCCATAAAATGGGTCCGCTCGAAACGGCGGATTTGATTGGCCTGGATACGGTGGTTCATTCACTCGACGTCCTGTACGACTCCTTTCACGACCCGAAGTTCCGTTGCTGCACCCTGCTTCGGAAAATGGTCGATGCGGGATACCATGGACGCAAAAGTGGGCGAGGGTTTTATGACTATGGCGGGACCGCGAGTCAAAATACGATCCAGTGATTCTATGAGGAGGAACGACCTTACAAGACGGCAAATTATCCGGAATTTCATCAATGACGCGATCAGCATCGATGCCTTGGGGGACGATGAAAATCTATTTGAATGTGGCATTCTCAATTCCCTTTTTGCAGTGCAGTTGATGACTTTTCTGGAGCAAAAGTTTGGCATCGAAATCGAGGGCGATGATCTTGAACTGGACAATTTTAAATCGATCGCGGCCACCGCGGATTTTGTGGAGCGAAAGTCCGGCAAGCAGGATTCTGCCTGGGCAGCCATCGCGGAGAAGTAGGTCCATGACTTTGTTCTTAACGGAGGATCAGAAGGCGCGTTACGCGCAGTTCCAAGAGTATGCGGAGGCATGGATACGGCCATTTGCCGCTGCTTGGGATGAGGCTCAGCAAATCCCGGAAACGATCCTGGAGCAACTCGGTAAGCTGGGCTATTTGGGCGGGTTAATACCTTCGGAATATGGCGGCGGCGGCTGGGATGCGGTCACGTTCGGATTGCTCAACGAAGCCTTGGGACGGATGGATTCTGCGGTCACGAGCGTGGTTACGGTCCAATCCATGGTGGCGGGGGCGATTCTGAAATGGGGTTCTACCGAGCAACGAAACCGTTGGCTTCCCTTGATGGCTGCAGGCGATATTCTCGCGGCTTTTGCATTGACGGAGCCAGGGGCCGGAAGCGATCTCCGCTCCATCGCGGCTGCCTTCCAGAGGAACAAAACCAATAATGGCCTTACTTTAGAAGGTGAAAAGAAATGGATTACCTTTGGCCAGCGGGCGGACGTGTTTCTGGTCTTTGGAATGCTCGAGGAAAAGCCTTTGGCCTGTCTAGTTCCCAGGGCCAGTGACGGCCTCGAAGTTTTGCCCATTCACGATATGGTTGGATTTCGAGCTTCGGGCCTGGCGCGGTTGCATTTTCGACAGGTGCACATTCCTCCGGAGAATGTGATTGGGAAAGCAGGCTTTGGGCTTTCCCATGTGGCGTCGATTGGTTTGCATTACGGGAGGATCAGCACGGCTTGCTCCGGTTTGGGGCTGCTGCGCGCTTGCCTTGAAGAGAGCACCGATTATGCCCTTTTACGCAAGGTCGATGGCCGAAAGCTGAGCGAGCTTGGCTTGGTGCAAGCATTGCTAGCGAAGGTGGGAACCGAATACGAAGCGGCCCAACTGCTCTGCTGGAGCGCGTGCCGGGCCGAAGACGCGAAGCTTCCGGAAGCCTATACGAAGGCGTCAATCGCCAAGCACTATACGTCTCGCGCTGCCGTCGAAGCGGCAGGGATAGCCCTGCAGATTCTGGGCGCGTCCGGATGCCACGAATCATCACCCGTGGCCCGCTATTACCGGGGAGCCAAGATTTTTGAAATCATCGAAGGAACCTCTCAGATCCACCAATTGATCCAGGTGGAAGAGTTGATGCGGGAAGCGCACCGCCGCCGCCATCGGCGCCAACGCGACCCCCTTGCCGAAGGGCTATTGGAAGCGAGCCCAGCACGATTGGCGAGATCAAGCCAGGTATGATTGAAATAAAAGAAAATGCCAGCCGGGCGGCCGGTTGGGCTGATCTGGCCAAGGGCGCGGGGCCGATGGCTGCCACGCTGCAGGATTTATTCGAACAGCAAGTCCTGCGGCGTCCTCTCCAACGGGCTCTTCTTTGCGAGCACGATCCTTTTTGGGGGACCAGCGAAGTCTCCTTTGAGTGGTTGAACGCAAGGGCCAATCAAGTGGCCAGGCGCTTGCGCCAGGAAGGGGTTGGGCCCGGTCATATTGTGGCTATCCTGATGGAACGATCGTTTGCCCTGATCATCGGCATCTGGGGTGTGATCAAATCTGGGGCGGCTTATGTGCCCTTGTCTCTGGATGATCCTGCAGAAAGGTTGAGCTACGTTTTAGCGGATGCGCAAGTTTCCATTGTCTTGGTCCATGAAGCGACCGTGGGAAAGGCGCCTCGTAAAAAAGGGGTGCTCAACCTGGAAGATGAGGGAATGTACACAGGTTCGTCCCTGAATTTGGAGAACCTCAATCGGGGAAGCGATCTGGCCTACGTGATTTACACGTCTGGTTCCACCGGAAAGCCGAAGGGCGTAATGATCGAGCATCACTCCGTCATCAACCGTTTGCAGTGGATGCAAGAGGCGTATCCGATCGATCAGGACGACGTCCTCCTGCAGAAGACTCCTTGCTGCTTCGATGTCTCGGTTTGGGAACTTTTTTGGTGGGCGCTCCAAGGGGCTACCCTCTGCTTGCTTCGGCCCCACGGAGAGCGATTCCCTCAAGTCCTGACGGCGGCGATCGAAAAGCACCGCGTCAGCATGATCCATTTTGTTCCCCCGATGCTGAACGTCTTCCTCGAATACGTGAGCGGGAAGCCCAAAATAATGCGGCGAAGCTTGTCTTCTATTCGCCGGGTCTTCGCCAGTGGCGAAGCCCTCAGCCCGGCGCATGTCCTTAAATTCAACCGAACCATCGGACAGCAAACGGGCGCGCGCTTGACGAATCTCTACGGACCAACGGAAGCAACGGTGGACGCGACTTTTTTTGATTGCCCCGGCGACGGGGATGTGGACGTCGTTCCGATCGGACGGCCGATCCGGAACCTGAGAGCTTATGTAATTCGGGACGGCGCAGAAATGGCTGTGGGGGAAGCAGGCGAGTTGTGCCTGGCGGGGGTGGGTTTGGCCCGGGGATATCTTAATAATCCGCAACTAACCCTGGAACGTTTTACGCCGCATCCCGCGAGGCCAGGCGAGCGAATCTACCGCACGGGCGATGTGGCACGCTGGTTGCCCGATGGGAATCTGGAATACCTGGGCCGCGAAGACCAACAAGTGAAGATCCGGGGAGTGCGCATCGAATTGGGCGAGATTGAAAACACGATCCGGTTGTTTCCGGGAATCGTGGACTGCGCGGTGACGCCGAGAAAGTACTCGGATAGTCTCGTCTTGATCGCTGCCTTCCTGGTCTGCAACCGTCCGGTCGAGGCCGTCGATCTGAAGTTGTTCCTCGAGCAATTCCTGCCTTCCTGCATGGTTCCGGGTTTCATTGCAACGATCGACAACCTCCCCTTAACTCCGAACGGAAAGGTAGATCGAAAGCAACTGGCTCAATTACCCATCTCCCCCAATACGCCTGGTCCTCATGAACAGCGAGCCTGACATTGCGATTATTGGCCTGGCTTGCCGATTTCCTGGAGCCCGAAATCCGAAGGCCTTTTGGGATAACCTAGTTCAGGGGGTCGAATCCATCACGCGGTTTTCGGATGAGGAATTGCTGAGAGAGGGAGTCCCTGCGAACGTGCTGGCAAGGCCGGATTACGTCAAGGCGTCGCCCATTCTGGAAGAGGCGGGTTTGTTCGACGCAGCTTTCTTTGGCCTTTCTCCTTCCGAAGCAGCTGCCATGGATCCCCAGCATCGATGCTTGCTTGAGCTGGCTTTCTGGGCTTTGGAAGATGCCGGCTGCGATCCGGAGCGCTATTCGGGCCGAATGGGAGTATTTGCAGGTTCGGCTCTGAACACGTATTTCACCAACAGTGGCCAGCATGAAGGTTTCGCCGAGAACTACATTCCGACTCTCATCGTCAATGATAAGGATTTTCTTTGTACGCGGATCTCTTACTTGCTAGGCCTGCAGGGGCCCAGCCTCACCGTTCAGAGTGCTTGCTCCACCTCGCTCGTGGCGGTGCATTTAGCCAGGCAAAGCCTCTTGCTGGAAGAAACGGATGTGGCGCTAGCCGGCGCCGTATCCATCCGCGTGCCGCATCGCGCCGGTTATTTTTACAACTCGGGAGGAGTGGTCTCTCCGGATGGGCACGTGCGGGCATTTGATGCGGGTGCGAACGGAACGGTTTTTGGGAGCGGCGCAGGGGTAGTGGTGCTGAAACGCCTGCGCGATGCCGTGGCTGACGGGGATCAAGTTTATGGAGTGATCAAAGGTTCGGCCGTCAATAATGACGGCTCGGCCAGAGCGGGCTACACCGCACCTAGTGTGGACGGCCAAGCTGCGGTCGTGGCCGAGGCCCTGGCCAATGCCGGTGTCGATGCCAATAGCCTTTCCTATTGGGAAGCCCATGGCACCGGCACAGCCTTGGGTGATGTGATCGAATTAAGAGCCCTTGCCAAAGCGTTTCAGACTTTCACGGAACGGAAAGGCTTCTGTGCAATTGGGTCGGTAAAGACCAATGTGGGCCATTTGGACGCAGCCGCGGGCATGGCAGGCCTCATCAAGACAGTTCTGGCGCTGCAACACGGTTTTCTGCCTGCGTCGTTAAACTATGCCAAAGCGAACCCAGAAATCGATTTTGAATCAACCCCCTTTGTCGTGAATTCGAAAAGGGCGCGCTGGCCTTCGCTGGGCGAACCCAAGCGCGCGGGCGTCATGGCCACGGGCATGGGTGGAACAAACGCCTGCCTGATCCTGGAGGAAGCACCCGTTGTTGCCCCTCGCGTGCGTGCTTCCGGACCTTTTCTGATGACGTTATCGGCGAAGACCCCTGCCGCGCTTGCCAAGACTTCCACAAACCTGGCGGACTTTCTCGATGCCTCGCGGCGCGGGCTTCCTGTTCAAGAGGTAACATCAAGCCCTCGAAACGAGACACGCAACGGGCACGCCGCCGCTCGGGAGGATGCTGATTCGGCACTCTTGGCGAACTTAGCTTTTACACTGCAAACGGGCCGAAAGCGGTTTCCTTGCCGCCGGTTTCTGATTTGCCGAAACGCCGAGCAAGCGGTGGCTACTTTGAAAACACCCGATCCGAGAACGACTTGCTCGGACAAAGACCAAGCCTCACCTCATCGGCCCATCGTTTTCTTGTTGCCGGGAGTAGGCGATCATTACATCGGAATGGGACAGGGTCTCTATGATCAATTCGAGGTGTTTCGTAATGAATTGGACAAGTGCGCTCAAATTCTGCGGCCGCTTCTCGACTTTGACATCCGGGAAAAACTCTACCCGCGCAATGGAATTCAAAACGCCCCCGTGGGATCGCCGGCTTTTGATTTTAAAAGAATGCTGGGACGCGCCGTTCCCGCGGGGACAGACCTAAGCGACTGGGAACAAGCCATTGTCTCCCACCCGGCCATATTCAGTGTGGAATATGCGCTGGCGCGACTTTGGATGAGCTGGGGAGTGCGGCCAACTCATCTCATTGGGCAAAGCCTGGGCGAGTACGTGGCGGCTTGTCTGGCGGGAGTGATGTCCCTGGCAGGCGCCCTTCGCCTGGTGGTGGTGCGAGCCAAATTAGTAAGCAAATTGCCGCTCGCTTCCATGGTGGCCGTCTTGCGTTCGGAGAGCGAATTGCGTCCGCTCCTCGGAGAGGAGCTTTCGATTTCATTGATTAACGGTCCCCAACTTTGCGTCGTGGCGGGACCGAAAGAGGCGATCGCGAGTTTCCAGATTCAACTCAAGAAGCTCGACTACGTCTTCCGGCCCGTTCGTAATTCACACGCCTTCCACAGCCGGATGCTGCAGCCGATCGCAGCAGCTTTTTTCACGGAATTGGAGCAAGCTCGCTTCCAGGCTGCGCAGTTGCCGTACCTTTCCAACGTTTCCGGGACCTGGATCACAACCGAACAGGCATTGAATCCGCATTACTGGGTCGATCACGCTTGCCAGACAGCGCGATTCAATGATGGCCTGGAACAATTTTGGCAGTTGCCAGGAGCCATGGCCCTGGAAGTGGGCCCGGGAAGGACTTTGGGGGTCTTGGCATCGCAGCATCCCGGGAAGCCGGGCGCAGCCGGCGCAAACATTTTTTCGTCGCTCCGGCACGGATATGAAACTCGCTCCGATATGGAACACATCCTCCAAACGATCGGAAACCTCTGGGTGCGGGGCATGGATTTTCGTTGGGAACAGCTTGATCCCCGAGGAAACCGGCAAAAGATTTCCCTGCCGAGCTATCCGTATGAAGGCAAGCATTTCTGGCTGCAAGCTCCGGTGAATCAAAAACGCGTCGAGAATCACTTTCGCGGCCTGTCAACGCAGGCGGATGTTGGCGATTGGTTCTATGTTCCAGCATGGCAACAGAGCGGATTGCTCGGCGCCCGCGAAAACGAATCCGGCGTCGCCGCCCGCTGGCTGATATTGGGAGAAAAACTTCCCTTGGCCGAGCAGTTCTTGTCCACGCTCCGATTCCGTGGAGAGACCGCGACGCTGGCTCGGTTTGCCAAGGGATATCGGCGGCGAGGGGATAATCTCTTCGACGTGTCGCCGAACTCATTGCCGGATTTCTCGCGCCTGCTCAACGATCTCGCGATTGACCCGGCCAAGCCGCTTAACATTGTTTTCTTGGGATCATTGTCTCCCGGCTCAAGGCGAGAGGATTATCGTGCCACGCCGAGAAGCCAGGAATTTGGTTTTTATAGCTTGTTGACTTTGGCCAAGGCGATTGCCGACCTCGGATTGCAGGGGCCGATCCGCATTGCAGTGCTGACATGCCAGATTCACGAAGTGACCGGGACGGAATCATTGAATCCGGCCATGGCCACCGTGTTGGGTCCTTGCGGCGTGATCCCCAAAGAATTACTCAATGTTTGCTGCTTTGCCGTTGATTTGCCGGACACTCCTTCCACCCAGCCTGACCTGGAAGCGACGGTCGAACATCTGTTCTCAGAGTTTCGCGCGGCATCGCCCGGCAGCGTCATTGCGCACCGGGGAAGATATCGTTGGGAACGGATATTTCGAAAACAGAATCTCGCGGCGGTGACATCGAAAGCGGGCGCCCATGGTCACTCCAAGGGGGGGCTCAAGCTGAAGGGCGTGTATCTCGTTACAGGAGGAACGGGAGGCCTGGGGCTGGCCGTGGCCAGGCATTTAGCGGAAACATGTCAGGCGCGGTTGATTCTGACGAAACGGACACCCTTCTTAGATCGGTCAAAATGGAATCAAGCACTTGCGGACAGTGCCGTCTCCGAAGACGATCGGCACATCATCACGGCGCTGCGGGAGATTGAAGCGCTGGGCAGTGAGGTCGAGGTGGTTGCGTGCAATGTCGCTGACCAGGAAGGCATGCGTCGAATCATCGATCAGACCCTGGAAAAACATGGTGCCATCCACGGCGCGATCCACGCCGCGGGCATTGTGCGTGCTGGCCTCATTCAGGCCAAATCGAATCAAGAGATTGCGGCGGTTCTGGAGCCCAAGGTATTTGGAACGCAAGTTCTCTATGAGGCAGTCAAAGACCTCGGCTTGGATTTTCTAGTCTTGTTTTCCTCGGTGACATCGATTCTGACGCCCTTTGCGGAAGCGGACTATAGCGGGGGCAATGCGTTCCTCGATGCGTTTGCTTATCATGCGAATCGGCAAGGAAAGCTGCGCACGATGGCGATCAATTGGCCCGGATGGAAAGAAACCGGACAGTTGACACACTTGAAATCGAGAATCGGCCTGGAGGATTGGAAGGCCGAGGCCATGAGCAAAGCCATTTTGACCCGGGATGGCATTGAGGCTTTTGCGCGGGCGTTGCCTTCCGGGCTGGTCCAGGTTATTGTGAGTCCCTCGGAGTTCAACGAATTGCTGCGCGAAACCTTGCCAGTCCCAAGCCGCGTCGCGGATACACGCGAACGAGACTTTAAACCTATCGCAGGCCTGAATGCACGCTCCAGCCCTCGCTCAGGGGCTAGCGATCTGACGCCAGCATCGTTGGAGCAGCAACTGCGTTTGATTTGGGCGGATCTTCTCGGCTATGACGATGTTGGCAGTGATGACGATTTTTTTGAACTCGGGGGGCATTCCCTCTTGGCTATACGGTTGCTGGCCCAAGTAGAAGAACTCACCGGACAGCGGCTCTTGTTATCCTCGGTTTTTGAGGCAAGGACCATTCGAGCCTTGGTTGACTTGCTCAAACGGCCGTCATCGAAAAAGTATCCAGGCCAACCCATGCGGCGCTCGTGCCTCGTGCCGATACGAACGGATGGGGCAGGACTGCCCTTGTTTTGCATCCACGCTATTGGCGGTAACGTCCTCAATTTCGAAGAGCTGGCCCGATGTTTGGCTCCGCAATATCCGGTTTATGGCATCCAGTCGCGCGGATTGATTGGTTTCCCCTGCGATTCTACGGTCGAAGCGATGGCCGCCCATTACATTGCGGAGATGCGTGAGCGGCAATCCGAAGGCCCCTACCTGGTTTGCGGGCACAGTTTTGGCGGCTTGATTGCTTATGAGATCGGCGTGCAACTGACCGCTGCCGGTGAGTCGGTGGGCATGGTCGCGCTGCTCGACACAGAGGCCCAAGTTCGGAGCGAACAAAGCCCGTGGTTATCCTTCCGGACGGAATTGCCTCAGCTCTGGGATCGTTTCCAGGGGCATACGCGACGGATCCTGATGGGGCCGGACCGGATTGAATATCTGCGGGTGGGTGCTCAAAGTCTGCGCGAGAAAGCAGAGATGTTTGCCGTTCGAGCCAAGCTGCAGGTGGCCCCTGCCGGCGGCCAGGAACTGCTCTCGAATTTGCGGAATGTAAAGCAAGCCAATTACGTTGCCGCCGGCAATTATCGGCCCAAGCCATTTCCAGGCTCTGTGACTTTGTTTCGCTCCTTAACTCGCAGCTTGGGGGATCATCCCGATTTCGACTTGGGCTGGGGTGATCTGGCTTTAAACGGCGTGCATGTGGAAGAGACGCCGGGCGATCACAGCTCCATGATGAAGGAGCCTCATGTGCAGGTTCTTTCCGCCAAGATGCGCCAGTGCATGGAAAAGGCCGCACTCACGCCTTCCTTGTCATCCTCGAGTTTTTAGGCCCCTTCACCGGGCGAAAGCGGCAGTAGAATCCAATCGGCCAGATCCGATGTTGGCAAAAGCGGCGGCCGAGCTATGCTGGATTCCGTGCCCGGCGAGCCTATTCCCATTGGCAACCTGCAAAGGCGATGCTGCCCTGTCGTTTGGTGGCGTTGGGACAAAGCCCGGCCGCACTTTGGCCACCATCCCCTCCATTGCCACTGCTCATGACGGCGCCAACCCTGCAGCGACATCTTGGGGCGGTAACAGTTGGGGCTGTGGTTGCCGGTAACATGCTCGGCTCAGGCGTGTTCTTTACGCCAGGGGAACTGGCCGCGATCGCCCAGCAAACCTGGCAGGTTTACTTCATCTGGGTGCTTTGTGGGCTGATCACGCTCTGTGGCGCCTTAACCGTCGCCGAACTAAGCAGCGCCTTTCCCGAATCGGGTTCCGCCCTTCACATCATTCGCGCGGGTTTCGGCCCCTTCTGGGGATTCTTGAAGATCTGGATGGAAATCTGGGTGAACGGGCCTGGCTCCGTGGCGGGTGTGGCCGTGGTGTTCGGCCAATTCCTCGCTTCGCTGATCGGTTCATCGATTTCACCCGCAGCATGGGGTGCTGCGGCGATCTTGTTCTTCATGGGGATCAATCTGCTCGGGATTCGGTGGGGAGGTGGATTGCAGGTCTTGCTGACCATCACCAAGATCGTGGCGCTATTGGCGCTCGTTTTTGGGAGTTTCTTTGTAGCTCCGTCAGCGACCACAACCGTACTCCCTTCGCCTTCCGGCCTGATCTCTTTTTTTCGAGTTCTCGGGCTGGGCGTAGCGGCTGTCTTGTTCACTTATGACGGATGGATCGATGTGACTAACACAGCGGGCGAAGTGGAGAACCCGCGGCGCAATTTGCCGTTAGGCCTGATCGGAGGCGTGGGCGGCATTCTGGCGCTGTATGTGTTGATCAACTTCGCCTATTTGCGCGTCGTCCCGTTGTCGGAAATGAAACAAAGCTCCACGCTGGCGGCCGGTCTGGTGGCGCAACGGACTTTTGGGGATTCCAGCCAGAAGCTCTTGTCCGGCCTGATGGCCATTTCCATCTTTGGCGCGCTCGGCGGCTTGATCATGACGCTGCCCAGGCTCTTTTTCGCGGGCGCGTCGCTCTATATCCAGCCTGGCTCCCCGCCGTTTCTGAGGGGTATTGCGACGGTGTCCAAACGCACCGCCGTTCCGTCCGGCGCCATCTTGTTTTGCTGCACGTTTTCCATTCTGGCGCTGGTCTTTTTCCAGTCGTTCAGCCGGCTGGTGAATTTCTTCATCGTTCCGGTTCAGTTCTGCAATATTCTGCTGGTCGCTTGCGTTTACCGATTGCCTCGTGAAGCAACGTCCGGCCCCGGTTATCGGACCCTTGGATATCCGGTGGTGCCTGCGGTCTTCATTTTGGTCATGGCCGTTTTTGTGCTCAGCGCCATTGTTTACAATCCCAGAGACACTTTGATCGGGATCGGGTTGACCTGCGCGGGCGTGCCTGTTTATCTCTGGATGAAAGCGAAGACGCAATCCTAAGGAAGGAGCAATAGCACATGGAATATGGCGTTCGAAACGCATACGGCACCTTGCGGCGTGTCCTCATGCATCGTCCGGGCAAGGAATTGGATGCTGTCACGGCTCAGACGGTGAACGAGTTTCATTTCGAACGGCCCGTGAATCGAGCCGCCTTTCTTTCCGATTACGACGCCCTCTTGTCCCGCTTCCGAAGCCACGGCGTGGAAGTGCTGCTGCTGGAGGACGTTCTCAAGCACGATGCGGACGCGCTCGCTTATATCCAGCACCGCCCCAATGTGACTTACACCCGTGATCTCGCTCGCTTGTTTGGCCGCGGGGCGGTTCTCATGGGTCCTCATTTGCGGGGACGATGGTGGGATCAATGGGTAATGGGCCGCGCTTTCCAGCGTCTCGGCATTCCAATCTTGGGATCGATCGAGCAGCCGGGCTTTCTCGAAGGCGGCGGTGTCACCATGGTCGGCGATGATACGGTCGTGGCATCCATATGCGACCGCGCCAACGAAACGGGCACGCGCGCCTTGCGTGACCTTGTCCTGGGCAAAGACGCCAAGTACTTTTTGGAAGTCGTGCTCCCGTTCGGACATATTCACATTGACGGTATCTTCATGGTGCTCGATGAGCGGTTGTGTCTGATCCATCGCGAATCCTTGCAAGTCTTCCCGTGCCGGCTGTTTGAGGCTGGCGTAGCGGAGCCCCGCTATCTCATGTTTGAAGAGTTCCTGGATCAACGCGGTTTTGAAAGGATTGCCATTTCGGATGAGGAGCGGATCGGCGGACACCTCAATGTCGTCGTGACCCGGCGCTCGAAATCCGCCGTCGGTTTTGCTCGAGCAACCAACGTCGCGACGGAAATGGCCAAGCGAGGATGGCGCCTCGATCCCTTTCCGGCGGACGAACTCTTCAAAGGCAATGGAGGGGCGCATTGCATGACCTGCCCCCTGCTTGTCGAATCCTAGATCCAATAGCACATCGAACACCGGCCGGGCAGAATGTGAACGCCCTTTGCGGCGCAGTTTGTCGAACCTTTCGCCGGGGAGGGGTGCAACGATCTCTTTCACTAAATCCGATGGGAAAATAGAGCCGGACCTGCCATACTCGATCGAATCAGGCGCCCGAACCATGAATATCCACCTATGAATATCCATACCATCAGGCCGTTGCGCGAGTTGATAGGAGCGGTCCTTTGCTTTTGCGCCGTTACGCTAGGTCCGATAGCCGCTACGACCCATTATTCTTACGATGACGCCGGGCGATTGAGCCAGGCTGACTATGGCGCGGAAGGGAGCATCAGTTACACGTATGATAACGCTGGGAATCTCCTCCGCGTCGTGACCTCCGCTGGCTTGGCCTTGTCGGTCAGCCAAGTCAGCAATAGCCAGGTTACGCTATCCTGGGCGGCCTCTCCCAGCAACGCGATCCTCGAAAGCTCGGACCATTTATCCGTCCCGCCACAATGGAGCGCCGTCGCCAGCGTGCCGGTGACGAATGGCAATCAGAAAACCATAACGGTGAGCACTTCGACGGCCACGAAGTTCTACCGGCTGAGAATCCCTTAGTCCGGCCTGCTGTCGAGGCAGGTGGGCGTGCGGTCAGACCCTGGAATGCCAATGATAACCAAACTCACGCTGAGCTTGCTCCTGATGGGAGCGCTGCTGATTGCGCCACTCACAGCCCGGGCTCACACGGTAGTGTGGAAGGGAAACGAGGACGGACGGCAACCTTCGCAACCATTGTTGTTCACCTATGTTGTTCCTCTCGCGATTAATGAGGTGATATCGGTCAACCCGGCCACGGGCGAGGATTGCACCGTGGTGGTGACTCTCCAATCCGTTCAGAATCCAACCCTCATTCAGGCGCAAGTCGTTAACTCTCCAGGCCAGGCGGTGCGGATCGAGGTTACAGTCCTGCGAGCCCCGCTTGCCGGAATGGAAACAGCGCTCGTCACTGCCGAATGGCACGCGACCGGTCTCAAAGGGAATGGCATTCCGGACCCTTTAAACTGCGATGCCATAAACCCACATCCCTTTTCCGTCGTCGTGCGTGTGTCCGAGCCAATTTCGAGCGGGCAGCAGCCGAACACGGTCACCGCTGGCGATCCCATTTCGACGTGGACAGGGGAGATGATCGGGGCGGCGATGGATCTTTCTCTGGGGGGGCCGCTGCCGCTGCAGTTCGGCCGCTATTATGCATCTCGGTTGGGCAGCAGCGGCGTCCGCTCGGCGCTCGGAGCGAACTGGATGCACACCTTTGACCAATCGGCATCCATTTCCAACGAAAGGGTCCTCGTGACCCTGTATCAGGGCGTGGTGCTGCAGTTCACGCAGGCCAACGGGGTTTGGCAGTTCGCTGGTCCGGCAAGGTCGAACTATCAGCTAATCCGGTCGGGGGACAATTATCTGTTAGCAGATCCGGTCAATGGCTTGATTTATACCTTCGCGAGCAGCGGCCGCCTGACCCGCATCCAGGACCGGAATGAAAATACCCTTACCGTCGTCCCCGGACCTTTTGGTCCGCTGTCCGTATCCGACGGCCTGGGACGGAGTCTGAGTTTCGAGTATGCGGCGGACCAGCAACTCAGCTCCGTGCAGGATCAGACCGGCCGCCGAATCACCTTCGTGCACAGCGGCGCTAATCTAGTCGGCGCAACCAACGCGGATGGTCATGCGACGAGATACTTTTACCGTTCCGGCACGGAACCCGGATTACTCAGCTCGAGAATGTTGCCTGCGGGTAATAGCCCGTGGAACCAGACGTTTGATTCGAGCGGCCGCATTACTCAACAGACCGATAGTTTCGGAAAGGCTACGTCGATCGCGTTCGACCGTCCCTCGGCGGGACAACGCACCGTCCTTGACCCTTTGGGCAGCGCTACCATTCACTCCTACAATAGCTCGGGCAGTTTGACCGAATTCAAAGATGCCGCAGGCCAGAGCGCGTTTCTGGCTTACGACGCTGCTTCGCGCCTATCGTCGATCATCGATCGATTGGGCAACCAATCGACCATGGGCTACGATCCAGTTTCTGGCCTTCTCGCTTCGGCGACGAATGCACTCGGTTACTCAACCACCTACCGCTATGCCGAGCAGACCCAAGGACCGTTTACCTATTATAATCTGACGCGGATCGAGTATGCGGATGGAACGTCCGCGACGTTTACTTACGACAGCGCGGGCAATATCCTGGGCCTGACCGATCCGGGCGGAAGGCAATGGCGCTACACGTATAATTCCCGCGGCCAGGTGCTAACGACTCGCAATCCGGCGGGTGGCGTAATCGCAATGTCCTACAACGACGACGGGACCCTGGCAACGGTCACAAGCCCAGCCGGTGACGTGACGACTTACGGCTACGACTCGAACAAGCGACTTTCACGAATCACGTTTGCAGACGATACTTCGCGCTCCTTTACCTACGATGCGCTCGATCATCCTCTCACGGCGACAGATGAACGAGGGAAGGTCACGGCCTTTAAATATGACATCAATGGCAACCTCGCATCGTTGACCGATCCGCTTGGGCGGACGGCGACAACTCACCTCGATTCCAATGAACGGGTCACTGAAACCACCGATCCGCTTGGGAAGAAGACCACTTACCAATACACCGAAAACGGCCTGATCGCCGTTGTCACCAATGGCGCTGGAGAGAAAAGCAGCTACAGCTATGACGTGCTTGACCGATTGAAGTCGGTCACCGATCTATCGGGGAGCAGTTTGAGCTTCACCTACGATAAGGAGGGCCATCTCAGCTCGACCACCGATCCGCTCGGGAACACCGTAACCTTTGCTGTAGACAAGGTGGGAAGGATCACTCGTGTCACTACTCCCCGCGGTAAGAACTATGACCGAGTCTTCAATTCAGTGGGCCGGGTCAGTTCGATAAGCAATCCCCTCTCCGAGGTAACGAAGTTCGCCTATGACGCCGGCGGATTTCTCACCAACTGCAGTGGGCCTGGTGCCATCAACGCCACCTATGTCCGCGACGCTCTCGGTTTGGTAGCCTCTATCACCGACCCCAACGGAAACACGTGGAACCGGGGCCACGATTCCGCGGGCCGGATTACTTCTGACAACGATCCGCTCGGTCGGACGAACTTGTATAGCTACGATTCGCGGAACCGTGTGAACCGGATTACTACTCCGGCCGGTTCGGTTGAGGTTACCTATGACGCTGCGGGAAACAGGTCGCAAGTTCTTTACAGCGACGGGACATTGAAAACGTTCACCTATGATGACAATAACCGGCCTACCGGAGGAACCGGGGTTGCCATTGCTTACAACGCCGCGGGTCAGATTACCTCCTGCAATGGCCTGACCGTGGAACGGGACAGCGCCGGCCGTATTGCCGCTATCACTTACGCCCCTGGCAAGACCGTGGCCTATACCTACGATGCGCGCGGCTTGCCGGCGCGCATCACCGATTGGGCGGGCGGATCCGTCCTCCTCAGCTACGATGCCGCCGCACGGGTGGGATCACTGGCGAGAGGCAATGGTTTAACCACTCAGTTCGTCTACGACGGGGATGGCCGCGTGGAAAGCATTTACGAGGATCGTGGCCAAACCACCTTTGCTTCCATCGCGCTGGAGCGGGACGGCGCTGGGAGGATCATCTCCGCCACGCGCAATGGCCCGTTGACGACCGCACCTATCCCAGGCGCCTTGGGCTTGAGCTACGATGCGGCGCACCAGATCGTCGGTGCCAGTTACGACCGCTTGGGCAGGATCACGCAAGATTCCCATCGGACCTACACCTGGAATCAGGCTTCGGAGTTGGTTGGATATTCCGGTGCGGATGGGTCGGCCTCGTTCACCTACGATGCCTTCGGCATGCGCATCGCGCGCGTGCCCGCGAACGCCGCCGTTCAAGGCTATGTTTTGAATTATGCGCTGGGCCTGCCCTCGGTCGCTACGGTGAAATTGGGCAGCGCCGATCAACGCTACTATGTCTACCTCCCGAGTGGCCAGCTCCTCTACTCCATCGAAGCTGTAGATGGTGCCCATCGCTATTACCACTTCGATGAGATGGGCTCCACCCTGTTTCTCACGGGCGACTCTGGCACAGTAACCGACACCTACGGAATCGCTCCTTATGGCCAGATCGTGACCCACCTCGGCACGACCGATAATCCGTTCACGTTCCAGGGCGCGTTTGGGGTGATGCAGGAAGGTGCGACCGGCTTGTCTTATATGCGCAGGCGCTACTATGATAGCGCGTCCGCGCGCTTTCTCTCTCGCGATCCGGTGCATGCGCTCGACCCACGTGCTCTTAACCCGTATCAATACGCGCGGGGCAATCCTCTGACTTACACGGACCCTGTTGGCCAATGCGAGTTCGATCCGCAGACCGGAGTGTGGATTCCATGCAGCGGCAATGGCAGCCCGCTTTACGGACGTTATGTGGGACCGGGCAATGTCGGCGGCACTCCGATCGACGATCTCGACGCGGCGGCCTGGCTGCACGATGACGACTACAGCAAGCTTAATTTGGACGGACCGTTGGACGCAATCTTTGGCGCCTCGGGGTGGTGGGCTGACCTTAAGCTCGTCGGGAGATCCCTCTGCGCCGTCAACATGGGATTTACCGAGGAATCCGGTGTCGGCCATTTCTTTTACGGCTGGGCGCTGTCCAAGTTGGGCATACCAATATTCTTCGGGGCTGAGGGCCTCGTCAAGGCTGGCGTTACTGGGGTCGTCACGGTTGGCGAGCCCATCGTCGAGGGGGTCGCGGCCATGCCTGGCATCGTCAGCAAGGCCGTAACTGACTTGGCAAATAGCGATCCCCCAGGCTTTGGGTCGAGCCCGGTAGAAACACTGACCAAGGCGATTAATGGTCTCACCGATTCCGCGAATCCACCATCGACCGGCTCGATGCCTAGCCCAGTGGATACCATCAAAAAGGCGCTCTCTGGGCCGAGTCCGAGCACGGCATTTTCCGCGCCCAATCCGGTCGATACCTTAAAGAAGGCGCTCTCCGGACCGAATGTCGCAGAGACATTCTCGGCGCCGAACCCAATCGATACACTGAAAAAGGCGCTTGGTTTCCGTGACTGACACGGGCTCCTGGGTCCGAGCCTGGGGCTTTTCGTGCCCCGGTCCTTCGGGTTCAAGCATGCCGAGGAGGGCGGAGAGGACCAGGCCTGCGATCAAGGCGAGCGAGAGTTTGACCCGATCATGAGAATGGAATTGGAGTTCGGGCAACAGATCGCTCGCCGCAATGCATAAGAAAGTGCCAGCGGTGAAGGCCAAGGCGGCTCCAAGAAAATGCTGGGAGGGCCCGGTGAAAGAGGTCGCGCCGGCTTGAAACAGGAGGATTCCCGCCGGGATGGCCAGGGCGAACAGGCCGTTGACCCAGTGCCGTGCGGGCCTGGACCAGCCATCGGCGGCCATGAGAGTGCCGACCGCCATGGCGTCGAACGGCTTATGCAGTATTATGACCATGAATGTGCCAAAACCGGTGAGCCCAACGTGCTGCCCTCCTCCCGCTTCGGCAGTGACGCTGGCCGCCAGGGCAATGCCATCGATCACGCTATGTAACGTCAGGCCGAGGGCCGCTCCGCCCCAGGAAAGCTGGCGGGCTGATTTCTGCGCCAAGGTATGATCGTGCGCGCAGGCCCCATGAGCGTGGTCGTGGTGTGGATCGTGGGGGTCAGCATGGTGTCGATCTTCGGGGGCTTCTTCGGGAACATCGTGATGGTGAAAATGAAAGAAGCGCTGAATGAAGAACATGACGATGAACCCGCTCAGCAGCCATCGAGCAGTCCGGTCAATCGACTGAAATTCCTCCCAGGCATGGGGCAAGAGGTGCAAAACGCCGACTCCCAGCATCATGCCCGCCACAAAACTCGTGGCGACCTGCAGGCGGGTGTGAGTGAGCCGGACGAGCAAAGGAATCCAACCGCCAGCCAAGGAGGCCAGGAGAGTCATTCCGCAATACGCCACCAGCAAGGAAAGGGGCGATAGCGACGAAAGCCACATGAATGCCCGCAGTGTAAACAGGCCCCTGGAAAAGTCAGTACTCGTTCTGGTCCGGAGGCAAAAACGAGTTTAGAGTTGACCAGGGTGAGGAATAGGAGTAAGCATACCGCCGTGAATCGCAGCTTTAATGGCCGACTGTCTCTGCTCAACGCTCTGCTTCTGCGCAGAACGGCAGTTGGGCCTTAGTGCGAATCTAGAAAACTTTGACCCCACTGCTGATCTTGCAGCAGTGGGGTTTTTGTTTTCATACTGTGAGCTGGAACTTACGGGCCCAACTGCGGCGAGAGAGGCTGATAAGGCGAACCTATGCAAAATAATCGAATCATCATCTTCGACACCACACTCCGTGATGGCGAGCAATGTCCCGGCGCATCCATGAATTTGCGGGAAAAGCTGGAGATTGCCCGCCAGCTCGCCCGGCTCAAAGTGGATGTGATTGAAGCGGGCTTTCCCATCACGAGCGACGGTGATTTTGAAGCGGTCCAGTCGATTGCCCGGGAGATTAAGGGGCCAATCATCGCCGGGCTGGCTCGCTGTGTTCCCAAGGACATCGATGCGGCCGGAGCCGCCATTAAACCGGCCGGAAAACGCGGGCGCATTCATGTCTTCTTGGCCACCTCCAAAATCCATCGTGAATTCAAGCTTGGCAAAGCCCAGCATGAAATCATTCGTTTGGCTGTGGAAGGAGTCAAACAAGCCAAGTCCTATGTCAACGATGTGGAATTCTCGCCCGAAGACGGCTCCCGCACCGAACCCGAGTTCTTGGTGCAGGTCTGCAAAGCGGTGATTGCTGCGGGCGCTACCACTCTTAACATTCCCGATACGGTGGGATGGGCAATTCCTGAGCAATATGCGGCCCTTATCCGGCGATTGTACGATGAAGTCCCCGAGATCCAAGCAGGCAAGGCCGTCATCAGTGTCCATTGCCATAATGATCTCGGGTTGGCGGTGGCTAATTCCCTCGCCGCGGTTGGGGCCGGGGCACGCCAAATCGAATGCACGATTAATGGCATCGGGGAACGGGCGGGCAATGCCTCCCTCGAAGAGATCGTGATGGCGATCAAAGTGCGCAAGGACCATTTCCGCGGTCTGGAGTGCGGCGTTAAGACCGGGGAAATCGTCCGCACCTCGCGTTTGGTCTCGCGCATGAGTGGATTAGTCGTGCAGCGCAGCAAAGCGATCGTTGGCGAGAACGCCTTTGCTCATTCGAGCGGAATTCATCAGGACGGCATTTTGAAGAAGCGCGAGACCTATGAAATCATGGATCCGGAAGAGGTCGGATGGGGAAGGACCGAATTGCCGCTGACCAAACATAGCGGCCGGGCGGCGGTGGCGGCTCGTTTGAAGCACCTTGGCTTCGAAATGACGGATCCGGATGTGCAAGCTATCTTCGCGCGCTTCAAGGAGATCGGAGACAAAAAGAAGTTTGTCTATGATGATGACCTCACCGCTTTGGTTGAAGGCCACATCACCGAAGTTCCGGAGACCTGGTCGATAGACTATTTGAGCGTCACGAGCGGCAATCAAACGGTTCCAACCGCCACCGTCCGCTTGAAGAAACGGGGAACAACGAAGGCGGCCGCAGCGGAAGTCTGCCAGGACGCCGGGATTGGCGATGGACCGGTCGACGCAGCCCTCAAGGCCATCGATCGCCTCACCAAAACCCAGGGCCGGTTGATCGATTACTCGTTGCGGGCCGTATCTCAAGGCAAAGACGCCTTGGGCGAGGTCACGGTGAAAGTCGATTTTGGCGACCACGAGCTGGTCACAGGCAAGGGAGCGAGCACCGATGTGATCGAGGCGAGCGCCCGGGCCTATTTGAACGCGGTGAACCGTTATGTCGGCAGCGGGCCGGGACCGGCGCGGAAGTTTGGCCGGCCCTGATCAGGACGGCGCTGAGCGTGCCCGAAGCGCGTGAAATGTGCGTTGGCGGATGGGAATTCCAGACAGAATCCATCCGCCAACGTCTTGTTTGTTGACAGCCAGCGGTTCGGCTCTAATCGCTGAGAATCCCGCCTGAGCAGCAGTAATAGCGGCCCACTCCAGGACCAACGCCGGAATCACGTGGTGTCGATCTTGAGAATTCTCAATTGAGGAGAAGGAAACGGCAGCGGCACTGCCTCTGCTCCAAAGTGAACGTTCGCAAAGGTGGTTGTATCACCAGTCGTTGCAGCCACCTCGCTCGCTTATGTGGACCAGAAAATCTTGCGCCCTGCCCGGCGCTCTTCAGTGACCGTCGGACCGTTTGCCCGGAAATGAGGACTTTCATGGACGAGACGCAAGTGATTGAAGGCGTTGCTCTATTTACCCAGCTTGGAACGGCCGTTTATGCGTTGAGATTGAACCGGGTATTTGGGACCGACCGCGCGGGCTGGGCACTCTTTGGAGCTTTTGCCCTGATGCTGGCCATGCATGTGAGCCAGGTGTGGGAAGGTGCTGGCGCCGTTGGCGGATACGATTTGCGGCCCGAATTGGTCGACCTCTTCATTTCGGCGCTATTACTAATCGGCCTGACCCATGTGGGGGTGCTCTTCAAGGAACGGTTGCGTGTGGAAGAGATCACCCGCAAAGGCCAGGAAGAGCTGGAAGGGCGCATTCAAGATCGGACGCAAGAACTGCAGCGTCTCAACGAAAGTCTCCAGATCGAGATCAATGAGCGGAAGAACGCGGAGGCGGAAACCCGCGCTTCCGAAACCCGCTATCACGAACTAGTCGAGTCCCTGGACTGCATCGTCTTCGAGGCGGAAGGAGAAGAACTGCGCCTCACCTTGGTCAGCCATCAGTGCGAGCGGCTGCTGGGATACCCGCCAGAATACTGGCTCAAAGGCCGGACCTGGGAAGAACTTCTTCACCCGGAAGAAAGGGCCAAGATTGTTCCCGCTTGCCGGCAGTCCCTGGAATCGCGAACCAATTCAACCTTCGAATTCCGCGCCGCGACAGCGGATGGCCATGAAGCCTGGTTAAGGCAGTTCACGACTGTGATTGGTGACAAATCGGACGGTATGAAGCTGCGGGGTGTGCTCGTCGATATTACGGAAAAACGCACCATGGAAATGCAGTTGCGACAGGCCCAAAAGCTGGAGTCCATTGGACGCCTGGCGGGCGGGGTGGCGCATGACTTTAACAACATGTTAACCGTGATCCAAGGGCACGCAGCCTATCTTTTGGCCTTGCGCGAAACCGAGAATCCGATCACCGATTCCCTGCGACAGATTCAAATTGCTTCCGAACGGGCCAGTCAGCTGACTAATCAACTCCTGGCCTTTGGCCGCCGCCAGACGATGCGCCCGCAACCGCTGGACATGAACGAAGTGGTGGCCAATGTGGTCAAGATGTTGCGCCGGATTTTGGGCGAGGACATTGCCTTGCAGGGCCAATATTCGGCGCTGGCCATCATTGTGAAGGCGGACTTGGGCATGATGGAGCAAGTGCTTCTTAATCTGGCCGTGAACGCCCGCGATGCCATGCCGTTCGGAGGCGAATTGACGATGTCGACTTCCCTCATCACGATTGGGGAAGAGTATTTGGCAGACGGGGTTCGGATCCAAGCGGGACCTTATGCCTGCTTGAAAGTCAATGACACCGGGTGTGGGATCGCTCCGGAGGTGTTGCCTCGTATTTTTGAACCGTTCTTCACTACCAAAGAGATTGGGAAAGGCACCGGCCTAGGACTCGCCACCGCTTACGGCATCGTCCGGCAACACCAGGGCTGGATCAAAGTCACGAGCGAGGTGAATCGTGGATCTTGTTTTGAACTGTACTTGCCTGCCGCCTCCGAGAATTTGCCGGCTCCCACCCCGATCAAGCCGAGCGAAACCCGGGGCGGGACCGAGACCATCCTGGTCGTGGAAGATGAAGAGGCGGTGCGGGAGTTTATCGTCAGCATCCTGAAGCGCCATGGCTATTGCATTCTGGAGGCAGAAACCGGAGCGGCTGCGCTCGAAGTCTGGGAGGAACACAGGTCAACCATCGATTTGTTGCTAACCGATCTGGTCATGCCCGGCGGCATCAGTGGCTGGCAATTGACCGAAAAGCTAAAGGCAGAACAGCCAGGGCTGCCGGTGATCTGCATGAGTGGCTACAATCCCGATATCCTCCTGGCCGGTGCAATCGACGATTTCCTGGGCAAACCGTTTCACAATCGGCAATTGGTCGAAATGGTGCGCCGGGTCCTCGACCGGGCGGGCAGTGTCAAAGAAGCCCACGAAACGGTGGGTTGACTAAATCAGAGCAGCCAGGAGGTGGTACACGTCGCCACTAAAGGCTCGAGAAATCTTTAGCGCGAACTTCGGCCTAAACTGTTTGGATATGGGCCAGCCGAAAGGGAGTTTACGCAAAAGTTCACGCTAAAGTTGTCCAGAAACCGTCGATGCCGAGTGGTCCAGGCTTCGTTGTTTCGGTTTAAAGACCGCGGTTAATCTCTTGCGCTTGTCGGAAGGGGATCTTCTGCTAGCGTGAGCAGGTGAGTTTTGTTGTCGAATTCAATGACCTGCCTTTGCCGCGCCTGGTGGACCGTTCCCTGGGAGCAAGCCTGGCTTCCGTGCGCGCGGCGCTGGCGTCACCTCAAGGCACCCTTGGTGAATTCGCCGACCTGATCTCGCCGGCGGCAGGAGAGGTGTTGGATCTCCTTTGCCAGCGATCCAAGAATCTGACCCAGCAACGGTTCGGCAAAGTCATGCGGTTTTTCGCCCCGCTTTATCTTTCCAACGAATGCATCAACAACTGCAAATACTGCGGGTTCTCGCGCGATAACCCGATCCGGAGGGTCACGCTTGCGGTCGATGAAGTGCTTCGCGAAGCGCAAGCCCTGAAAATCCAAGGATTCCGCAATCTATTGCTGGTGGCCGGGGAGCACCCCAAGTTTGTCTCGGAAAGTTATTTGGCCGAGTGCGTCCGGGCCTTGCATGGGGAGTTTCCCAGTATCTCATTGGAAATCGGGCCCATGGAGACGGCTCAATATCAGCCCCTGTGCGCGGCCGGAGCTGAGGGATTGGTGGTTTACCAGGAAACCTACGATCGTGCCGTTTACGAGGAAATGCACACGGCTGGTCCCAAACGGAGTTTTGACTGGCGCTTGGAAACCCCGGAGCGGGCTTATGCGGCTGGGTTCCGGCGTTTAGGCATTGGGGCCCTCTACGGGCTGAGTGACTGGCGCTGGGAAGCGTTAAGCGTGGCGGCCCACGCCTCCTACTTGCTGCGGCGGTGTTGGAAAGCACAAGTGACAATTTCCCTCCCGCGCTTGCGTCCGGCCGCCGGAGAATTTGAGCCATTGACGCACATGTCGGACCGCGAGATGGTACAATTGGTTTGTGCTTTTCGGCTGGCGTTCCCCGATGTTGGCTTGGTGCTATCGACGCGAGAACCGGCGCGTCTGCGCGACGGGCTGATGCCGCTCGGGATAACCCTTATGAGCGCGGGCAGCCACACCGAACCTGGCGGCTATACCGGCGCCGGCAAAGAGAAAACGCACCTGACCGTGCGCGGCCGGATTCTCGAATTCTCCGGAGCCAGCGAATGGGCGCCTGCCGGGGCCTGCGCCACCAACGCGACTGGCCAGTTCGATGTCTCCGATGTGCGTTCACCTGCCGAAGTAGCCCAGGTCGTCCGCGCTCTGGGCTATGAACCGGTGTGGAAAGACTGGGATGCAGTCCTGGGCGCCCAGCCTGTGGTTTGAATGAGTCAAGGCACTGTCATCGCCAATGGCCGCCTGACCCTGCTTGAATTCCCTTCCACCTTGGAGGTCTTTCTAGTCGCCCAAGGCCTATTGCCCCGCAGCGTGGTCGTCGAACATAATGGCGAAGCCGTCGCCCCATCCCAATTTAGCCAGCGTCCGCTAGCGCCGGGCGATCGGCTCGAGATCGTTCAGATCGTGGCGGGAGGCTGAGCGCCGGGCGATTCGGACTTGTCGGAGCAATCCCCGCGATCCTATTTTACGGCATGAAGTTGAAGGCGCAGCCAGGTTTCGTTTATTCCTTGATCCTGCTTTGGGGTGGGTTGCTTCTCGCCCCGTTGACTCAGGCCCAAACCAATACCAATGCCGTCACGGTAACCGCGGGCGTTCAAACCACCAACCAGATCAAGTCCTTTACGGCCAAGGTCGAAGCGATCGAACAGGAAGCGATGACGTTTGGGCTCGACGAGGTCACCTGGCTGCAGCCGCCCCTCTTTGGAGTGCCCCGGTGGAAGTACACCGCTTCCTTGATTTTTATTTTCCTGGCCTTTCTAACCGCTCGAATACTCGATTGGGCCGTAGCCGGCTGGCTCAAGCGATGGGCGGCCAAAACGCCCAGCCGTATCGGGGAGCTGGTGTTGGACCGCATCCATGGACCGATCAAAGTCGTAACCTTTGTGGTGCTCCTCCATATTGGGCTGGATGTCTTTTCCTGGCCGCCCACGGTGCAGCTCTGGCTCCGGCGGGGCCTGCAAGTCGTCGTGGCCTGTTCGATCACTTACATGGCTCTTAAGCTGGTGGACATCCTTCTGGAATACTGGCGGTTGCGGGCGCCAGCCCGGGATGAACGCCTCTTCGACGACCATCTCTTTCCTTTGCTCAATAAGTCGCTGAAGATCTTTCTGATCGTCGTCGGCATCCTGGTGACCTGCCAGAATCTGGGATTGAATGTCACTGCCATGCTCGCCTCCCTATCGATTGGGGGCTTGGCCCTGGGCTTGGCCGCTCAAGATACCGTGGCCAATCTTTTCGGCGCAGCCGCTGTGTTTGTGGACAAGCCCTTTCACGTGGGCGACCGCATCAAGCTGGACGGCATCGATGGCGTGGTCGAGACGATTGGCCTGCGCAGCACCCGCGTTCGAAACCTGGAAGGCCATTTAATCACCGTTCCCAACAAAACGATGGGTAATGCCACCATCACCAACGTGACCAGGCGGCCCCATATCAAAACCGAAATGAACTTCGGAATCACGTATGATACTTCCACCGACAAGATTCGATTGGCGCTGGAGATCCTCCGCGAGGTCTATTCCAAACATCCCCAAACCCACGAATTGGTCATCGGCTTTAACAAGTTTGCGGATTCAGCATTGAATATCAACGTGGTGCATTGGTGGCGGAACACCGACTATGCCGCCTACGTCAAGGGAATGGAAGAGCTCAATTTGATGATCAAACAGCGCTTTGATCAGGAAGGCATCCAATTTGCCTTTCCTACCCAGACGCTTTATCTCAAACCGGAGTTCGAAAGCCTGCCCGGGGCCAAGGACCTGGCTTCGGGGCGCGAACGGACGGCTTAAACTTTGGCTTGTTCCTGGCGAAGGGCGTCTAAATCTGGATCGGTTTCGGCCATTTGGTTGATCCGATCTGCATCCCCAAACTTGAGAGCCAGATCCAGGAATTCGCGCGCGCGTGTATAGCGGCCGGTCAGGCTGGCATAGCAAGCGGCGTCGTAGTAGAGCGGCCAGCAGGTCGGGAATTTAGAAAGCTTGGCCACCGCCAGGTCGTACGCTTGGGCGTATCGTTTAAAGAAGTAAAAGGATTGGGCCAAAGCGGCCCATCCGCGCGGGTCTTGCGGGGAAAGTTCCGTCAGCGAACAAGCCAGTTCAAAACAGCGCTCCCACTCCTGCGCTTTGCGTTGAATTTGCCAGCGGAGATGGAGCACGTCCGGATGGACCCGGTAGGCCGGACTGAGGCGATCCAATTCCGAGTTCGCTTCTTTGGCATTTCCCAGCTCCAGCCAGCCTTCAGCGGCTCGTAACTGGTGAATTTCAGGGTGCGGCAATAGGCTCATGTCGATTGTTCAACACAATGGGAGAAGGTGGAGCAATTTTTAAGCCGTGGACGATATCGTCCCGAATTCATGGCCAAATCCTCTCAGCGGACGCGGTTTCGCAATTCGCGGCCTTGGGAAATTGTCTAAAGTTTTTCTGGCTTATGCCGATGGATTCTGTGCTTATTAGTCTAACGCTGAGTGGGGCGGGATTATTTCCGGCTTATTCGGCTTGAATTCTCCGTCAAAAGAGAATTCCCACTGAGCTGGTGCAGACGACGCTAACTAACGTCAGGCAGTTCGCCGGTTAGCCTATGCTCGTTGCGCGCCATCTCAGGCCATGACGTAAGGCACGGTTAAACAAAAAGCGTGACAGCCAGGAGAGACTGGCACTTTTACTTTTCAATCCACCCAATCCGGGAGGGTGAGGCTCCCGCCGAACCCTGAACTTCCAGGGACTTCAATTATCCGGGACCTCTATTGTCATTAAACGATATTCAATTCTCAATTCTCGATAATTTGGAACTGGCTATTGGGAATTGGTTATTGGTCATTTTGCAAGATTAAGTGCGCGCGCAAGTGTCGGATCAAGGCCTCTGAATTTGGGATTCTGGGACGAGTTTGGCCCCACCCTTCCGGGGTCTTGGCCCGGGCAAAGACAGGTCAGGGACGGACGGGACCTTGTCTGAGCCCGTTGCGGAGGATCAAAACTGGACGGTTGGCCTGGGTCCAAATGTCCTTCAAAAACTTTGGAACTGATTTAGGTCCAGCCACATGTGAGCCAAGGACAATGTCGATCCCTCCATCTCCATCGAGATCATCCGCGTCCATCACCAGCCAGCGCCCCGCAATGCATTGAGGGAATGTGCGCGCTTGAAACTTCATGCCGCCCAGGTTCTCCAAATAGACAAAACTTTCCCGGGGCGATTTGACGTAGTCCGGGAAGTAAGAGATGGCCGCGATATCCAGGTCGCCATCGCGGTCAAAGTCTCTGGCTAATGCCTTATAAGCGCCATTGAGTGGATAAAAAAAGACTTCCCGAAACTGCAGATCGCCTTCGTTTTGCAGGATCCGGATTCCATGAAAGTTCTTGGTGGGACTGTCGTACTCGCCATTGTCGCCGTTCACGACGAGCAGATCGAGCTTTCCATCCTTGTTAAAGTCAGCCGGTTCGAACCAGGAATGACCATAGACAGGGGGCTTCTGAAAGACAATCGTGCTCGTGAATTGCCCATGGCCGTCACCCAGGAAAATCACTAACATTTCCAATTCCTGGGCCAGCAAGACGGCCACATCCGGTTTGCCGTCGCCGTTGAAATCCCGGACATGGCAATAAATCGATCCCGAATGGTCGATCAGCACATGCTCCTGATACTGGTCGTTCCCCTGGTTCTCGAACCAGGAAAAGCGGCCGGTTCGATTCCCATACATGCACAAGGCGAAATCGTCGCGCCCGTCCCCGTTGAAGTCCGCGATTTGGGCTTGGACCGACCGGGGCAATCCTTTCCGCAGGGACCTGGGCGGCCCGAACTGGTTTCCCTGGCGCTCCAAGAACATGAACTCGGCCTGGTAATATTCTGAAGGGATAAAACTTCCAATGCACGTTAGGTAAAGACCGCGATCGGTCTCAATCAAGTCGACCGGCACATTTCCAATCGGGATGGTTTGCAGGCGGTTCCCTTGAGCATCGAGGACGGACAGGGTCTTGGCATGGTCATCACCGACGAAGAGCCGATGCGATTTGGAGCTAATCTTAACGAGGGTCGTGGTGGGTGGATTCTGCGTATACCGAGCCACCGACGGTTGGAAGAGATTCAGGCCCAACTCAATGGGCGCGTGCGCAGCCTGAGGCAGCGGTTCATTGGGCGCCGTTTGCAGAATGTACTCTTCGATCTTGGGCCAAAGCTCCGCCGGGATCCGCGGAGCGTCCGGATAGATATGCCTGGCTTTCAAGAGCTCCCCCTCGGACGAACTGCTGTAGTCCGGCGCAAAAATGCCCAGCTCGACGCTCATCCGCGGCAAAATCTGCTCGCGCCAATTCTTCTTGGTGAGCATTGATGGTTCGGGAAACAAATGGCACATCGAACAAGCCCGCCGCGTCAACGCCTCTGGCGGCAGTTTGGTCAGTTCGGCTTGTTCATCCTCGTCCATCGTCGATACCGCGGCCTGCAATGGTTCCCAGCGAGCGGCCAGCAGGAGGCAAAGGATCAGCAGAAGGGCTCCACGACGACGGCCGGCGCGACGATGCGGACGCTGAACGGGCGATCCAAACGACCGCCGCTCTTCAAAGGGAAGAGCCATTGATGCCAACGGTAAGAGGATCCAAACCCTGCTTCAAGCGGAAATGCAGCCCGTCACCCGCTTCGTAACATCCCATCCCGTAGGGCGGAGGATCCCAATGACCAATAACAAATTAACCATGATTAAAAACTGAAAATCCGTTTATCCGAATAGGTGCAGGCCCAATTACCCTGGAGGAAACAGCCGGTAAGCACGGACGTCATACAGCGCAGCTTCCATATCTGTAAGTCGTTGATAGTCAAATATTCCCGAGTGGGACAAATTGGTTGCCAATTAGAACCTGCCGGTAGTGCCCACACGAATCCTCCGTGAATTAGGTTTGGCGGCGTCGGTTGCCGCCAAAAGCAATTGGGACAGTTGTGCCAAACTGGCTCATCTACCGGGCCACTTTATTCGTAATGCGCCAAATTAAGCCGTTCCCTTTAGCGACCCTCTATTGCCGCTCCCGCGCCAACCGACACCTACTCCTCCCTCTCTGCACCCGGGTTGATCCAGGCTTGCTCCAGGCTTCGTCCAGCCTTGTCCAGCCTTGTCCAGCCTTCCTTCATCCACCGTCGAACGAAGCCTAGTCAAAGCCTGGCTAAGCCAAAAGCAATCCAGGTGCAGACTGAAAACGCGGCATGCCTCATGCTTGAGGAATTCTGTGAAGGAGAAACTTCTGCGTTCTTCACGTCTGCGGTGAACGTGGAGCCGAATTGGGGAGCCGGTAACCCGCCCCAAGTTAGGCCGGATTGCCCAGGAGCCAACGGGCTGTAAGCACGAGCGTCATACAGGACGGTCTCAGTTTCTGTAAATCATTGGTATTCATGAATTTCCGAATGGCGCAAATTGGCCTCATTCTGGAATATTCGCCCCGAATTTGCCGCTTCCTGACCGCGACGCCTCCCTGAACTCTGCTGCCGTGATAGTTCAAACTTCGTCGTTCCTCGTAGCGGCCGAAGTAAGGAGGCCGACTTGTTCGTCTATCTTCTTTTCAAACACGGGACGGTAATCCAGCTCGAATCAGCCTTGCTCAGGAGGCTCTCTCCAATGGGACCTTGCAAATGAAGGGGTTAGCCATTTTGTCACAAATTGTAACGGTAACTATTCGGCAAACCACGAGGCCCTGGGAGGGTGAGGCTCCCGCCGAACCCTGACTTTCTGGTGCCTGACGTTGGAAATGGGTTCGGCAGGAGCCTCACCCTCCCGGGCTGCCTAGTTTGCCGAATATTGACTTGTAACGTTCCGGCCAGCGCCATTGAGCATGGGCTTGAAAGTTGATGGATGACGGTGGGTTTTTGATCGTGGTTTTTAATGGAAAGGGCGGCGCGTTCCTCGCGGATCCTGAAAAAACTCAAGTATAGACCCCCGCCCAGGCTTGCCAGGCGGGGGCATTCTCTTTTTCGTTTAGGTGTGAAACTGACGAAAAAAGAGATCTTTAGCCAGCATGACCTGGCCAACCCACTGTTACACCAATATCTGGAGCAAATCGATGCCGATCTTGCCGAGGCAGTCCGTCAGGGGGGCTGTTTAGGCTGCCTTGTCGGCAAACTACATAGCGCTAAGTACAAGCGCAAACCCCGCACCGGCACCAAGAAGATCCAGGAGACTGTTCGCCATAGTTTCTGTTGCGATCAGGATGGGTGTCGCAAACGCCACACACCGCCTTCGGTGCGTTTCTTGGGTCGCCGGGTTTACCATGCTGTGGTGGTCGTGCTGGTTTCAGCGGCTCACCACGGGATTACACCGGAACGGATGCGGGTTTTGCGAGAAGCGCTGGGCATCGACCGGCGCACGCTGGAGCGTTGGCGAGAATGGTGGTTGGAGACCTTCGTGCAGAGCTCCTTTTGGAAAGTAGCTCGAGCTCGGCTGATGCCCGTTATTTGCGAGAAGAGTCTGCCTTTATCCCTGGTCCAAGCCTTCGGAGTGGATGGCCCAAGCAGCCGTGGTCAATTGCTGGAGTTGCTCAGCCACGCGGCCATACTGGCCGGAAGCGGCCATTCTGGTCGGACCACGAGAAGGGGCTGAGCAGCAGTAGGATGGCTTGTGTTGAAGGGTGGAAAACGGATGCATGGCTGGCTTTTTGGCCCTCTTTTCGAGCCTTTATTGATGCGACAGAAGGTTGCGGGAGGAATATGGGCTCGGGTTTGCGGCCTGAAAAGAGGGCCATGTGCCTGTTTCGCCCTTGAAATTCAGTGTAATTAAGTGCCTGCGAGAGCTTTGCTATGGTCCGACCACCTTTGCGGAATCCGGTATCGGTGTCGGAATCGTTCATCATCGTCCATTCGATACCGATTCCGATTCCGATCCCGACGCCGACTTCAATCGGTTTTGTGCAACCGCCCCGACAAAACGATAAAGGCAGATCCCCGAGCATTAACAGAAGGCAACGATGGTAACGAAGAGACCGGTCAAAACCTTTCGTTTTCGTTGTCTTCTGTTGTCAAAATCTCAATGAAACAATTAGATGCGACCTCAGTGCTATTTTTCTTTCCGGCGGCGTTCGGGGTCGGTATCGGTATCGGAATCGTTCATCATCGTCCATTCGATTCCGATTCCGACGCCGACTTCACTCGGTTTTGTGCAACCGCCCCGACAAAACGATAAAGGCAGATCCCCGAGCATTAACAGAAGGCAACGATGGTAACGAAGAGACCGGTCAAAACCTTTCGTTTTCGTTGTCTTCTGTTGTCAAAATCTCAATGAAACAATTAGATGCGACCTCAGTGCTATTTTTCTTTGCGGCGGCGTTCGGGGTCGGTATCGGTGTCGGAATCGTTCATCATCGTCCATTCGATTCCGATTCCGACGCCGGGGATAAGGGCTGACCCCAAAGCTTCCCAACTCTGGCTGTCGGCGTTGCGTTTAGTTTTATTTTAATGCTTCATTCAGAAACGATGAAAGCCCTCAACTGTTCTGCATCGCGGAAAATTCCGCTTTCGATCGTCTCGGGAACACCCCGGCCAATCCTGGTGACGGTATGCTTTACTCTGATAATAAACCTTGCCTATGCGCCAGCGGCGCGAGGTCAATTCGACTGGACATTAACTAATCCAATATTATCCCAAGCCGCTTACGGGAACGGCACCTACGTTCTCATTGAGCCAACCGATTGGATCGAGACTTCGCATGACTTGACGAGTTGGCGGCGGCATCATGTCGGAGTTTATTTTAATTCTGTGGCTTTCGGGAATGGAGCCTTTATTGCTTTAGGTCGCAATAATTTGGAGAGCGATCTCATCTTCCGTTCGACAAATGGAGTGGATTGGGTGAAACAACAGCGTCCCGATGGACGCTCTCTCGGGCAAGTGCGCTTTCTGAACGACCGATTTGTCGCGGTCGGCGGATATTCCGATCGCTTCATTGGGGTCTTTGGAATGATTCTCACGTCCTTCGATGGGATTTCCTGGACCGTTCAATATCGGAGCGAATGCGTGAACACGTTCTGCAAACCGCCAGCCTTGCTTGGAGTCGCTTTTGGGAACGACACTTACGTAGCCGTTGGGGACGCGGGATTGCTTGAATCGGTCGATACACGGTCGTGGCAGGAAACGTTCCGCACACCAATTGGTATTTCCGACGTCACGTTTGGAAACGGCATATATTCGTCGCCGTTGGGGCCGGCGGCACGTGCACTTTAGAGCCCAATGGGAGTTGGAGTTCCTCCACGAACACAATCTCTGCCCACCAGATCGCCTTTGGCAAAGGTCTTTTTGTCGCGCAAGGAGGAAATATCGAGGGCGGCCGCATTTATTCCTCTGTGGACGGTATCTCTTGGACGGTTCGAATGCCGGAAACCCCAGCGCCGCTGAGCTCTATCGATTTTGTGAACGACGGATTTCTCGCGGTCGGATGGGGCGGAACCATCGTGAGTTCGTCGGACGGCATTCACTGGTCCGTACTTCAATCCCACTACATCCCGTCGTTTTCGGGTCTCGCTTATGGCAATGGCACTTTTGTCGCGCCCAACTATTGGCCCCAAACCCGCGGAAGCATGTTGGTGCCGATCCCGCGCGGCCATTCTGGTCGGACCACGAGAAGGGGCTGAGCAGCAGTAGGATGGCTTGTGGTGAAGGGTGGAAAACGGATGCATGGCTCGCTTTTTGGCCCTCTTTTCGAGCCTTTATTGATGCGACAGAAGGTTGCGGGAGGAAGATGGGCTCGGGTTTGCGGCCTGCAAAGAGGGCCCTGTGCCTGTATCGCCCTTGAAATTCAGTGTAATTAAGTGCCTGCGAGAGCTTTGCTATGGTCCGACCAGCTTTGCGGAATCGTTCATCATCGTCCTTTCAAACAGATCCCCGAGCGTTAACAGAAGGCAACGATGGTAACGAAGAGACCGGTCAAAACATTTCGTTTTCGTTGTCTTCTGTTGTCAAAATCTCAATGAAACAATTAGATGCGACCTCAGTGCTATTTTTCTTTCCGGCGGCGTTCGGGGTCGGTATCGGTATCGGAATCGTTCATCATCGTCCATTCGATTCGGATTCCGACGCCGGGGATAAGGGCTGACCCCAAAGCTTCCCAACTCTGGCTGTCGGCGTTGCGTTTAGTTTTATTTTAATGCTCCATTCGCCATTCTGGTCGGACCACGAGAAGGGGCTGAGCAGCAGCAGGATGGCTTGCGTTGAATGGTAGAAAACGGATGCATGGCTCGCTTTTTGGCCCTCTTTTCGAGCCTTTATTGATGCGACAGAAGGTTGCGGGAGGAAGATGGGCTCGTTTTGCGGCCTGAAAAGAAGGCCACTGTGCCTGTTTCGCCCTTGAAATTCAGTGTAATTAAGTGCCTGCGAGAGCTTTGCTATGGTCCGACCAGCTTTGCGGGGTTTCGTTGGCTTGGCCATGGCTCGCATTCGCGACAAGGAACTCTTTCGGGAGGAATACGACAGTTTTGAAGCCTATTGCCTTCAGAAATGGGAGCATAAACGGAGCTACGTAAGCCGAATCATCTCTGCCGCTCAAGTGTTTAGGTATTTGTTGACTAATAGTCAACAACGCCAGCCCGAGTGTGAGACACTTGAAAACTGGAGAACCTGCACCGCCAGATCCAGGCGCTCTTTGCGGGGGCGAAGGCCGAGGCGTGGTAAGAAATCACGACCGCGAATGGACGCCAATTGACGCGAATAGAAGGAAGAGCATTTGATCTGCAGTCATCGGCTTAAGGTCTGGCAAATCAGATTCTCACTGCCACAGCCCGGTGAATTCAGCTCCATAAGCGTTTATTCGCGTGCATTCGCGTTCATTGGCGGTTCCAGCACACCTTCGCCGAGGAACAGGGAGGGAGGGCGTCTCTGGATTTTCGGTAATAACCGGATGAAGCGCACACTGCGGAACAGACGCTCGAGCGTCCTTAAAACCTTTAGCGAACTTTGGCGTAAACTAATTTGCAACTGGATAAGCGGAGTTTACGCCAAAGATCGCGCTAAAGTTTCTTCCTGTTTTGGGTGCTGGCAGAGACATCGCGCTCGCGCGCCAAATCGGAAAGGAATTGTTCGAGTTTCTTTTCGCTGGAGAGTTCGCGGGGGATGAGGCGCAGGGCGCCGATGTAACGGTGAAGCCAGACGCGAAAAGCCTTTTCGGTGGCCAGAGCTTTGTGTTGGCGCCGCAAAACAAGGCGCATTTGGTTGAGGGCCTGTGAGCTTGTCATAAAATCTGGCAACAGAGTATCATGGGGGGCTAGACGAAGGCTGTCCAACCCTCTGACAAAAATGGGCGAGCCAAACCCCCAAAATCCCCAGTTGCTTCTGGCAGCCTCCAAGCTTATATTCAGTGCTGCTTGGTAATGAACGGTTTATACCAATGACGACGGCCAGAAACTCGCCTTCACTATACGACTGGCCGTTGCATAAACACTGTTAGCGCAACAATCCACACGTACGCACAGAATGAACAGCTTTATGTATGAGTGGCTTGAACAGGAACTGAGAGAAATACGCTGGCGTCGCTTCCACCTGGTGGACGGGCATGCTTCCGACGAGCTACGCGTCGCGATCGAAGACTGTCAAATGCCTGTCTCCCCTTCGTACAAGCAGTTCGCGCTGCGATTCGGCAATGCGAAGCTCTACCAAGGGCTGGGAATGGGCTACTGGAGAATCGGTATCTTCGCCGCACCTCGTGAAGTCAAAAGCAAGAAGATCGGGGAGAGTCTCCTGTGGGTTGGGATGTATGGGGAGGTCAATGTTTATTTCAGAGTGGACGATCTTGTTGCAGGTCACGAATCACCCGTCTACCAGGGCGGCCGAAACGGGTTTCGTCGGGCTGGGGATGCGTTCGATTCGTGGCTTCAGCTTTGCGCCGAGCGAACACGGGAGAAGTTCAAAAAGTCTGAGTGGGAGAAGATACTGCGTGGCCCCGACCCATTTACTCAGGAGGAGCGGAGCATCGTTGAAGCTCGTCGCCTGTTTCGATGGCGCGTTGTGGGTTTCAGTGATGGCGGCAATGTCAGATTCGAGGTAACGAACGGCTCACGCATTAGGCTGCCCTACTTGTCAGTCGGTATCCGGGCAAAGGACGGTAGTCTCGATGGCGGCGTGTGGTTGCCTGTGGCAACGATTGCCCCGGGCCAAACCGCCATCGTCGAGAAAGACGCTTACAAGGACCTCTTGGAGCCTTCGAACGTGGAGGTTTATTCTAAGCCCGATCCCGATCCGGAGGAGCGTGAGCAGTACTGGGAGTTCCGCAAATAAGGCGCTAACCAGACGGTGAAGGCGAACTGCGGGGCCGGGTTCCCCCTAGATGTCGGAGGAAAACTCGGTAGCGCCGGATGCGATGAAACTGGCCTTTCCAGCGGCAGTCGCTTACCTTTCTGTTGGGCGTTTGAGCTGCGACCGCCGCAGCAACTGGGTCAATGAAGCGTGAATACCATGAGGCCTACGAGCTCCGCCGCTACATTTGGAGAAACTACAATCATGCGCTGACCGAGCGCGAGCACGCGGTGCACCAGGCCGCGCTTCTGGAGCGCAAAGCGAGGCATGCGCGCAGTGACTCTGTCGCAGCGCGCTTACGAGAGATGCCAGGTTATTTCTTTGATGCGGACGTTGCTGCGGTTGCTGAAAGCGGCCTGAGCGTTTTCGAGCAGCAGTGCTGCGACCGTATGCTCCACGAGCACAGCAGGCAGATCTACATTAACCGCTGCGAGCGCTGCAATCGCATTGTCGCTTCTCCAGTCGCGTGTGCTTGTGTCTGGTGTGGGCACCACTGGTATGAGCGTCGAGCGGAGACAGTTGGCCGGGCAGCGTCGACAATTTATCCTAAGCCACGATGAACGAATCGCCCAACCAGGCAGTGGAGCGAATAGCGGCGGGCGGACGCTTTTCGCGGTTGCCAAAACCGTGGGCCGCCGCTATCGCTCACTTTTACCGTTAGGCATCGACACGCGTATGGTTCAGGCCGACAAAGATTCTGCTGTTGCCCTGGCTGTGGCATTTCTAAGGAAGAGCGCCACCAAGAGCCGGTTTTTGCCGACGGTCAGAAGGGTTGTCGAGACAGACGCATGTTGGATTTGTGATTTTTACCATCCTCGCTGGCATGTCTTGAGACGCAGAAGAGAGCCGTTTGGCTCGCGCATCGCAGTCGATAAGAAGACAGGAAAGACGGAGCACTATGCAGCTTTGAGAGATGAAAAAGATGCCTAACCAATGCATCGAACTTTGCAGGGGCACAGCGCAACGCCAATCACCGCGGGCGCGGTGTCGATGATGCGGAACATTAGACGGAATTACGCGCGCCAAAAGCAACACATCCTTTTATCCAAATGATTTAATTTCGTGACTGGCGTGCTGTCATTTCACGTCAAACCTGCCGTATGAGAACTCCCCTTTTTTGCGCGCTGGTTGTTGTCGCGCACCTTTCTTTGGCGACTTTCACAGCCTCTGCTCATCCCGGTTCTGGCATCGTCGTGGATCAACAAGGCAACGTGTATTTCAGCCACATCGGGCGCGGGATAGGGAAAATCGACCCGCAAGGCGAGGTGACCTACGTAGGTCACGCGGGCGGCGGACACTGGATGTGCCTGGACGCGGAGGGAAGTTTCTCGCACACACAGCCCAAACACTTTGAGCGGATTACGCCGGACGGCGAAAAGCCTGCGCTGATTTACGCAGATGGCGGTTCGCCCATTGCCGTTCTTCGCGACGGGATGCTTTATTACGCTAGCAATGACGAGAAGCTGACGCCAGGTGCCCTGCAAGTCACGCGCCAGTCGCCCGGTGGAGAGATATCCATCTTTCCCCTCAACGGGAGAAAGGCTACAGAGAACGCAGGCATCACGGGGTTGGCGTCCGGCCCCGATGGAGCCCTCTACATCGCGCAGCCCGATGCCGTCTTAAAGCTTAAGATGGACGGCACGTTCACCACGCTCGCCCATGCCTTCGACTTGAAAGACTGCGACATAGAGTTTCCCGACCACAATCCGCGAAGCCTGCTTCCTTCGTTGAGAGGGCTCGCTGTCGATTCGGACGGAACTGTTTTCGCGGCGGCGGTGGGTTGTCGCGCCGTCATGAAAATTACGTCCGCAGGCGAGGTCTCGACGGTCTTGAAAGCCGAGAAACCTTGGTCGCCGACGGGCGTAGCTGTGCTGCACGGTGAGGTTTACGTCCTAGAGTATACGAACGCGAATGGAAATTTGAGCGAGGGCTGGCGTCCGCGGCTCCGAAAGATAACACACGATGGAAAGGTAACGACTCTGTTCATCGCCGCACCGGCACCATAGAGTCGAGCCTGACCACTCCCCTAACAAATCAGCGGAACGAACAACCGCTGGTCGCCTTGCTTTTATGACTTCCTGGGATATTGGGATCACTGGTAACGTAGCTGCCGCTCGAACGGCGGCTGTCGTTCGCTTCCGTCGTTAGCCAAAGAAACTCAGCTTGCCTGCAATTCCAATGAGATTAAACATCACATGTCTCCTCGCGACCCTCATGGGCGCCTTTCTCCTGGCGGGATGTTGCACTTCCCAGCATTCCAAGGTATGGGAGTACAAGGTTGTGGAGCTTGGAACGGCCAACGCCTCGGTCTCTGCCGAGCAGACGACAGCTCTTCTAAACGACCAAGCAAAGCAGGGCTGGACCTTCATCCAGACCGACGCTGGTCGGTTCTATTTCAAGCGAGCGAGCAGGTGAAATTGGAATCGGCTAACGAACCAGCGGAACGAACTGCCGCTGGTCAACTTGCTTTTATGGCTTCCTGGTATATGGATACGTGTGGCGTTGACGCTGCTGTAGGGACGGCGGCTGTCGTTCGCTTTCGTCGTTAGCCATTTCAAGTGCATGCACGAGAGCCGTCCTACTCAAACAAAGGAAGAAAAGCAGCTTTGGGCCAAGCTTATGGACGCGTGGGACGAAGGCCAGGCCGCCACTCGCTTTGAGATTGCGAAACAGTACACCGGGAAATATCCAAAGAGCGTCTGGGGCTGGGTCGCACTCGCTGACATCCTCGTTCACTTGGCTCAATACAAAGCCGCCCAGCGTGCCCTCTCCCACGCTGAAAAGTTGGCCGCTCCCCAGGATCGAGGGCATATCTGCGTTCAATGGGGGCATTTGTTCAACGAGAGTTGCGATCTGCGAAAAGCGGAGGGCTGGTACCGCCGAGCTATCGAAGACAAAGCGACGACCTCAAGGTTGGTATTTCTCGGAGCGGTGCTTGCCAAACAGGGGTGCTTCGCCGATGCCAAGCGATGCCACCAGCGAGCTGCACGCTTGGCAACAAGCCCACCAGACGAGGCTTACTTTAATCTTGGCTTGATATTCCGTGCTCAGCGTCGCTATTCCGAGGCCCTGCGGTGCTTTGACAGAGCGATCGCAATTGACCCGAAGTACAACTGGGCAGCAGAAGCTCGCAATGATGTGCAGAGAGCTATCAAACTGAAACGGAATGGCTAACCACCGGACTGCACTGAACGCCGCGAGGCTGGTTCGTAGAGGATATGTTGCTCACCGGCGCGGCGTCAGTGAGCCGGACTGTTAAGCCGGGATGCCTACGCTACCTCCATTCGCGATGACCCCAGAAGCCGCCGAATACGTTCGTTGTCGACTACGTCTGCCAGCCGCGGGGGAGGAGCTTGCACGTATCACCGGCTTTCCAGCACATTGGGATCCTAAGCTTAGAATTCCACGTGGACAAGTTGTCGCGGCCGCTTCTATAGTGTCACCTAAATACTAGTGACTCCAGCGTAACTGGACTGGCCACAGTTAGGCCGCAAATGTAATCACACTGGCTCACCTTCGGGTGGGCCTTTCTGCGTTCGCGAGTGGACCCGATAAGCTCATGGAGCGGCGTAACCGTCGCACAGGAAGGACAGAGAAAGCGCGGATCTGGGAAGTGACGGACAGAACGGTCAGGACCTGGATTGGGGAGGCGGTTGCCGCCGCTGCTGCTGACGGTGTGACGTTCTCTGTTCCGGTCACACCACATACGTTCCGCCATTCCTATGCGATGCACATGCTGTATGCCGGTATACCGCTGAAAGTTCTGCAAAGCCTGATGGGACATAAGTCCATCAGTTCAACGGAAGTCTACACGAAGGTTTTTGCGCTGGATGTGGCTGCCCGGCACCGGGTGCAGTTTGCGATGCCGGAGTCTGATGCGGTTGCGATGCTGAAACAATTATCCTGAGAATAAATGCCTTGGCCTTTATATGGAAATGTGGAACTGAGTGGATATGCTGTTTTTGTCTGTTAAACAGAGAAGCTGGCTGTTATCCACTGAGAAGCGAACGAAACAGTCGGGAAAATCTCCCATTATCGTAGAGATCCGCATTATTAATCTCAGGAGCCTGTGTAGCGTTTATAGGAAGTAGTGTTCTGTCATGATGCCTGCAAGCGGTAACGAAAACGATTTGAATATGCCTTCAGGAACAATAGAAATCTTCGTGCGGTGTTACGTTGAAGTGGAGCGGATTATGTCAGCAATGGACAGAACAACCTAATGAACACAGAACCATGATGTGGTCTGTCCTTTTACAGCCAGTAGTGCTCGCCGCAGTCGAGCGACAGGGCGAAGCCCTCGGCTGGTTGCCCTCGCCGCTGGGCTGGCGGCCGTCTATGGCCCTGCAAACGCGCCAGAAACGCCGTCGAAGCCGTGTGCGAGACACCGCGGCCGGCCGCCGGCGTTGTGGATACCTCGCGGAAAACTTGGCCCTCACTGACAGATGAGGGGCGGACGTTGACACTTGAGGGGCCGACTCACCCGGCGCGGCGTTGACAGATGAGGGGCAGGCTCGATTTCGGCCGGCGACGTGGAGCTGGCCAGCCTCGCAAATCGGCGAAAACGCCTGATTTTACGCGAGTTTCCCACAGATGATGTGGACAAGCCTGGGGATAAGTGCCCTGCGGTATTGACACTTGAGGGGCGCGACTACTGACAGATGAGGGGCGCGATCCTTGACACTTGAGGGGCAGAGTGCTGACAGATGAGGGGCGCACCTATTGACATTTGAGGGGCTGTCCACAGGCAGAAAATCCAGCATTTGCAAGGGTTTCCGCCCGTTTTTCGGCCACCGCTAACCTGTCTTTTAACCTGCTTTTAAACCAATATTTATAAACCTTGTTTTTAACCAGGGCTGCGCCCTGTGCGCGTGACCGCGCACGCCGAAGGGGGGTGCCCCCCCTTCTCGAACCCTCCCGGTCGAGTGAGCGAGGAAGCACCAGGGAACAGCACTTATATATTCTGCTTACACACGATGCCTGAAAAAACTTCCCTTGGGGTTATCCACTTATCCACGGGGATATTTTTATAATTATTTTTTTTATAGTTTTTAGATCTTCTTTTTTAGAGCGCCTTGTAGGCCTTTATCCATGCTGGTTCTAGAGAAGGTGTTGTGACAAATTGCCCTTTCAGTGTGACAAATCACCCTCAAATGACAGTCCTGTCTGTGACAAATTGCCCTTAACCCTGTGACAAATTGCCCTCAGAAGAAGCTGTTTTTTCACAAAGTTATCCCTGCTTATTGACTCTTTTTTATTTAGTGTGACAATCTAAAAACTTGTCACACTTCACATGGATCTGTCATGGCGGAAACAGCGGTTATCAATCACAAGAAACGTAAAAATAGCCCGCGAATCGTCCAGTCAAACGACCTCACTGAGGCGGCATATAGTCTCTCCCGGGATCAAAAACGTATGCTGTATCTGTTCGTTGACCAGATCAGAAAATCTGATGGCACCCTACAGGAACATGACGGTATCTGCGAGATCCATGTTGCTAAATATGCTGAAATATTCGGATTGACCTCTGCGGAAGCCAGTAAGGATATACGGCAGGCATTGAAGAGTTTCGCGGGGAAGGAAGTGGTTTTTTATCGCCCTGAAGAGGATGCCGGCGATGAAAAAGGCTATGAATCTTTTCCTTGGTTTATCAAACGTGCGCACAGTCCATCCAGAGGGCTTTACAGTGTACATATCAACCCATATCTCATTCCCTTCTTTATCGGGTTACAGAACCGGTTTACGCAGTTTCGGCTTAGTGAAACAAAAGAAATCACCAATCCGTATGCCATGCGTTTATACGAATCCCTGTGTCAGTATCGTAAGCCGGATGGCTCAGGCATCGTCTCTCTGAAAATCGACTGGATCATAGAGCGTTACCAGCTGCCTCAAAGTTACCAGCGTATGCCTGACTTCCGCCGCCGCTTCCTGCAGGTCTGTGTTAATGAGATCAACAGCAGAACTCCAATGCGCCTCTCATACATTGAGAAAAAGAAAGGCCGCCAGACGACTCATATCGTATTTTCCTTCCGCGATATCACTTCCATGACGACAGGATAGTCTGAGGGTTATCTGTCACAGATTTGAGGGTGGTTCGTCACATTTGTTCTGACCTACTGAGGGTAATTTGTCACAGTTTTGCTGTTTCCTTCAGCCTGCATGGATTTTCTCATACTTTTTGAACTGTAATTTTTAAGGAAGCCAAATTTGAGGGCAGTTTGTCACAGTTGATTTCCTTCTCTTTCCCTTCGTCATGTGACTTGATATCGGGGGTTAGTTCGTCATCATTGATGAGGGTTGATTATCACAGTTTATTACTCTGAATTGGCTATCCGCGTGTGTACCTCTACCTGGAGTTTTTCCCACGGTGGATATTTCTTCTTGCGCTGAGCGTAAGAGCTATCTGACAGAACAGTTCTTCTTTGCTTCCTCGCCAGTTCGCTCGCTATGCTCGGTTACACGGCTGCGGCGAGCGCTAGTGATAATAAGTGACTGAGGTATGTGCTCTTCTTATCTCCTTTTGTAGTGTTGCTCTTATTTTAAACAACTTTGCGGTTTTTTGATGACTTTGCGATTTTGTTGTTGCTTTGCAGTAAATTGCAAGATTTAATAAAAAAACGCAAAGCAATGATTAAAGGATGTTCAGAATGAAACTCATGGAAACACTTAACCAGTGCATAAACGCTGGTCATGAAATGACGAAGGCTATCGCCATTGCACAGTTTAATGATGACAGCCCGGAAGCGAGGAAAATAACCCGGCGCTGGAGAATAGGTGAAGCAGCGGATTTAGTTGGGGTTTCTTCTCAGGCTATCAGAGATGCCGAGAAAGCAGGGCGACTACCGCACCCGGATATGGAAATTCGAGGACGGGTTGAGCAACGTGTTGGTTATACAATTGAACAAATTAATCATATGCGTGATGTGTTTGGTACGCGATTGCGACGTGCTGAAGACGTATTTCCACCGGTGATCGGGGTTGCTGCCCATAAAGGAGGCGTTTACAAAACCTCAGTTTCTGTTCATCTTGCTCAGGATCTGGCTCTGAAGGGGCTACGTGTTTTGCTCGTGGAAGGTAACGACCCCCAGGGAACAGCCTCAATGTATCACGGATGGGTACCAGATCTTCATATTCATGCAGAAGACACTCTCCTGCCTTTCTATCTTGGGGAAAAGGACGATGTCACTTATGCAATAAAGCCCACTTGCTGGCCGGGGCTTGACATTATTCCTTCCTGTCTGGCTCTGCACCGTATTGAAACTGAGTTAATGGGCAAATTTGATGAAGGTAAACTGCCCACCGATCCACACCTGATGCTCCGACTGGCCATTGAAACTGTTGCTCATGACTATGATGTCATAGTTATTGACAGCGCGCCTAACCTGGGTATCGGCACGATTAATGTCGTATGTGCTGCTGATGTGCTGATTGTTCCCACGCCTGCTGAGTTGTTTGACTACACCTCCGCACTGCAGTTTTTCGATATGCTTCGTGATCTGCTCAAGAACGTTGATCTTAAAGGGTTCGAGCCTGATGTACGTATTTTGCTTACCAAATACAGCAATAGTAATGGCTCTCAGTCCCCGTGGATGGAGGAGCAAATTCGGGATGCCTGGGGAAGCATGGTTCTAAAAAATGTTGTACGTGAAACGGATGAAGTTGGTAAAGGTCAGATCCGGATGAGAACTGTTTTTGAACAGGCCATTGATCAACGCTCTTCAACTGGTGCCTGGAGAAATGCTCTTTCTATTTGGGAACCTGTCTGCAATGAAATTTTCGATCGTCTGATTAAACCACGCTGGGAGATTAGATAATGAAGCGTGCGCCTGTTATTCCAAAACATACGCTCAATACTCAACCGGTTGAAGATACTTCGTTATCGACACCAGCTGCCCCGATGGTGGATTCGTTAATTGCGCGCGTAGGAGTAATGGCTCGCGGTAATGCCATTACTTTGCCTGTATGTGGTCGGGATGTGAAGTTTACTCTTGAAGTGCTCCGGGGTGATAGTGTTGAGAAGACCTCTCGGGTATGGTCAGGTAATGAACGTGACCAGGAGCTGCTTACTGAGGACGCACTGGATGATCTCATCCCTTCTTTTCTACTGACTGGTCAACAGACACCGGCGTTCGGTCGAAGAGTATCTGGTGTCATAGAAATTGCCGATGGGAGTCGCCGTCGTAAAGCTGCTGCACTTACCGAAAGTGATTATCGTGTTCTGGTTGGCGAGCTGGATGATGAGCAGATGGCTGCATTATCCAGATTGGGTAACGATTATCGCCCAACAAGTGCTTATGAACGTGGTCAGCGTTATGCAAGCCGATTGCAGAATGAATTTGCTGGAAATATTTCTGCGCTGGCTGATGCGGAAAATATTTCACGTAAGATTATTACCCGCTGTATCAACACCGCCAAATTGCCTAAATCAGTTGTTGCTCTTTTTTCTCACCCCGGTGAACTATCTGCCCGGTCAGGTGATGCACTTCAAAAAGCCTTTACAGATAAAGAGGAATTACTTAAGCAGCAGGCATCTAACCTTCATGAGCAGAAAAAAGCTGGGGTGATATTTGAAGCTGAAGAAGTTATCACTCTTTTAACTTCTGTGCTTAAAACGTCATCTGCATCAAGAACTAGTTTAAGCTCACGACATCAGTTTGCTCCTGGAGCGACAGTATTGTATAAGGGCGATAAAATGGTGCTTAACCTGGACAGGTCTCGTGTTCCAACTGAGTGTATAGAGAAAATTGAGGCCATTCTTAAGGAACTTGAAAAGCCAGCACCCTGATGCGACCACGTTTTAGTCTACGTTTATCTGTCTTTACTTAATGTCCTTTGTTACAGGCCAGAAAGCATAACTGGCCTGAATATTCTCTCTCGGCCGCCGCCGCCTTTTCCTCAATCGCTCTTCGTTCGTCTGGAAGGCAGTACACCTTGATAGGTGGGCTGCCCTTCCTGGTTGGCTTGGTTTCATCAGCCATCCGCTTGCCCTCATCTGTTACGCCGGCGGTAGCCGGCCAGCCTCGCAGAGCAGGATTCCCGTTGAGCACCGCCAGGTGCGAATAAGGGACAGTGAAGAAGGAACACCCGCTCGCGGGTGGGCCTACTTCACCTATCCTGCCCGGCTGACGCCGTTGGATACACCAAGGAAAGTCTACACGAACCCTTTGGCAAAATCCTGTATATCGTGCGAAAAAGGATGGATATACCGAAAAAATCGCTATAATGACCCCGAAGCAGGGTTATGCAGCGGAAAAGATCCGTCGACCTGCAGCTCACGGTAACTGATGCCGTATTTGCAGTACCAGCGTACGGCCCACAGAATGATGTCACGCTGAAAATGCCGGCCTTTGAATGGGTTCATGTGCAGCTCCATCAGCAAAAGGGGATGATAAGTTTATCACCACCGACTATTTGCAACAGTGCCGTTGATCGTGCTATGATCGACTGATGTCATCAGCGGTGGAGTGCAATGTCGTGCAATACGAATGGCGAAAAGCCGAGCTCATCGGTCAGCTTCTCAACCTTGGGGTTACCCCCGGCGGTGTGCTGCTGGTCCACAGCTCCTTCCGTAGCGTCCGGCCCCTCGAAGATGGGCCACTTGGACTGATCGAGGCCCTGCGTGCTGCGCTGGGTCCGGGAGGGACGCTCGTCATGCCCTCGTGGTCAGGTCTGGACGACGAGCCGTTCGATCCTGCCACGTCGCCCGTTACACCGGACCTTGGAGTTGTCTCTGACACATTCTGGCGCCTGCCAAATGTAAAGCGCAGCGCCCATCCATTTGCCTTTGCGGCAGCGGGGCCACAGGCAGAGCAGATCATCTCTGATCCATTGCCCCTGCCACCTCACTCGCCTGCAAGCCCGGTCGCCCGTGTCCATGAACTCGATGGGCAGGTACTTCTCCTCGGCGTGGGACACGATGCCAACACGACGCTGCATCTTGCCGAGTTGATGGCAAAGGTTCCCTATGGGGTGCCGAGACACTGCACCATTCTTCAGGATGGCAAGTTGGTACGCGTCGATTATCTCGAGAATGACCACTGCTGTGAGCGCTTTGCCTTGGCGGACAGGTGGCTCAAGGAGAAGAGCCTTCAGAAGGAAGGTCCAGTCGGTCATGCCTTTGCTCGGTTGATCCGCTCCCGCGACATTGTGGCGACAGCCCTGGGTCAACTGGGCCGAGATCCGTTGATCTTCCTGCATCCGCCAGAGGCGGGATGCGAAGAATGCGATGCCGCTCGCCAGTGGCTGAGCTCATGAGCGGAGAACGAGATGACGTTGGAGGGGCAAGGTCGCGCTGATTGCTGGGGCAACACGTGGAGCGGATCGGGGATTGTCTTTCTTCAGCTCGCTGATGATATGCTGACGCTCAATGCCGTTTGGCCTCCGACTAACGAAAATCCCGCATTTGGACGGCTGATCCGATTGGCACGGCGGACGGCGAATGGCGGAGCAGACGCTCGTCCGGGGGCAATGAGATATGAAAAAGCCTGAACTCACCGCGACGTCCCGAAGGCGTGGCGCGGCTTCCCCGTGCCGGAGCAATCGCCCTGGGTGGGTTACACGACGCCCCTCTATGGCCCGTACTGACGGACACACCGAAGCCCCGGCGGCAACCCTCAGCGGATGCCCCGGGGCTTCACGTTTTCCCAGGTCAGAAGCGGTTTTCGGGAGTAGTGCCCCAACTGGGGTAACCTTTGAGTTCTCTCAGTTGGGGGCGTAGGGTCGCCGACATGACACAAGGGGTTGTGACCGGGGTGGACACGTACGCGGGTGCTTACGACCGTCAGTCGCGCGAGCGCGAGAATTCGAGCGCAGCAAGCCCAGCGACACAGCGTAGCGCCAACGAAGACAAGGCGGCCGACCTTCAGCGCGAAGTCGAGCGCGACGGGGGCCGGTTCAGGTTCGTCGGGCATTTCAGCGAAGCGCCGGGCACGTCGGCGTTCGGGACGGCGGAGCGCCCGGAGTTCGAACGCATCCTGAACGAATGCCGCGCCGGGCGGCTCAACATGATCATTGTCTATGACGTGTCGCGCTTCTCGCGCCTGAAGGTCATGGACGCGATTCCGATTGTCTCGGAATTGCTCGCCCTGGGCGTGACGATTGTTTCCACTCAGGAAGGCGTCTTCCGGCAGGGAAACGTCATGGACCTGATTCACCTGATTATGCGGCTCGACGCGTCGCACAAAGAATCTTCGCTGAAGTCGGCGAAGATTCTCGACACGAAGAACCTTCAGCGCGAATTGGGCGGGTACGTCGGCGGGAAGGCGCCTTACGGCTTCGAGCTTGTTTCGGAGACGAAGGAGATCACGCGCAACGGCCGAATGGTCAATGTCGTCATCAACAAGCTTGCGCACTCGACCACTCCCCTTACCGGACCCTTCGAGTTCGAGCCCGACGTAATCCGGTGGTGGTGGCGTGAGATCAAGACGCACAAACACCTTCCCTTCAAGCCGGGCAGTCAAGCCGCCATTCACCCGGGCAGCATCACGGGGCTTTGTAAGCGCATGGACGCTGACGCCGTGCCGACCCGGGGCGAGACGATTGGGAAGAAGACCGCTTCAAGCGCCTGGGACCCGGCAACCGTTATGCGAATCCTTCGGGACCCGCGTATTGCGGGCTTCGCCGCTGAGGTGATCTACAAGAAGAAGCCGGACGGCACGCCGACCACGAAGATTGAGGGTTACCGCATTCAGCGCGACCCGATCACGCTCCGGCCGGTCGAGCTTGATTGCGGACCGATCATCGAGCCCGCTGAGTGGTATGAGCTTCAGGCGTGGTTGGACGGCAGGGGGCGCGGCAAGGGGCTTTCCCGGGGGCAAGCCATTCTGTCCGCCATGGACAAGCTGTACTGCGAGTGTGGCGCCGTCATGACTTCGAAGCGCGGGGAAGAATCGATCAAGGACTCTTACCGCTGCCGTCGCCGGAAGGTGGTCGACCCGTCCGCACCTGGGCAGCACGAAGGCACGTGCAACGTCAGCATGGCGGCACTCGACAAGTTCGTTGCGGAACGCATCTTCAACAAGATCAGGCACGCCGAAGGCGACGAAGAGACGTTGGCGCTTCTGTGGGAAGCCGCCCGACGCTTCGGCAAGCTCACTGAGGCGCCTGAGAAGAGCGGCGAACGGGCGAACCTTGTTGCGGAGCGCGCCGACGCCCTGAACGCCCTTGAAGAGCTGTACGAAGACCGCGCGGCAGGCGCGTACGACGGACCCGTTGGCAGGAAGCACTTCCGGAAGCAACAGGCAGCGCTGACGCTCCGGCAGCAAGGGGCGGAAGAGCGGCTTGCCGAACTTGAAGCCGCCGAAGCCCCGAAGCTTCCCCTTGACCAATGGTTCCCCGAAGACGCCGACGCTGACCCGACCGGCCCTAAGTCGTGGTGGGGGCGCGCGTCAGTAGACGACAAGCGCGTGTTCGTCGGGCTCTTCGTAGACAAGATCGTTGTCACGAAGTCGACTACGGGCAGGGGGCAGGGAACGCCCATCGAGAAGCGCGCTTCGATCACGTGGGCGAAGCCGCCGACCGACGACGACGAAGACGACGCCCAGGACGGCACGGAAGACGTAGCGGCGTAGCGAGACACCCGGGAAGCCTGTTAGGCGCTGAGACGGGCGCACAGCGGGCTTCCTGGGGCAGCGGGAAGGGTCGGCCGGTCCCCCGGTCGGCCCATTTCTCTTGTCTCGGTTTAGTTAGTTAGCCTAAGTAACAGTGACTCCGTCACCACAGCACAGCGGGGCGAGCCGTTGACCTGGGGGAAGTGATGCTGTGACGGAATGACTCGAAACACACATTCCTAATGACTTCTCATTGGGTAATCCAGACTTCACGCCACTTCATCACAGCGTCACCCGGGCGCCCTTCGCTGTGACCCCGAATCAGGTTGCCGACAACCTTCATATAGGTAGAGGGGTTTACGCGCCACGCATCAAGCACCGCTAAGGAACGGCGTCGAGCGCTACCCACTCAGGCCGGTCACTCCCCTGATCTCTCCCAGGGTTGAGCGACCGGCGTTGCCTCCCTAGCTCAGTTCGGTTAGAGCGCCTGTTTCGTAATCAGGGGGTCGGCGGTTCGAATCCGTCGGGGGGCTCAATGAGCGGATACACAATCGCTTGGCTCGCATGGCTTGCCGCGTTCGGCGTCATTGAGGGTCGAGCGCTCTTCAATAAGAAGCCGGGCGACACGCTGAGCGAACACGTCTGGTCATGGTTCGCCACGCAAAGCGGCAGTACAGGCAAGCCTTCGGGTTGGGTGCGTGCTCGACGCTTTGCGCTACTGGCCTTCATGGGTTGGCTCACTGCCCACTTCATGACGGGCGGTCGCTTCTAGCGCTGCCGCGCCCAGCCTACTCACGTGAGTAGGTAGGGGGGTGTCGACGGATAGGGGGGTGTCCCCGGAAGGGGGGGGGGGGTGCCCTATGCGTACCCGGTGTCTCGACTGTAGGGACTGGGCTACTCATGGTGGGCGCTGTGCTCAGCACCACGCCACCTATCAGGCACAGCGCAGTGTGAAGAGCCATGCGAAGCGGCGTGCTGCTATCGCCCGTGGGAACAACGCTGCGGCGAAGATGCGTCGTGCTATCCGTAAGGCAGTGGGCGCGCACTGTGCTACCTGCCTGGGTTGGTACCACTAGAAAGCTTCTCGAGCGGATCGATCCTGCAGGAATTCCCGGGCATAACTGTTCCACTTGTATCGTCGGTCTGATAATCAGACTGGGACCACGGTCCCACTCGTATCGTCGGTC